>Ga0073934_10004618_pt1 | contig 22553 bp, 22 predicted proteins | sample LarsenN4metaG_FD_76834 | JGI IMG/M metagenome (GOLD analysis project Ga0073934, IMG submission 76834) | Hot spring sediment bacterial and archeal communities from British Columbia, Canada, to study Microbial Dark Matter (Phase II) - Larsen... ...
AACAATTGATCCGTGACGCGGAAGCGGCGAAACAGATCATCAGAAGTGAAGGGTTTTACGATATTGATAAGTTGGAATGGGCGATTCAAGTGTTTCGCGAGGTCATGTCAGTCATCTCACTGGTCTACGCTCCGGCGAGAATCTGCATGCCACCGATGGAAACGGATCTCTCGTACAAGGTGTATGTTTCGTCGGAGATTATGGAAGCGGTGAACGATACGCAAGTGAACATCTACCGCGACGTGTTCGACCATCTGGTGAAACCGGCGATCGAGCGGGAGCAGCCGGACGTGATCGGCATCTCGATCGTCCTGCAGCAGCAGATGTTCTCCACCATGACCTTCTGTGCCCTCATCAAGCAGCACTTTCCTCACATCCATGTCACGATCGGCGGCAATACGGTGACGCGCCTGCGTGATGTGCTGCCCCAGTCGCCGCTCTTCCAGTATTTCGACAGTGCCGTCGTCTATGAAGGGGAAACGGCCGTTGTTCAACTCGTCTCCGCGGTGGGCGCGAAGCGGAGCCTAGCCGATGTGCCCAACACCATTTATAAGGACGAAACCGGTATCCATACGTCACCCACCAGCTACGCGGAAGATCTTGCGACGTTGCCGCCGCCGGACTTCGACGGATTGCCGTTGGAGAAGTATTTTGTGCCGACGAGGATCTTGCCCTATCTCGCCACACGCGGTTGCTACTGGGGCCGATGCGAGTTTTGCGACCACGGTGAAGGCTATACCGCTGGTTACCGATCGAAGAAGATCCAGGACATTCTCGCCGACATCACGTATTTACGGGACAAGTATGGCGCGAAGCATTTTCACTTCACCGACGAGTCCTATCCACCGGCGCTGTTCCGCAAGCTCGCACGTGGATTGATCGAGAGCCGGATGGGCATCCACTGGACGACACACATGCGGTTTGAAAAGAGCCTGCTTGATGAACAGGTCTGGCAGGATGCTCGCGACTCTGGTTGCAAGTATCTCCACTTCGGCTACGAGTCGGGCGTCGAGCGGGTATTGCAGCTGATGGACAAGGCCACGACGACCGAGGTGATGACGAAACACCTCAAGCTCACCGCGGAAGCGGGAATCTGGAACCATTGCATGGGTTTCTTCGGCTTTCCTGGAGAAACAAAGGAAGAGGCGTGGCAGTCGGTGCAGTTCCTCGAGGCGAACAAGGACCATGTCCATTCGCTTGGGTTCGGCACGTTTGACCTTGGGCGGCACAATCCGGTGGCGAAGCACCCGGAGAAGTGGGGCGTGACGGCTTATAAAAACCCGGAGTGGGACTTGGCGCTCGACTATTACTACACGGTGAAGAATGGGATGAGTATTGAAGAGGCGGAGCGGGTGTTCGAGCAATTCGAACGGAACCATCATCCCGGCTGGGATCTGCGGCTGTATATCCGTGAATATATCTTTCTCTATATCTCAAAGTTTGGATTAGGAAAGCTGCCGGATCTGCAGTATCAAGCCGTTAAAACGACGGGAGTAGTACCGACATTAGCGGGGAAAATGTAATCAGGATGTTGAAAAAGGCTCCCGGCTTCGTTCTCGCATCGCTCAAAGGCTCAACGTACGGAACTGAGTACGTCTCGCCCTCTTGTTCGCTGCGGTCTTGCCGGAAGACCTTTTTGAACATCCTGAGATACGGAATTGACGGATAGTCATGAGTGCTACCGGTTTCGTGCAAATCGACGGTTTGATTCCGATCAAGAAGGAAGATCGGAAGAAGTCTAAGGTCATGCTCCTGTTCCCGCCTGAGTGGGTGCCGACAGCCCCCTACCTCGCCTTGCCTTCGCTGACTGCCGTGCTGCGGGAAGCCGGGCATACGGTCATCCAGCGCGATGTCAATATTGGGATGTGGGATCACTTCTTCAGTATGGACTTCCTGATCTGGGTGAAGGCCCGCTTAGGGATGCAGCTCAAGACCCTGCAAGAGAAAGAAAGGGCTGGGCTTCTCACGGAACGGGATGTGGATCAGAAGGCGGTGGTGGAGCAGGCGGACGCAGTCGATGTATTCGACCTCGCGGATCGAGCGGAAGATGCCAAACGGATCGTGCGCGGTGAACGTTTCTATGATGCAGAGCTGTTGGAAGGGGCGCTCAACACCTTCCGCGAGACGATGGCCTACATCTCGTCCGCCTACTATCCTGCCTCGCTCGTCTTCTATCCGATGGAAAGCAATCTCGGCTATCGCCCCGGTGTCTCGAAAGAAGTATTCGCCTGTTTGGAGGATGAGCAGGTGAACGTCTATCGGGATCTTTGCAATCAGTTGGTCATGCCCGAAGTGGCCAAGGAGAGACCGGATGTGATCGGGATTTCCATTGGGACTCAGATGCAACTGCTGGCCGGGTTGACTATTGCGAAGATGATCAAGGAGACGTTCTCGCAGATCCATGTGGTAGTGGGTGGCAACGTCATCACGCGGTTGCAGGAAGACCTCGTCAACCACGAGAGGTTCTTTACAGAAGTATTTGATTCGGCGATTCTCTATGAAGGCGAGCATGCGCTGTTGTGGCTTATAGAAGCTCTGAACGAACAGCGTCCACTCGCCTCGGTGCCCAACCTGATTTATCGGGATGATTCAGGCCTGCATCGCAATGCTGAAGTCTATACCGAGAAAACGACATCGCTCCCCTTGCCGGACTTTGATGGGATGCCGTTGGATCGCTACTTCGTCCCGGAACTGATCATTCCCTACCTTGCGACGCGCGGCTGTTACTGGGGGCGCTGCACGTTCTGCGACCATGGTCAGGGGTACTTCGACCAGTATCGGGGGATGTCGGCTCAGCTGGTGGTCGACCAGATCAAGACGTTGAGAGATAAGTATCACTGCCGGCACTTCTTATTCAGTGATGAATCGTATCCACCGGCGCTGTTCAAGAAAGTCTCACAGCTGCTGGTCGATCAACAGGTCGGGATCAAGTGGACGACGCTCATTCGGTTTGAAGAGACACTGCAAGACCAGGCCACGTGGGATCTTGCAGCCAAGGCCGGCTGCTGCACGCTCTATTACGGCATGGAATCGGCGAACGAACGTGTCTTAAATCTCATGGACAAACACGCCAAGAAGAGTGTCATTCAGCGTAACCTACAGATGGCGGCGAAGGCAGGAATTTGGAACCATGTGATGGCCTTCTACGGATTTCCCGGCGAAACGTTCGAAGAAGCGATGGAAACCCGCCAGTTTGTCCTGGACAATCAGCCGGTGATTCATTCACTGGAACTGTTTTACTTTGTGGCCTACCGCCATACGCCGATGGTGCGCCATCCAGAAAAGTTCGGGATTACGATTCACAAGCAGGAAGAGTACGATCTGCCGCTGGACTATTATTACACCTTGAATGACCCCAGCACGCTGTCCTGTCTCGACGCGATGCAGCTCTGCGAAGAATTTTACACGCATGATTTTCATCCCTGGGCCGTGCGCGTGAACTCGCGCGAACATGTCTTTCTGTACATTTCGAAGTTTGGGACGAACCGATTACCGCAAATCTATGCACAGCAGACGCAGTCGGTCGGATCGCCGGAAGGTGTCTCTGGCTTGATCACCTGGCCGGTCGCGCATTCGCAAGGCGACGAAGGAATGGCGCGGGTTACAAGTCACGATGCCGGGTGAGGTGGCAGGCGTCACACGGCAGTAAAATGGACGAACATCGTGATCTGCGATTGACGAATGACGGTTAGCGTTTGATGACTACGGTCCTGAGTCGTCGGGAACAAACACCGCAGAAATCAGTGCGTAGGCGGCTTCAACCGTCCGAGTCATTTCTTCGGCTTTTCGGTACTGTTGCATGTATTGCTGCGGATTGTTCGTGAGGCCGGCATAGCGTGCCGGGTTCCAGTTATAGAGCTGGACCCGCTTCGCCCGTTCCAGGTCTTCGGTGGTGATGGGGGGCGTGAGTCCCAGAATGTCCAACGCGTGGGCGACGTCTTGTTCGGTGATGTGATCCATGGGCGGAGTCTGCCAAAGAGAACGAGACCTGTCAAATGATGACGGTTGTTTTCTTATAGGGCGAACAGATTCTCAGGTGTTATCCAGTCGAGTTCGGGAGTGACCATGGCCGAACAACGGTCTCTAAAATTTTACCAGGCAGACGTCTTCACCTCTCAACCGTTCGGCGGCAATCCCGTTGCGGTTTTTCCCGATGCGGATGGACTGACGGACGATGAGCTGCAACAGGTTGCGCGGGAAATGAATCTCTCGGAGACGGTGTTCGTTTTTCCGCCGACCGATCCTGCTGCAGTGGCCCGATTGCGGATCTTTACTCCGACGCAGGAAATTCCCTTTGCCGGCCATCCGGTGCTGGGCACGTTCTACGTGTTGGCTCAACTCGGAAGGATTTCCACTCAGGAACCGGTGACCCATGTCACGCAGGAATGTAATATCGGTTTGTTCCCAGTTGAATTGCACGCGGAACAGGGGCGTGTGGTGCGAGTCATTATGTCTCAACCCAAACCGGAGTTTCTCGATTCCATCGACGCGGTCGACGATGTGTATCTGGTTGGTGGCGCCCTCAGCTTGCCGAAGCACGTGATCGCCGATACAAAATGGCCCCTCCAAGTCGTATCGACCGGCTTGCCAGTCTTGATCGTGCCGGTGCGAACGTTGACCGCCGTCCGGTCGATCAATCCTGATGCGTCACCCATCATCACTGTCTGCGAACGATTCGGGGTCAATGGGATTATGGTCTTCACGACGGTGACGGTTGAATCCTTCACCTCTGTCCACGCGAGGATGTTCGCCCCGAAAATCGGCATCTTGGAGGATCCTGCGACGGGGAGCGCCGGCGGCGCACTGGGCGCCTACCTGGTTCAGAATGGCGTCGTGGAGGTTGGACCGACGACGGATATCCTCATTGAACAGGGCTATGAAATCGACCGGCCATCACGGATTCTGGTGCAGGTGGAGTCGGACGACGATGTGATCCAAGGGGTGAAGGTCGGGGGGCATTGTGTGATGGTGGTGGAAGGGACGTTGAGGTTTTGAATTTCTGGGGCCCGTCAGCGAGGAGCTCAACGTCCTCGCACCCCGCTCGGTGTAGGGACCCCGCTGCGGGCGGTTGAGCACTCACCTCGCTGCCACCCATAATTTCAAGTTGTGATGGAGAAGATGAGGAGAGAGGATGAAAAGATGAAAGCCGTGCTGTTTCGAGAACATGGTGGGCCGGAGAAGCTTTCGTACGAAGAGATGCCGATGCCGCAGATCGGCCCACTAGACGTGTTGATTCGGGTCAAAGCCTGCGCGTTGAACCATCTCGACCTTTGGGTCAGACAAGGGAGTCCTGCCTATGCCGTTCCTTTTCCCCATGTAGGAGGCTCGGATGTCTCCGGCATTGTTGAACAAGTGGGCGGGCAAGTCGAAGGGATCGCGGTCGGAACGCCGGTCTTTGTATCGCCCGGCATCAGTTGCTGGAATTGCGAGTTCTGCTTGGCCGGCCGTGACAATATGTGTCGGGCCTATCACCTTCTTGGCGCCAAGGTGCATGGCGGCTATGCCGAGTATGTGAAGGTTCCGTTTCGAAATGTGCTGCCGATCCCGGAGAATGTGACCTTCGAACAGGCCGCGGCGTTTCCACTCGTGTCTGTTACGGCGTCGCACATGCTGTTTGCACTGGCCGGGCTTCAGCACGGGGAGACTGTTCTTGTAATGGGAGCAGGAAGTGGCGTCGGCATGATGGCTGTTCAGTTGGCGAAGCTGACTGGATCGCGCGTGATGACGACGGTCGGCAGCGAAGAGAAAATTCCTAAGGCCGTGATTTTGGGTGCTGACGCCGTGATCAATCATGCGAAGGAGAATGTCGCAGAGAGAGTCAGGCTGCTGACGGAAGGACGGGGCGTCGATGTCGTCATCGAACACATCGGACCGGAGGTATGGGACACCTGCTTCGAATCCCTTGCCAAAGGGGGGCGTTTGATCACCTGCGGTGCAACGACCGGCGGCGAGGTCAAGCTTGATTTGCGCTCTATGTTTTCTCGCCAGCTCACGATCAAGGGGTCCTATATGGGTACGAGAGCGGAACTCGTGAAAGCGGCGGAACTCATGGGCCAGAAACGGTTGGTCACTGTGATCGATCGAACGTTCCCGCTGAAGGAGGCCCGAGCTGCGCAAGAACTTATGATCAGCCGGAAGTTTTTCGGGAAGATCGTGCTCGTCTGCTGAGTCATCACGATCCGATCACCATACCTGTCTTGTATCGTCACTCCGTAATGTTGTGAAGAAGATCGGCCTCCGGTGAGTGAACGCCCTCGCACGTTCTGCTCATTCATGATAATCTACGCCCGCCAAAGGTGGCTGATGTGCGAACGTCGGCAGTCAGCCGCAATGATAGAATATGTGAATAGGAAAGGGGGAAGGGGATGGCTACCGTGAGTCAGATCGCAAACAAGCGTCCAAAGTCCGTCGGACCGAAGACCTCGATTGCCAGTGTCGCCAAGACGATGCGCCAATCGCGGGTGGGATCGCTCTTTGTAAAAAAGGGCAAAAAATTGGTGGGGATTGTAACGGACACCGATATTGTGCGGCGGGCCGTGGCCACGGGAAAACCGTTGGGAAGGCTGACCGTCGAAAAAATCATGACGACTCCGATTTGCACGATCGAGGGAAGTCAGTCGGTGGATGATGCGCAAGATATGATGGCCGACCTTGGCGTGCGCCATCTCGGCGTCACCAAGAACGGGGAGATTTCCGGCATCGTCTCCGTGCGCGACCTGCTGCTGCATTATAAGCGCTACGCGCAGTCGAAGATTTCGACGGAGGTCACGTACGACGAACCGAAGATCACTCAGGATTAACGGACGCTGAAAACGGCCCCCAACTTCGTTCTCAGTCGTGCGTCTCCTTGCGACGTACCCCAGAGGGTATGCCTCAGTCGCCGCACTCCTTCGGGTCTCGTTGGATGACCGTTTTGAGCATCCTCCAAGAAAAAAGCGGTCTGAAACGAAGCCTGACACATAATGCCTAGGAATAAAGCTGATTTCGGTTGGTATTCAGAGGAGAGTCGGAGGTTGACTTCCTCCGCGGTGTCCTATCGCATCAGCAGAACTTTGTCCCCGCTATTACCACAGTATTGTGCTTCTTGGAAAGGCTAGTATCACCACTATGGTCCCTGACGACAGAGTGGCTTCTCTTGATAAGAAGTGGAAACCTTTTGAGCCTGTAATTGATGAGGAGTCGCCATCATTTTCTAAGGTTGGCGATACGCTGTTGTCTATTTCGCACTTCTGTCCAGAAGTTGTTTACGAACGGTTCCGCTACTTCGCATCCGGTCTGTATGGTTATGGCGATGAGTCTGATCGTGATGTTGCTCAGAAGGCATATGAGCGAGAAGGCATCGCTGAACAATTTGATCCTGCCTGGGCTAGCATGACTCCACGGCATTACACAGAGTGCCGTGAGTATTCAGTTCATATAAATTTTGCAGTTGGCAAACTGCCGAAGGGAGCGTCTTCAAGAAAGGGATTGAGCCCGCAAATCCGATGGCAGGTTCTAGCTAGAGATTCATTCACTTGTGCTTACTGTGGTCGTCGACCGCCGGATGTAGTACTTGAGGTTGATCATAGGATCTCAGTCAAAGACGGCGGTTCAAACGATTTGGATAATCTTGTTACAGCATGCTCAGTTTGTAATGGGGGTAAAGGGACTACAAGCCTCGGAGCTAAAAGTTGCCCCTGAAGTGTATTGTTGACTGTCGTCTGGTTAACAGTTGCCGCTGATGGGAGATTGCTCTACTTAGTGAGTTCCTTTACGAGATGTCCCAGTTCGGGAAGGATGAGTTTCTCCATCGCCAGACGGACGGCGTTTTCGGAGCCGGGAGTAGAGAAGAGGATACGGTCTTTAATCACCCCGGCAGTCGCCCGGCTCATGATCGCCGGTGAACCGATCTCTTGATAGGTCAGATAGCGGAAGAGTTCGCCGAATCCTGCAAGTCGCTTCTCCAACATGGCATCCACCGCTTCGAACGTGGAATCCCGTCGGGAAATGCCGGTTCCGCCGTTGATAAGGATGGCCTGCACCGCTTCGTTGATCGTACCTCGCGCGATCCACAGCTGAATCTGCGCCGGATCGTCTTTCACGAGATGATACTCGACTACAGAATGGCCCTGCTCTTCTAAGAGCTTGCGAATCAGTTGACCGCTGGTGTCGGTTTCTGGTGTGCGGGTATCGCTACAAGTAAGGACCATGCATCCGATTGAGCCGGGTGCATGGTCCTTGTGTTCTTGATGAGTTGGTGTAGTCATACCCTCCGATAAGCTATCAGCTATCAGTTCAAGCAATCAAGCTCAGTCTCCTCGCCTGATCGCTCGAAACGGCTGTCAGTCGCTGGCTTATTTCCACACGGAGTCCGGGTTCAGCTTCGCGACCGGTGTTCCTTTCGCGACATGTTCATCGAGGATGGTGGCGACGTCCGCCTCGGTGACCTTGGAATACCAGGTATTGTCGGGGTAGACGACGACCGTGGGACCTTGCTCACAGGGACCGAGGCATCCTGTGGCACTGACCAGCACTTCTCCGGGCGGGACGGCTCGCTGCATCAGCCCCATATTGAACGCCATCAGCAGCTGCGCCGCACCGGCCGACCCACAAGACGGTTTAGGGTGGCCGGGAGGACGGGAATTGGTACAGACGAGAATATGATATTTGGGTTTTGGCATAGTCTCCTCAATAAAAAATCAACATGGAATATGTAGCTACGACACGCCTATCGTGGCCGGTACGATTCCCATTCCTGGATCACTTCCTCGGGAAACTTCCATTGTTTGAGCCCTTTCAGCACCCAGTCCAGGTAATGGTCTTTGGGCTTGAACTTCCCGATCGGGTTCGCTGCGTAGGTGGTGACGAGTTCCTTGTCTCCGCCGGCAGTCGACACGGTGACTTGGACGTGGCGGTAGGCTCCTTGCGGCACATCTTGCTCGAACTGATCCATGATCTTCACGTCTTCGTCCGTGAGGTCGAACACTCCGCCCCAGGTCTTTTCACCTTGTGACGGCACGATACTGGCGAGGCCACACCGCCATTGTGACGACCATCGGCAAAATTTGATGGTATGGTCCGACAAGGTTGCGAGGTAAAGAAATCTGTGTTCCGGGGCTCGCCGTTTGAGTTGTGAGGGATTGAGGAGATCACCGTACAAAAAGAACTTCATGCACCGTACTCATTCTGCGCCTGACGTGAAGCTTGCCCGTACTTGTAACACACTGGCTTTTCACCAAACAAGCGTCCTCGTTGAAACTCGCGCTCACAGCGACATTGACACGGCGCTTCGGCCTTCCTAAGATGCCATCCGGTCAATACGTCTACGATTTCCTACACTGAGACAATACCGGCATGGCTGACAGCGGTACCTTCTCTCGATCGCCGGGTACTCACCTCATCCATTATGCAGTCGTCGCGTTCCTGCTGCTGGGGGGACTCTACTATGCATGGACCACGCTGCCGTCAACTACTCCGTCGAGAGACGCGCGAGAAGCTGAGGCATTGGCCTTGGTGCAGAACCATCCGGCGATCGGGTACCCGACGATCTTGCAAGCCATGAACGAGCATGTCCGCGCGATGAAAGATCGCGGGCAGGGGGTTCGACTCGGAGAATGGCGGGTCAAACAAGTCGAAGGGAATATGTATGAGATTCGTGTCCAGTTACGCGATCAGAGCGTGCGCGGCCAGTGGTTCGAACGAGAGTTCATTTGGCATGCCCATCTTGACCTGAAGAAAGTTAATGCAGCGTCTCTTCCTGCGGATGGAGTGACGCCTAAAGCGCCTGATATGGACCAACGACCTGCGCCACAACCGCTTGCTCCATCATAAAGTTAAGCTGGTTCCTTGAGCGCCGGTGGGATGGCGATCTGAACTTCTTGCCCTTGGATCCGAACCTCGCAGCAAGCGACCTGGAAGTTTGGATTGCCGACTCGTTCTCCCGAAACGACACTGAATTTCCAGCCATGCCAGGGACATTCCACGATCGCCTCGCACAGTTTCCCTTCTCCGAGCGGGCCGCCGGCGTGGGGACAGGAGTTATCGACCGCATAAAAAGTTCCATCTACGTTGAACACGGCGATCCAAATCCCATCGACTTCCACGGTGCGTCCCGTGCCGGGAGGAATCTCGTGCGTGAAGGCCACTCTGACGAAATTGTGCATCATGGTCATCTTTCCATCGGTCCGCCGCATGTGGCGTCAGAAGGGCGCTTGCTTGATTTCACCGCCACCTTATGGCATAGAATTATCAGCGTGTAGCCCTGCCCCGCGGAAACGCTCCCTGCCCGCTGTGGAGGCCCGATAGGGGATGAGGTTCCTGCATGGAAATGACTCTCCTGCTCAACGCGACCTATGAACCCCTGCGGGTCGTACATTGGCAAAAAGCGATCGCACTTCTCTGGCAGGGAAAAGTCGAAGTCTTGGAGGTCTACGACAGGGAAATCCACGGGATTTCCCTGTCGATCAAACTTCCTGCGGTCATGCGGCTGCTGAAACTGGTGAGACTGAAAGATAGTCATCGTGCCGTCAAGTTTTCCCGCATCAATATTTTTACGCGAGACGGATACTGCTGCCAATACTGTAATCACAAGTTTCGGACCGAGGAACTGACGTTTGATCATGTCGTGCCCATCGCCAAGGGTGGGAAAAAGACATGGGAAAACATTGTGACCGCCTGCTGGCGATGCAACAATCGGAAGAGCGGGCGTACGCCGGAAGAAGCCGGGATGAAGTTAAAGAAACGCCCCGTGAAACCTCGCTGGAGCCCCGTCATCACCATTACCATCGGCATTCGCAATACGCCGGAAAGTTGGCGTGATTATCTCTATTGGAATATGGAGCTCGATGCAGATCCAGCCGATACGTAACGCTCGATCTTGAAACGACCCTCGGTGGATGCGGTATCCGTCACCGTTGGCTCTCCTGTAATCCTTCCAAAGCTGCAGACAAAGTCACCCCAGCCTTTCGAGCCGGCTGCATTATAGCGACGGATTGATCAAAAGGGGAAATGGAGTATGGATTCCTGAACTCCCTCTTGCATGAGGGATGTCCATTCCCTGATACTGAGCCACTCGGTTGAAACGGGGGTCGCGTCATGGCAGCCAATCCTGGTTTTCCTTTGGTCTTGGACGTACGGGGCTGGCCGGTTCTGGTGATCGGCGGTGATGAGGAGGCATCGGAAAAATCCCAACGCCTGCTTGAGTCCGGTGCGCGCGTCACGGTGATCAGTCCGACGCTGAATGAGCCGCTCCGCCTGCTGGCGGCTTCGGGTAAGGTCATCCATCGCGGGCGACATTTCCGCGAAACGGATCTCGAACACGCCATTCTCATTCTCAATACCATTCGAGGCGATCGTGACTTTGCGCACATGCTGTTGGCAAAGGCCAGAGAAAAGCGGGTGCTACTCTGGTCGGTCGACTACCCGGAAGCAAGCAGCGTCACGATGCCGGCGGTCGTGGCAGCGGGACATGTGCGTGTCGCCATCAGTACGAGCGGGGTGGCACCGGCTCTTTCCGGATTCATGAAAGAGGATCTGGAACAGATCCTCGATGCCGAATTCATCGAGTTCGTCGAGTGGCTTGGGCAACTGCGCGAACAGGCCAAGGCAAACGAGCCGGATGCCGAGAAGCGGCGGGCACTGCTCCGTGAGGCGTTGGACGGGTTTCGTTTCCTCGGCAAAGTGCGATATCCCAAAGTCTGGGCGGAACGGCGGTCTCAGGTGGCGACGAATGCACAACCTGATGCCAAACAACAATAGGAGAAACGATGGTCCTACTGGAATTCAGTATGTCGCCGTTGGGAAAGGGCGAGAGTGTGGGGAAATATGTGGCCCGTTCCCTCGATATTATCGATAAGAGCGGAGTCGCCTATCGGTTGAATCCGATGGGAACGGTTTTAGAGGGCGAATGGGAACAAGTCTTCTCCGTGGTGCAGCAATGCTATGAGCGGATGAAGAAGGACTGCAACCGCATTTCTTGCACGATCAAGGTCGACTATCGAAAGGGCTATTCCGGACGCCTCCAGAGCAAGGTTGCCAGCGTTGAAAAGAAACTTAAGCGGTCAGTGAAACAATAGGGGTGCAATCCTCTTTGACATCTCTATTGGCGGACGTATTTCTAGAGCCGAAAGAATCAGCGTTTCTGGTGTTTTCTCCCGCAGAGGGCCCCATCTTTTGAACGGCTTCCCCCCACTGATGCAAGGGGCACAAACCATCGTATTGCAAACCTTCTAGGTCGCCGATATACTCGGCGAGCCATACGTGCTATTCCTGTAGTGGAACTGTGCAGGTGATTCAAACCTATAGCCTGTGCGATCCATCAGCCATCGTAATGGCTGACTGCGCGACGCACCCAGTTCTGTCCCATCGGTCTATTGTCATAGGGAAGGTGCCATGACAAGCAGCACGCTCGACATCGTCGAGGCCAAGCTCCTCCCGAACATCGAACTCTTCCCAAAGGATCGAACCATTCTCGAGCAGGGCGCGATGGTGTTTCGCCCGTTCGGTTTGGATGAACAGGGCCAGACGATCCGAGACCTCAGCGGTGTCAGCATCAGAGCTGTGACGGTCTTTTTGGAGAAGTTGGTGGCGTCCGAGGGCGGAGTGTCGGCCGGAAAAGAAGCCGTCGAGGAGTTGTGCCGCCTCTTGAATGACCGCATCAAGGATCCTGTCTATCATGTGACTCCAGAATTCTTGAAGAACCCCTGGAACAGCTATTCGTACGAATTTACCTCCTACCTGTATGAGTTCTGTGAACGGATCTCGGGTGACCCCCGGTTTGCCTTCAAAGCGGGAGCGGAGAAGGTGTCTCCCATCATGCTGGCCCTGACTCGCCCCTTTTCCTTGTCGCAGATCTACACGATGTTTCCCTATTTTGGGAATAAGTTTACGTCTGGATCTGTCGAGTTCCATGTAGCGGAGGTCACGAGCAGCACGGCTGCCGTAGGGATGCGGTTTACCGACCGGACGCTTCGTCAGTTCGGGCCCTACCGCAGGCGGTGTGCCTGTCTGGTCTGCCAGTCTGCACAGGGCATCATGGTCGCCATGGCTGATCGCATCCATGGCCTCTCGCAGGCGGAAGCGATCGAGACTTCCTGCATCGGCAATGATGATGAATGGTGCCAGTGGACGATTCGGTGGCAGGAAGAGAGTCGGTATCGGAAGCGATTCTGGCGAGGAACCTCACTCCTTGAGCAGATCCGTCCGGCTCGGCCGAGCAGTGAGCCGGTCGCCGGCGTAGAGCCGTCGCAAAACACCCATCCAGTGACTGCCAGCCGTGTCGAGACTTCCCCCCATGCTCGGCAGAGCTTTACATGGTTTGTATGGGGCGGAGTGGTGGGTCTGGCCCTCATGACCGGTGTGGGCATTCTCAATCCGACCGTCAGCCTCGGTGAGGTATTGTTAGTCGGATTATGTCCTCTCCTCGCTGTCGGTATCGTGGTCAACCGTCGGTTGCTCCGAGAAAGCGAACGACGCGAAGCCCTGATTCAGGAGCAGATTTCTTTCGTCGAATCCCGTCACGAGGAATTGCGCGAAGCGTATTTGGAGCAGGAGCAGATGCGGGTCGAGTTGCGCAGAAAAATCGCCCAACTCACGGCGCTGCATCGGGCAGGATTATCGTTTAACTCGACCTTTGAACGGGATGCGCTGCTTCACCAGGTATTGGAAGCCCTGACGCACGAGCTCAACTACAACAGTGCCATGGTGTCTATGTTTGATCCCTGTGAGAATACCGTCCAACATATCCGTCTGATCGGCGCTCCTCCGGAGGTTGAGGCGTTCGCCCGATCCTGTCGGATTCCAATCACCGATCGTGAGAGTCCCGAGGGGACGGTGGTTCTTCAAGGACGTCCACTGTTGGTCAAAGATATCGAGTCGATACGGCACAACCTCCATCCCCTCAATCAACGCTTGGCCGAATTGAGCGGGACCAAAGCCTTGGTGGTGGTTCCCATCAAGGCCAAAGACCGTATCTGGGGCATGCTGACGGTCGATCGCTCGCATAATCAAAGCGTAACGGAAGACGATTTGGAATTGATGACGACGGTCGCGAGTCAAGTTTCCATCGCATTGGATAATGCGTCAGCTTACCAACAGATCGAAGAGTGGAATCAAGGGTTGGAGGTGAAAGTCAAAGAGCGCACCGAAGCGCTTGAGCGGGCCGATCGTTTGCGTGCGCAATTCCTTTCCCATGTGTCTCATGAACTGAAAACACCGCTGACGTCCATCAAGGGATTCATTCAAAATCTGCTGGACGGATTGACCGGGCCGTTGAACGAGAAACAGCAGCGCTATCTCGTGCGCATGTCGGACAATACCGATCGGCTGGTCCGGATGATCGAGGATCTCCTTGATCGCACCCGTATCGAGACGGGGCGCTTGGAAGTGCATCCGGCCGATGTCGACCTTGAACCTTGTCTTGCCGACGTGATCGAGCAACTGAAGCCGTTGGCTCAGGCGAAACAGCAATCACTGGAATTCCGGTGTGCCGACACGGAAGTCGTCGTCTGGGCGGATCGCGATCGCCTGATTCAGACGGTCGTCAACCTGGTGCAAAATGCCATCAAGTTCACCCCGCCCGGCGGAACCGTGTCGGTCGCTTGCGAGTTGACGAATCACCGCACGGCCACTGTTCTGGTCCGGGACACGGGCCCCGGTATTGCGTCGGAATATCTGGACAAGATTTTTGACCCGTTCTTCCGCATCCAGCAAGGCCAGCGCACAGCTCCGAAGGGGTTGGGACTTGGACTGTCAATCGTGAAAACACTGGTGGAGTTGCAAGGAGGGGAGGTGGCGGCTCGTAATCGTCCGGAGGGCGGTGCGGAACTGTCCTTCACGATTCCGGTCCATGCGGTGAAGATGCCACCGCTGCTCGAGTTCCATCTCATGGGCCGACACATCTTGGTCGTGGATGATGATACCGACATTCAGCAACTGCTTCATGATCGGCTGAAAGCAGGAGGCTATCAGACATACTCGGCATTCGATGGCCATCAAGCGCTGGCGATGCTTCACTCACGGGAGTTCGATGGGATGATTCTCGACATCGGAATCGGCCAGATCGACGGCCTGGAAGTGCTCCGTCGGGTGCGTCTGACGAATCAACACCTTCCTATCATCATGATTACGGCGTCAGGATCCCAGGAACTCGCCGTCAAGGCGATCGGGTTGGGAGCCCAAGCCTACTTGCTCAAGCCATTCGACGCGGGCCAGCTTCAGCAAACCATGGATCAGTGGTTCCGACGTGCATGACCAGGATACGATGCACGCTATGAGCCATTCGGGACTGCCCAGGGTGGGGCGAGGGTATTCCCTGTGGAATGACGTTCGCATTGTGTCCTGGGGGCTCGCTCTTCTTACGCTCGTCCTCATCATCTGCACGGCTTCCTCTACTTCAGCTCAAGTGCCTCGCGTCTATGGTCAGGGAGCCGCTGCGTCCGGGATGGGTAATGCCTTCGCCGCACAGGCAGACAATCCTTCGGCTCTTCATTACAACCCGGCCGGGATGACCCAACTTCATGGAGTGCAGATGATGGCTGGGGGGGCCTTCGTCGGAGGGACCACCGACTTTAGGAGTCCAAGCGGAATTTCAGCAACCGGCGACCATGATGGCGCGTTCGCGTGGCCAGGCCCTGGGCATGGATATATCACGGCGAATCTCCAAAGTCTGGGTGTCCCCGTGCTGGATAAGATGACAGTGGGGGTGGGTATCACAACTCCCTTTGGTTCGATCATGAGGTGGCCGGATACCACTCCCTTCAGAGGAGTCACGACCTTCACCGCACTGCCTTTATTCGACATCAAGCCTACGGTTGCCTATCAGCTTCTCCCTGATCTTGCGGTCGGGGCTGGAGCGGACATCTATACCTTTGCCAGCTTCTTCGGCGAAGGACATGCTGAGCTTCAAAGGGCGCCAGGTGGAAGCAAAATTGAATTTAACGGTAAAGGCACGGCACCAGGATTCAACGTCAGCGCCTTGTACACGGCGTTGCGGAATGGAGAGGGGCAACCGATCGCAAATCTCGCGGTGGTGTACCGCAGTCAGGCGACGTTGCACTTGGACGGAGCACTGCTGGCCAATGGCATCAAAGTCCAAGATGCGACCACGACGTTCGTGTTGCCCCAGGTCATCACCGGTGGAATCGCGCTGTGGCCGGTTCGGAACACAAAGCGCGAGTGGAAAGTCGAATTGAACGTGGACTATGTCGGCTGGAAATCGGTGAGAAATCTCGATATCCGACGGGCCGACGGAACCGTCATCGACCCCCAACCGCAAAATTGGAAGGCCACTTATGCCATCTTGGTCGGGACCGAGTATCGATGGTTGAACATGGATCGCTTGCCTGGTTGGGACGTGGCTGTGCGGGGCGGCTATACCAACCAACAAGCGCAAGTCCCGGATCTCAGCTTCAATCCCGGAGTGCCCTCGGCCGATCTCCATGTTATTTCGACAGGCCTCGGACTCCTCTGCAAGGGCAATGGGTCGTTCCTGGGACTGATTTCCTGCGGGAATCTCGGAATCGGGCCGGTAAAGGCCAAACTAGTCGGCTTGGATATCTTCTACCAGGCATTTCTCTACGAGCCACGTACGATCGCAGGAAATACCGGGATTCGCGCGTCGGTGAACGGACGCTACGATACGATCTTACACGCGGGTGGATTTTCTTTCCGAGCCAGTTTCTAGGGATGAGCAGTTCTCCGCGTACGGCACTCGATTCCAAGAGAGAGCAACCGGTGCAATTGATTTAGGCGGAGTGGTAGAGCCTCGGAATCTGTGGACTGATCGCACACAGGACTTCGTATGAGATCGTTCCGATCCACTCGGCAATGTCGAGGGCTGTGATTCGTTCGTTTTCCTGTTGCCCGATGAGTACGGCTTCGTCACCGACCGTCACGCCTGGTATCGTGGTGACATCCACCATCATCATGTCCATACACACCACTCCCACGATGGGAGCCCGCTGTCCTCGAATGAGAACAGCGCCTCGATTCGAGAGGTGTCGGCTCAATCCACCTGCATATCCGATCGGGAGGACGGCAATCCGTGTGAGGCGCTTTGCGGTGAAGGTCCGATTGTAACTGACGGTTCCACCCGGTGGGAGGGTTCGGAGTTGAGCGATGCAGGTCTTCAGTGAGAGCACCGGCCTCAGGTCGGGAGTCGCAACCGTTGCGGGAAGGGTGTGATACCCGTACAGCATGATGCCGGGCCGCACGAGGGAAAAGTGGGTTGATGGGAAGCGAACTGCTCCACCGCTATTGGAGACATGAACGAGAGGAACCTGGAACCCGCCTTCCAAAACGACTTTCAGGGCTGAGTTGAAGCGACTGATTTGTTCTTCGGTCGCGTCCGGGTCGGGTCCATCGGCATCGGCCAGATGGGTCATGAGTCCTTCCAGTCGCAGAACGGAAGGAAACTTGTGCGAGCGGATGAGCGTCACCAGCTCCTTGTGCGTCAGGCCCAGCCGACCCATGCCGGTCTCGATTTTGAGATGGATCGAGAGGGAAATCCTGCGCGATGCCGCGTCCTGCCCTAACGCTGTGAGCACGGAAGGATCGCTCACCACCGGCGTGAGTCGGTTGGCAACGAGATCGCCGAATTGTTCTTGGAAGATCGGTCCTAAAACGACGATCGGAACCGTGATGCCGGCTTCCCGAAGCGCGGCTCCTTCTTCCGTCGAGAAGACGGCAAGGCGGGCGACCCCATGCCGTATCAGTGTCCGTGAGATTTCAATCGCGCCATGGCCGTAAGCGTTGGCTTTGACGACCGCCATGACGCTGCATCCAGGGGAGAGAATCCGACGAAATTGAGCGAGGTTGTGTGTGAGCGCCGTGAGATCTACGGTGGCGACGGTTGGGAGGAATGCTGGCGTAATCGGCACGCGAAGAAGCGACAATCAGGAAGTTCCGTTCAGACTTCCATGATTTCCTGTTCCTTTTTCTTGATCACGTCATCGATCTTCTGCCCGTACTGCTCGATCAATTTCTGGTTCTCTTGCTCGGCCTTGCGCAGTTCGTCCTCGGTGAGCTTGGCATCTTTTTGGAGTTTTTTGAGCTCCTCATTCGCGTCTCGTCGAAAACCTCGAATCTGAACCTTCGTCTCCTCACCATGTTTTTTGCAGATTTTCGTCAACTCTCTGCGGCGTTCTTCCGTCAGGGGCGGAAGCGGGATCCGGATCACTTTGCCGTCGTTTGACGGCGTCACACCCAGCCCCGAATTGGATATGGCTTTCTCGATTTCTTTGATCAGTTTCGGTTCCCAGGGTTGAATGGTGATGAGTCGAGCTTCGGGAGTGGAGACGTTGGCGATTTGCTTGAGCGGGGTCAAGGTTCCATAATAGTCGACCCGGACGCCGTCGAGCAGAGCGACGGAGGCCCGCCCCGTTCGGAGGCCGGAGAGGGATTTCCGCAGGTGTTCGAGAGCCTGATCCATGTGCGCGATGAATGTCTGCCGAACCGTCGCTGCGTTGGACATGACGACACCTCGTGATGGGATCAGCGATCGCCGAGCGTCACCAGGGTTCCGATCGGCTCGCCTGATGCCACGCGTTTAAAGTTACCCTTGACTTTCAGGTTAAACACGATGAGAGGCAATTTATTATCCATACAGAGGCTGATTGCCGTGGAATCCATCACCTTGAGCTTCTGGTTGAGAATGGACAAGAAGGAGATCTTCTCATACTTCTTCGCCGACGGACTGGTGACGGGATCGGCATCATAGATGCCGTCGACTTTTGTCCCTTTCATGATCACTTGAGCACTGATCTCCATGGCCCGCAAGACGGCGGCCGTATCGGTCGAAAAATAGGGATTGCCCGTGCCGGCGGCAAAAATAACCACGCGGCTCTTTTCAAGGTGACGGATCGCCCTCCGGCGGATGTAGCCCTCAGCCAGCTGACGCATTTCGATGGCGGATTGAACACGGGTCATGATCCCGATCCGCTCCAACGCATTCTGGAGCGCCAGCGCATTGAGCACCGTCGCCAGCATCCCCATGTAGTCAGCCGAGGCCCGTTCCATACCGGATGCACTCGCCGCAATTCCACGAAAAATATTGCCCCCTCCGATGACCACCGCCACTTGAACGTCGAGGGCGACAACGGAGGCAATTTCTTCCGCGAGACTTTCCAGAATGGATGGTTGGATGCCATAACCCTGCTCACCGGCCAACATCTCCCCGCTGACTTTCAGAAGGAGGCGTTGGTATTTCGCAGAGCTCATGCTTCGCCTAACTGATAGCGGGTGAATCGGCGGACGTTCATGTTTTCGCCGATCTTGGCGATCTTCTGAGCGAGGAGGTCCTTGATGGTGACGGCGGGGTCTTTAATGAATGATTGTTCCAACAGGCAGTTTTCCTGGTAAAACTTCTCAAGCTTGCCTTCCACGATCTTCGGCCATGCGGCGGGAGGCTTGCCCATTTCCTTGGCTTGCCCTTCGTAGATCGCCTTCTCCTTCTCGGCCAGATCAGCCGGAACATCCTCACGCTTGACGAATAACGGCTTTGCAGCCGCCACTTGAAGGGCGAGATCATTGACGAACGCTTTGAACTCCTCATTCCGTGCGACGAAATCGGTCTCACAGTTGACCTCGATCAAAACGCCGATCTTGCCACCCATATGAATATACGAATGAATCAGCCCTTGGTTGGTTTCACGTCCGGCTTTCTTGGCGGCCGCCGCGAGACCTTTTTGCCGTAGATAGTCGATGGCTTTTTCAACGTCATTCCCGTTTTCACTGAGGGCCTTCTGACAATCCAGAATGCCGGCTCCCGTTTTTTCTCGAAGCTCTTTTACGAGCTGACTGGATCCTGCCATGATTCGTTATTCCTTCGCTGTGTCGATGAGGATGAACCGTCGATCGATCAATCGTGCTAATTTACGGAACCGGAACGCTTTCAACGCGCATGGCCGGTTTCTTTTCACTACTGGCGGGAGTGACCTGAAACTCTGCTTCTTCTCGCTGGGCTTTCAAATGCGCGCCCTCGATACAGGCGTCGGCGATCTTGGACGTAATCAGTTTGATCGAGCGGATCGCGTCGTCATTTCCAGGAATCGGATAGGCGATGTCGTCCGGGTCGCAGTTGCTGTCCAAGATGGCAATGACTGGAATATCGAGTCGCTTCGCTTCCTGAACGGCGATTTTTTCGATTCTCGTATCGAGCACAAAGACCGCTCCCGGAAGACTCCGCATGTTCTTGATACCGGACAAGTATTTTTGCAGCTTGGCGATATCCTTCTGCATGAGAAGGATTTCCTTCTTTTTGAGACCATGCTCGCTGGGGTTCAGGAGTGTCGTCTCCATCTTCTTCATCTTATCGATGCTGCGTCGGATGGTTTGAAAGTTGGTCAACATCCCGCCCAACCAGCGTTGGTTGACGAAAAACATGTTGGCTCGCTTGGCTTCTTCTTCGAGGATTTCCGCCGCCTGCCGCTTGGTGCCGACGAACAAGACTGATTCTCCCCCTGCGACAAGGTCACGGACGAAGGCATAGGTGTGCTCCATCCGCGCGACGGTTTGCTGAAGATCGATGATATAGATGCCGCTGCGTTCACCGAACAAAAACTTCTTCATCTTGGGATTCCAGCGGTTGGTCTGATGCCCGAAATGAACGCCTGCTTCCAACAACTCCTTGATCGTCACCACTCCCATGCCTTCACCTCCCTTCAAGCTTGCAGAGCACCCTCTATCGGGCGAGGGAATTGCTTCCCTTATTCTCAAGCCGTGCAGCGTATCGACGCTGATAGGTATTTTGTTAAATGGGCCGTTCTCTCTGCGTACCAGCAACGACCCCTGTCAGACCCAGATCGGGGACGCTACCATAGTCCTGCCGAGGTTTCAAGCTGCCCACAGTCTTTTTGAGCTAGGATCGATAGCTGGCATTGATGCGGACGTAGTCATACGAGAGGTCTGTGGTCCACATCTGGGCACGAGCTTGACCCTGTCCAAGTTGGACGGTAATCGTAAACTCCTTTTGTTTGAAGACCTGCGCAATCTTCTGCTCCGCCTCCAGCCCCGTTCCGACGCCTCTCCGTACCATGACAATGTCATCGAAGCGCACCGTGACTTTGGCTGGGTTGATCGCGACACCCGATCGTCCGATGGCCGCCATGACTCTGCCCCAATTGGCGTCCTCCCCAAACAAAGCGGTCTTGACCAGATTGGAGGTCGCAATGGTGTCCGCGACTCGTTTCGCCGCTGCCGTCGTCGTGGCTCCTTGCACCAGAATCGTAACGACCTTGGTGACTCCTTCTCCGTCGCGGCAAATCATGAGAGCCAATTCCCGTGCCGCGTCAGTTAAGAGTCGCTCGAAGTCGCGATAGGGCTTGGTGCCTTGTTGAATCGGTCGGTTCTTCGCGAGGCCGTTCGCCAAACAGAGAACCGTGTCGTTCGTACTGGTATCACCGTCCACCGTAATGCAGTTGAAGGAGTGATCGACGGCCGATCTCAATGCGTGCTGGAGGGCAGCTGGAGCAATCGCGGCATCCGTCGTCAAATAGGCGAGCATGGTGGCCATGTTCGGATGAATCATGCCGGAACCCTTGGCCATGCCTCCGATGGTGACGATGTGACCGCCGATTTTCGCCCGTTTCGCGACGGTTTTGGGCCGCAAGTCCGTGGTTAAAATCGCTCGTGCTGCATGATCGCCTCCCGAAATGCTGAGACGGGCGATCAATGTGGGGACGGCTGCGGCAATGCGATCAATCGGCAGCACACGACCGATGACACCGGTCGAACCGACGAATACGTGGTGCACGGGAATGGAAAGCTGTTCCGCGACGACGGTCGCCATGTGTTTTGCCGCCACCAGTCCTTGTTCGCCCGTGCAGGCATTGGCATTCCCACTATTGACGATGATCGCCCGCCCGCGACGAGAGCGAAGATGGTGCCGATCCAGGAGTACCGGCGCGGCCACGACGCGATTCCTGGTGAAAACCCCGGCGATCGGTCCGCTGACGTCGGACACACAGAGGGCCAAATCGAGGAGGTTGGGTTTTTTGATCCCACAATGGATTCCAGCAGCTTGAAACCCCAGCGGTGCAGTGATGCCTCGGCGCTTCTGTTTCATGACGATTTCTCGGCCCGGGTTATAGTTGAGCGTGCGATCGTCGCGGGGGTGTGGTCACGGATAACTGCCCGGAGCAGTAAGACCTGTGTCCTCGGGAATACCCAGCATCAAATTCATAGCTTGAATGGCTTGACCGGCGGCGCCTTTGACGAGGTTGTCGACGGCCGCCACCGTCACAACCCATCCGGCCCTCACGTCTGTGTACACACCGACGTCGCAATAATTCGTACCCTTGATGTAACGAGGATTGGGAACAACATCTTCATAAAGTCGGACGAATCGTTCGCCTTTATAAAAGTCTCGGTACAAGTCACGAAGATCTGAAAGTGTCATCGTCTGTGTCAGTTTGCAGTAGGCCGTACTCAGGATACCTCGATTCATCGGGACAAGATGAGGCGTGAAGGTCACAGTCACTGAGCCGCCATTTTTCATGAGCCCAGCAAGTTCCTGTTCGATTTCCGGAGTATGACGATGGTGCCCGATCTTGTACGGCTCCAGGGATTCATGAGCTTCG
>Ga0073934_10004619_pt1 | contig 22550 bp, 23 predicted proteins | sample LarsenN4metaG_FD_76834 | JGI IMG/M metagenome (GOLD analysis project Ga0073934, IMG submission 76834) | Hot spring sediment bacterial and archeal communities from British Columbia, Canada, to study Microbial Dark Matter (Phase II) - Larsen... ...
ACGGCGCAGCCGTCGTACATTTTGCGCCGGGGCGCGCCTTCGATCACTGGACGGAAATAGCGATCGGCAGGGCATTGCTGTAGAGTCGACAAGGCGGTACGCGGAGAGGTGGCCGAGTGGTCGAAGGCGCGCCCCTGCTAAGGGCGTATGGGGACAAAATCCCCATCGAGGGTTCGAATCCCTCTCTCTCCGCCAAAAAACGGGCTTGCGCCCGTTTTTTGATCTGCGAGTCTTGAGTAAAATTCCGGCTTGGGAAAGCACAGGAGCCAACATGAGCCGAAAAGTTCTGCTGGTGGTGCCGGAAGCCCCGGCGCCGCAGTCGACTGCGGCGGTGAAGGAGCGCGGTCTCGGGAAGGGCGGGATCCGTCTCGGGACGCTCGACAACGCCAAGAGCAACGCCGACCATCTGTTGTCGTTCATCGTCGAGGAGGTCAAGGCCGCGCTGCCCGTCGCGTCGGTGGTGTCGCTGAAAAAGCCCAATGCGAGCGTTCCCGCGTCGAGCCAGGTCCTCGACCGGCTCGCGCAGGAGGCCGACTGCGTCGTCAGCGCGATGGGTGACTGAGGGTCCTGCACGTCGTGGAGTGTCCACGACATGGCAGAGCTCCGGCGCCGCGGCCTCATCACGGCCGTCGTCTGTTCCGGACCGTTCGTGAAACTGGGGCGCACCCAGGCCCGCGTGTTCGGCGTGCCCGATTTGCCTCTCATCGAGATCCAGCACCCGCTGGGCGGCATCTCGCTGGAGCAGGTGCGGGGGCGCGCCGACGTTGCCGCCGCCCGGTTCCTGGAACTTCTGCGGGAGCATGTCAAGTGAGCGATCTTTCCACCCTGCTCAAGGCTCCGGGCGCGAGCATCGAGGCCGAAGACGACTTCGATGCCGTGAACGAGCTCGTCCGCGCCCGCGGCTGGGGCGACGGCCTGCCCGTCATCCCGCCGACGGCGGAACGCGTGGAACGGATGCTCGAGTACTGCGACCGGCCGTGGAACGAGCCGATCGCGAAAATTGCTCCGCGCTACGGTGATGCGACACCGCTGCGCCTCGCGGCCAACGCCGTGATGGCGGGCTGCCGGCCGGAATATTTTCCGCTGGTGGCGGCTGCGGTCGAGGCGATGTGCGAGGAGCCGTTCAACTGCTACGGCATCCAGGCGACGACGCACCAGTGCGGCGTTCTCATCCTCGTCAACGGGCCGGTCGCAAAAGAGCTCGACATCAACTCGGGCAACAACGCCTTCGGCCCCGGCCGGCAGGCGAACGCCACCATCGGGCGCGCGCTGCGCTTCGCGCAGGTCAACATCGGCGGCGCGATCCCCGGGCTGGGCGACATGGCCACCTTCGGCTCGCCCGGCAAGTACACCTACTGCGCGGCGGAGAACGAGGACGCGAGCCCGTGGGAGCCGTTGCACGTCGAGCGCGGCTACCCGCGCGACGCCAGCACGGTGACCGTGTTCTCCGCCGAGGGCCCGCACAACGTGAACGACCACGAGGCGCTCACCGGGGAAGGCGTGCTCAAGACGATGGCCGGGACAATCGCGATCCCGGGAGCGAACAACATTTATTACGACGGCGATATCCTGGTCGTGTTCGGCCCGGAGCACGCCGCCACGATCGCGCGCGACGGCTACTCGAAGGCCGACGTCAGGAACTACCTGTTCGAGCACGCGCGTGTGCCCGTCGGGAAGTTGTCGCAGGAAAACATCGAGCGCCGCATCCGCGTGTGGCCGGTGTTCGAAGGGCGCTTCGCCAACGCGGGCCCGGACGCGCTCGTGCCCGTCGCCAAGCGTCCCGAGGACATCACGGTGGTCGTGCTGGGCGGAGCGGGCAAGCATTCGGCCTACATCCCGACTTTCGGCCAGTCCCACTCTGTCACGCGGCCGCTCAAGCGGCGCGACGGCGCGTTCGCGCGCTCGGTGGAGGATTTCCGGCGCCGCTGAACGGACGAACGGGCCGCCGTTCAACGCGCGGGGCGATACAGGGGGCGACAAAAAAGAAGCCACTTTCGAGGAGGAGTGCCATGCGTCACTTGGTTGCGTTGTTGTTGTCCGGGCTCGCGTTCGCCGCGTCGAATCCCGCCTGGAGCCAGAGTTACCCCAACCGGCCGATCCGGATGGTCATTCCGTTCCCGCCGGGGGGCAACGTGGACGTGTTCGCGCGGGTCCTCTATCAGCAGGTCGAGAAGGAGCTGGGACAGCCGGTCGTGATCGACAACCGCGGTGGCGCCAACGGCATACTCGGCGCGGACATCGTCGCGAATGCGACACCCGACGGCTATACCATGCTCAATGTGTCCTTTTCCTTCGCCGTCAATCCGGCCATCCGCAAGAAGATGCCATTCGACGTGGTGAAGGACTTCGCTCCGGTCACGGACGTCGCGCTCGGCACCGGTTACCTGATGGTGAGCAACCCCGGTTTTGCGCCGAAGACGGTGAAGGAGCTGATCGCTCTGGCGAAGCAGCAGCCGGGGAAGGTCCGCTACAGCTCGGCGGGGGTGGCCAACGGGCAGCACCTGACCGGTGAGCTCTTCGCCACAAAGGCCGGCATCGAGTTACTGCACGTTCCGTACAAGGGCGGAGGACCCGCGGTGACCGCGGTGATCGGGGGCGAAGTTCAATTGCATTTCCCGGCGCCGGCGGTTGGCATCCCGCACGTCAAGGCGGGCCGGCTGCGGGGACTGGCCTTCACGGGCGCGAAGCGCCTCGCGTCGCTGCCCGATGTGCCGACTGTGGCGGAAGCAGCATTGCCCGGGTTCGTGGCCGACGCCGGCTGGCACGGCGTGTTCGCGCCGGCGAAGACCCCGCCTGCGATCGTGAAGAAGATGCAGGAGGCGATCAGCAAGGCGCTGCAAGTGCCTCACGTGCGCGATCACTTCCTCAATGGCGGTTATGAACCCCAGGGCCACTCGCCTGCTGAGTGGGGCAAGCTCTTCCGCGCCGACCTCAAGCGTTACACGGAGATTGCGCGCATCGCGAAGATCGAACCCCAATGACGCGGGGAGGCCGGCAACCGCGATTGGGGACCATGGATCGGTAACCGCAAAGTCGGGGCGCCGATTCTCGCGTCCCGTTCCCCGCCTCATTCCAGGTAAGCGAAGAGGGTCGGGTCCAGTTCCTTGCGGTGCTTGTCGAGCACCGGCTGAACTGCTTTCATGAACGCAGCGCGCTCGGCATCGCTGAGGTGAACAACCTCGTTTTGTGACGGGTCGAGCTTCGCCAGGATCTCCCCGTCTTCCGCCGCGGCGAGCTGATGCTGGTACGCCGTCGCCTCCCGCGCCGCCTCGTCCACTGCGGCGCGCACCTCCGCGGGCCAGCTCGCGTAGCGCGCCTCCTTGCAGAGCATCACGGCCGCGCCGAAGAGGTGCCCGGAGAGCGTGATGTAGCGGTGGTGGTTGTGCACGCCGAAATTGTAGGTGTTGGTGAGCGGGTTCTCCTGGGCGTCGAACCTGTCCGTCGCGATCTCCTCCACGAACTGCTTGACGTCCACCGGGATCGGCACGAAGCCGAGCGCCTTGAACACGTCTGCGTGCAGCTCGCTCACCTGGCTGCGGATGCGTAGCCCCCGGCAATCATCGGGCGTGCGGATCGGGCGCACCCGGTTCGTGAAATGCCGGAAGCCGTTGTCCCAGATGCCGAGCAGCCGGAAAGGCGTGGCTTCCAGCATCCGGCGCTTGAGCAAATCGCCAAGCCCGCCCAGGAACGCGCCGCAGATCGCCTTGCGGTCCTTGACGACGAAAGGCAGCTCGAGGAGCTTCCACTCGGGCACCGGCCGGGTGAAGCGGACGCTGGAGATGTAGCAGAAATCGAGCTCGCCGTTCTTCACCATCACGGGCAGATCGCCCGAGGCGCGCCCGAGCTTGAGGACGCTGCCGATCAGCTCGAAGCTCACGCGCTCGCCCAGTTTCCGCCCGAGCAGCTCGCCGAAGCGCGCCGCGGCGCGGTTGTGGATCGACGCCGGCTCCTGGTAGCCGCCGAACTTCATGACCATCGGTTTCATGTTGAACTGGCTGGTGGGAATGCGTGATTGGCGCTTGCAATCCCGTAGAGCGTGAATCGTGAATGGCGAGTGGAAAATATTTTTCCCTCGCCCCGGGTCGGGGCGAGGGGGGTCTATTCACTATTCCCTGCTCAGCATTCGCGCATTTCAGTGCTTGAGTTCCTTGGGAGCGCCGGGCTGCTTGAGCGGCTGCGATTTGTCGAAGGCCTCGATCTTCATGCATTCGTCGAACACCCGCATGACCGTGGGCACGGAGGAGGTATCGCAGTTGAAGAACCCGGCCCCGAACACCTGGGTTGCGACGCAGACGTCGGCGAGGGTCGGCGCGTTGCCATGGCAGAAGCGGCCCGTTTCCTTTTCCTTCGCCAGGTGCGCCTCGACGGCGCGCAGCGCCTCCATGACCCAGTGCCGGCACCAGCGCGTGCGCGCCGCCTCCTCGATCCCGAGCTCCTTCTCGAGATAGTTGCGGACGCGCGGAACGATCAGAGGATGGCCGTCGCACGCCACAATTTGCGCGAGCCCCCGCACGCGCGCGCGGCCCTTGGGATCCCCGGGCAGCAGCGGTGGCTGCGGATGGGTCTCGTCGAGGTACTCGATGATCGCCAGCGACTCGAACAGGGGCGTGCCGCCGTCATCGGCGATGAGCGACGGCACGACGGCGAGCGGATTCACCGCGCGGTACTCGGGCTTCAGCTGCTCGCCCTGCATCAAGTTGACGGAGATCTCCTCCGCCCGGATGCCCTTCAGCGCGAGCGCGGTGCGCACGCGGCAGGCGGCGAGCGAGCGCCAGAAACCGTAGTACTTCATTTCGCCTCCTTTCGTCGTCGAAATGGTGACTCGTTACTCGTTGCTCGTGAATCAGCCCGCGCACAAACGAGAAACAAACACGAGTCACTTCTTCGGAATTATTGGCAGCAGTATATATGACGCGTGCTGCGGACCCGTATGGAGCGTGACTTTCCCGCCGAACACGGTGGCCGGCCGGTCGCGCGGGTCATCGTGCAGGAACGGGCCGCAGCCCCGCAGCTCGTTCTTGAAATTCGAAAGGCGCGCGCCCGTCGCCTTCTGCCACTCGTAGTCGCGGCCGCGCACGGTGAGCGCAACGCGGTGGCCGGGCGGGACAACGATCGAGGTCGGCCAGATCTCGACGTCCGCCTCGACGACCTCGCCCGGCTTGAGCGGCTTGCGTTCGTCATGCGTGTGGTACGGCCGGTACTCGGTCGAGAGCCCCGGATCGAGCTTGCGGTGAGACGCCCGCAGCCAGCCCTGGGCGACGGGCGTGTGCGGGTCGATCGCGCCCATGAATACCACTTCCCGCAAGTCCGGGGTAAACACGCGGAAGACGAGGAAGAGGTCGGCATCGCTGGTGGACGAGGAGACGAAGAGCTTCGCCGCGAGCGGCCCGGTGATCTCCGTCTCGGCATCCAGCGGCGCGGACAGGAACGTGACACCCTCACCGAATCCATCGTAGGCGACGCTGCCAATCGACCTCGTCGGCTCGCGTTCCAGGCTGTGCGCCGCCGGATCGAGGTAGAGCTTCGTCCACTGCGTGCGCGCAATCGGCCATTCGTTCTCGTGCCGCTCGACGAAGCGGTCCACGTGGCGCACCTGCAGCTGCACCCGCGGCTGCCGGTCCCAGCCGTTCTTCTCGCCCTTGAGGAAGAAGTCGAAGAAGCGCTTCTGCAGCGTGCGCCCGTAGTCGGTGTAGAAGTGCGTCCAGTGCTCGAGCCCGTGCACCTCGAGCCATTTGTCTTTCGACGCCGCGCGCGCGAAGCCCTCGAAGTTCCCGCGCGGGTGCAGGCCCTGTCCGCCCCAGTTGGCGGCGGAGAGGAGCGGGACGGTGATTCTCTCCCACACCGGCGAGCGCGCCCGGTGGTAATCGTCGTCGAGCGGGTGCGCGAGGATGGCGTCTCCGAAATCGCAGCGGTTCGCGGCGAGCGCGGCATCGGAGAGCGTCTCGTCGCCGCAGACAAGCTCGCCGGTCACGCGGCTCCGCGGGCCGCGCTCGCCCAGGCCGTACTGCACCGTCTTCACCTGCATGTCGAACCAGTTGCTCCAGAACGACGAGAGGATGCCGCCGTGGTGCGTCATGTCGCGGTACCAGTCCGCCGCCCCTTCCCACACGCACATCGCGGCGAGGTGCGGCGGCTGCAGCGACGCCACGCGCCACTGGTTGATGCCGTAGTAGGAGATGCCGTTCAACCCCACTTTTCCGTTCGACCACGGCTGCGTGCCCGCCCATTCGATGCATTGGTAGAAATCCTTCGTTTCGCGCGGCGAGAACGGATCGATGAAGCCCGGCGAGCGCCCGGCGCCGCGGGAATCCACCCGCACGCAGGCGTAGCCCGCCGGCACCCATTTCTCCGGGTCCACCACCTCCCAGCTCTGGTATTGGTTGGAAGAGCCGTGCGGAACGTCGGGATGCTCGGCGATCATGCGCTGCCACGCGCTCGGATAGCCGTCCTGGAAGGCGAGGCCCTTCGCGTACGGGCCGTAGCTCAGTATCACGGGAAAACGGCCTTCGCGCGGCGGGCGGAAGACGTCGGCACGCAACACCACGGCGTCGTCCATCGTGATCGGCACGTCCCAGTCGATCTGCATGCCGTCGCGGATCTCGCTTTTCTGTGCAGAGTTCATTAAATAACCGCCGATGAACGCCGATCAAAAACTCAACCTCTCACCGCGGGGGACGCGGAGGACGCAGAGGGAAACGACACGGCTAATCTGAATCCTGACCCACCGGTCACTGGTCACCGGTCACGAGTCACGCATTTGACTTGAGCCAATGGTGCGTGTCAACCTCCGCCCTCGGAAAAAAAGCGAAGGAAGGAAGCACGCATGAAAATCGGCATCGCCGGCACGGGCAAGATGGGCGCCGCCATCGCCACGCGTTTGATGGGCCTCGGTCACGAGATCATGGTGTGGAACCGCACGCAGGAGAAAACCCGGGCACTCGCCGCGGCCGGCGTGAAGGTGGCGGCAACGCCCGCCGCGCTCGCGGCCGGGGTCGAGACGGTGGTGAGCATTCTCACCGATGCGCGGGCGATCGAAGCCGTCTATCACGGTCCGCAGGGCCTGCTCTCGGGCGACGTTTCGGGCAAGCTTTTCGTCGAAATGAGCACAGTGCGCCCCGAAACCGAGGTCGCGCTTGCGGCGAGAGTGCGGCAGAAGGGCGCCGCGATCGTCGAATGCCCGGTCGGCGGCACCGTGGGGCCGGCGCGCGAGGGAAAGCTCATCGGCTTCGCCGGGGGCGAGGCCGCCGACGTCGCGCGCGCGAGGCCGCTGCTCGAGCAGATGTGCCGGCGCGTCGAGCACGTGGGGCCGGTCGGAGCCGGCACGCGCATGAAGCTCGCGATCAACTTGCCGCTGATGGTCTACTGGCAGGCGCTCGGCGAGGCGCTCGCCCTGTGCGCGCCGCTCGGGCTCGACCCCGCGCGGGTGATGGACATCTTTGCCGACACCTCGGGAGGCACGAACGCGCTGAAAGCGCGCGGCCCGGCGATCGCCGGGGTGCTCAAGGGCGAGAGCATCCGGACGGTGACCTTCGACGTGGATTCGGCGCGCAAGGACCTGCGCTCCATGATCGAGGAGGCGCGGGCGCTGGGGACCGAGCTGCCGGTGTCGGAGCGCGCGCTCGAGTGCTACGACCAGGCCGCGAAGGAGGGGCTCGGCCCGGCGGACACCGCGCTGCTGGTCGCGCGCTGGGCGAAGCGCGGCAAGACCTAGAGCTTGGCCGCTGATGAACGCCGAGAAGGATCGAAATTGACGACCTGGCGTCGCGGCATCAACGAATCACGAAATCACGGGTCACCAGTCACAAGTCACGCCTTGGAGCTTGCAGGCTCGACAGCTTCGCCCGACCGGAGACGTTTGGTATAATTTTCGGTCCAAAAAGCGCCCGTAGCTCAGTTGGATAGAGTACCTGGCTACGAACCAGGGGGTCGTGGGTTCAAATCCTGCCGGGCGCGCCAGTTACTTCAAGCGGTCACGCGCGCATGCGCTTGGCCGCTTTTCATTCCGTGGGGACATCGGCTTCGCCCGCTTCCCGACAGGCTCGCATCACCGGTCCGGATTGCGGACGCTGCGTTTCAGGGCCAAGGCCGCTCCTCTATCATCCGAGCTCGAGGCTCGAAATGAACTCCAGATGAAAGGAATCCCATGCCCAGAATGACGGGATCACGGTTGTTCGCGGAGATGCTGAAAGGTTACGGGATCACCCATGTGTTCTTCGTGCCCACGATCGTGATGGAGGCGCTCGCGGAGATGGACGATCTCGGGATCCACAAGATCCTGACGCACGGCGAGAAGGCGGCGGCCTACATGGCCGACGGCTACGCGCGCGCACGCGGCGGGCCGGGCGTGTGCCTCGCCCAGCAGATCGGCGCATCGAACCTGGCGGCCGGGCTGCGGGACGGCTACATGGCCTGCTCTCCAGTCATCGCCGTGACCGGCGGCCCCGGCGCGCCGGGCCGCTACCGGCACGCCTACCAGGAGGTGGAGGATTTCACCCAGTTCGACGCGGTGACCAAGCTCAACATCGAGCTCGATGAGCTCGCGCGGCTCCCTGACCTGCTGCGCCAGTTGTTCCGCACGGCCACCTCCGGCGCGCCGGGGCCCGTGCACATGCGGCTGCGCGGCTCGCACGGCCAGGGCATCGAGAGCGAGGCGGATCTTGTCCCGCTCGTCGAGGCGCCGTTCGGGCGCGTGCCGGCGTTCCGCCCCTGCGCCGAGATCGACCGCGTTCGCGAAGCCGTCGCGCTGCTCGCCAAGGCGCGCAGGCCGATCATCGTCGCCGGCGGTGGCGTCGTCGCGTCCGGCGCGCAGATCGAGCTCGTGGCCCTCGCCGAGAAGCTGCAGATACCGGTCGCCACTTCGCTCACCGCCAAGGGCGCCATCCTGGACAACCATCCCCTGGCGGTCGGCGTGGTCGGCACGTATTCGCGCGCGTGCGCGAACCGCGCGGTATCAGAAGCCGATCTCGTGTTCTTCGTCGGCAGCCACGCCGGAGGGCAGGCGACCGCCAACTGGAGGATACCCGCCGCGGGGACGCCGGTCATCCAGCTCGACATAGAGGCCGGGCAGCTCGGCAGAAATTATCCGAACGCGGTGTCGCTGTTGGGCGATGCCAAGGCAACGCTGCGGCAGATGTGCGATGCCGCGCAGCGCAAGGAGCCCGAGAGCGCGAAGGCCTGGACCGGGCGCGTGCGCGAGCTCGTTGCCGAGTGGCGCGCCGGGGTCGAGCCCATGCTCGCGTCGGACGCTTTGCCCATGCGGCCGGAACGCATCTGCCGGGAGCTTGCGCAGGCGCTGCCGGCGGACGGCGTGCTGGTTTCCGATACCGGGCACGCCGGGATGTGGACGGGCCAGATGGTGGATATCACGCGTCCCGCGCAGCGCTACATCCGCTGCGAGGGCTCGCTCGGCTGGGGATTGCCTGGAGCCATGGGGGTGAAGTGCGCGCTGCCCGATCGCCCGGTGGTGTGCTTCACGGGCGACGGCGGCCTGTACTACCATCTGCCGGAGCTGGAAACGGCGGCGCGCCACGGCATCAACCTCGTGATCGTGGTGAACAACAACGGATCGCTCAACCAGGAGATCCCGCTGGTGAAGGCCGCGTACAGGGAAAAGCGCGACGAACGCTCCGGCGAGCTGTGGCGGTTCCGAAAGGACGCCGATCTCGCGAAGGTGGCGGAAGCGCTGGGCTGCGCCGGCTTCCGCGTGGAAAAACCGCGACAGTTGAAAGACTTGTTGCCGCGCGCTCTCGCCCTGGGCAGGCCGGTCGTGCTCGACTGCGTGAGCGACGAGCAGGCCCTCGCCCCGACAGCCTGGTTGCCCGATGGAGGCTCGCGCGGACATTGAATCCGGCGAGCGAGATGCGACCGTTTCGCAACAATTCGCCGGCCACGCATCTACAGCGCTGTTGATCTGCATCAAGACCCGTTCTCGCCCTTTGGGCTAAAAAATTTCAATCGGCGCCTAGCGAGAAGTTCGATTTCGGAAAGCGGGAGTACGATTCGAACCGCGCGAACTGCCCCGGCCCCAAGGGAAAGGGCGATGGGCAATACAAGCCGCGGCTGACCAAGAGTCCCTCGGATCTGACCACGCTGTCGAACAAGAGCGGCGGGGTCTTTATGATCCAGAGCCTTATGTTCGCACGCGGATCAACGCGTTCATCCATTACCTCAAGCGCTTGCAGTCGAAGTGAACTTGGCCGCAGCTAACGGGTCTGTTTGAGACGCCGCCATTCGGGTGGCGCTTTTCCAGGAGGTTGATCGTGCCCAGGAAGCGGAGTGAGCAATCGCGCAAACCTGTTGTCGAGAAAGGCGGGGCCACGACGGTCGTGCCGTCCGGTCCCGAAGCGGCAGCGGTGCCTTCGACGGAAGACAGGCGCCGCATGATCGCCGAAGCGGCGTACTACCGTGCAGAGCGCCGGGGATTCGCGGTCGGCGGCGAGCTGGACGACTGGGTCCAGTCGGAAGCCGAGATCGATCGCCTGCTCATGTCGGGTGGCTCGCAGTCGAGGCATTCGCCAGCCGCCATGTAGGCTAGAATCCAGCCGGCACGCCGGATAAGGCCCGCGAAGCGCGGGCCTTATTTTTGTGCGCCCGGCAGGGCGCACCCACTACACTGCCCAGTGCTACCAACATCGCGAGGCGTTGGGAGGGGCTGCCAGAAGTCGGCAGAGGCCATGGCAGGTGGCGACACCGAAGGGCCGAACAGGGAATGCCTCAGGCAGACGAAAGCGGCGTCGCGCGGGCTGATGGAAGCCGTGGTGGAACGCCGCAACCTTCAGCTCGACGATGGTTGACCGCCTGATCGAGCAGGCACTTCATCGTCGGAGTGATCGGGCTCGGCATCATGTGCGGCGCGATGGCCGAGGCCCTGCTCGCGAGCGGCTCCCGGCCGGCATTCGAACGCGTCGCATCGCTCCTCGACGTCTTCACCGCCTGCGCGCCGATCTACAGCGCCGCAATGGCGCAGGGCCTCGCGCAGTCGGACACGGCCTCGGTGCACGAGGTGCTTGCCGTGATGGCGGGAAACAGGCGCCGCGCGCGAAGCGCGTAACCTGCAGCCTGCGGCCGATGAGGCGCCTCTTTTGCGCGATGCGCACCCGGGCCGGGCCGATCGGCACCGGCGATGCCAGCGTGCCACAGGCGGGCAAAGCGCTCGCGGCCGCGGTGCGCCGCGTTGATCCACGTCAATAACCTGTTTTCTGCTTTCAGCGAGGATCACGAAATCGTTCGCGGGAGGGCCTGCCGCCAGCCCGACGGCACCCGGAGAACGAGGTGAGCGGCTCGACGCAGGAACATGGGGCCGAATGCGATTGAATCGGGGCTCGAGGCCGTAGCGGATATCCGCCCCGGCGCAGGATCCGAAGTCCGCTGTGTCGGCGCGTGGACTTCGCGCGCGATCGCGCCGCTCGAAGGACGGCTGGACGCGTTTTCCTGGCCGGGCGAAGGCGAGCTCGCGATCGATGGCTCGGCGGTCACGGCGATGGACACCGCGGGCGCATGGCTGTTGCACCGGACTCTGCGTTTGCTGGCGGAACGGGGGCGCCCGGCGCGCGTGCACGGGCTGCGGGCGGAGTTCGACTCGCTGCTGCAACTGGTTGCATCGCGCGCGGTGACCGGGGGCGTCGCGCCGCCGCCCGCGCCGGGCTGGGTGACGAGGGTCGGGCAGCAAGCGTGGCACGGTCTGCTCGGCACGCTCGGCATGCTTTCGTTCCTGGGCGAAAGCTCGGTCGCCCTCGCGCGGTGGCTTGCCCGGCCGGGCCGCATCCGTTGGCGCCACATCCTGCACGAGGTGCAGATCGCCGGGTTCAACGCGCTGCCGATCACGGGGCTGCTGTCGTTCCTGATGGGGATCGTCGTCGCCTACCAGGGAGCGGAGCAGCTGCAGCGCTATGGTGCGAATATCTTCGTCGCCGACCTGGTGGGCCTCTCGATGCTGCGCGAGCTCTCCCCGCTGCTGACAGCCATCATCGTCGCCGGCCGGTCGGGCTCCGCGTATGCGGCGCAGATCGGCACCATGAAGGTCACGGAGGAAATCGACGCGCTGCGCACCGTCGGCGTGCCGCCGCTCGAGCTGCTGGTTCTGCCCAAAGTGCTCGCGCTGATGGTGGCGCTGCCCTTGCTCACCGTCTTTACCGACGTGACGGGGGTGCTGGGCGGCATGATCATGGCCCGCGCCCGGCTCGACGTGAGCTTCAACGCGTTCCTCGACCGCTTCGACGACGCGATCAGCCTCTCGTCGTACCTGATCGGTGTCGGCAAGACGCCGGTGTTCGCCGCCATCATCGCGCTGGTGGGATGCTATCAAGGGTTGCGCGCGACCGGCAGCGCCGACAGCGTTGGCCGGCAAACGACGATCAGCGTCGTGCACTCGATCTTCCTGGTGATCGTGATCGACGCGCTCTTTTCCGTCATTTTCAACTGGCTCGACATCTGACACGGCCATGGCACCCCTGCGAGACTCCGGCGCGGTGGTCGAGATCCGCAGCCTGAACACGCGGTTCGGCGCCGCGGTCGTGCACGAGGACGTGAGCCTTGCCGTGCGCCGCGGCGAGATCTTCGCGCTGGTGGGCGCGAGCGGCTGCGGCAAATCGACCCTGCTGCGCGAGGCGATCCTCCTGCAGGAGCCGGCTTCGGGCTCGATCCGGGTCTTCGGGCAGGAAGTGGTCGGGCTGAGCGAGGAGGAGGCGCTGCCGCTGCGGCGGAGATGGGGCGTCATGTTCGAGCGCGGAGCGCTGTTCAGCTCGCTCACGGTCAGCGAGAACGTGGGCATGGTCCTGCGCGAACACACGCCCCTCAGCGAACGGCTGATCGCGGAGATCGCGGCCCTGAAGATCGCGCTGACGGGCCTGCCGGCCGACGCCGGCCCCAAATATCCGAGCGAGCTCTCCGGCGGCATGCGCAAGCGCGCGGCGCTCGCCCGCGCGCTCGCGCTCGATCCGGAGCTGCTGTTCCTCGACGAGCCGACCGCCGGGCTCGACCCCTTGAGCGCGGCCGGGATCGACGAGCTGGTGCGGCACCTGCGCGATGCGCTGGGCCTGACGATCATGCTGGTCACCCACGATCTCGACCTCCTGTGGCGCGCGGCGGACCGGGTCGCGGTGCTGGCCGATGCGCGCATAGTGGACGTCGGCACGATGCCGGAGCTCTCGGGATCCGGGCATCCCCTGATCCGCGAGTATTTTTACGGGCCGCGCGGACGGGCCGCGCGGGAGCAGGCATGGAAGCGAAAGTGAATTTCGTGCTGGTGGGCGCATTCGTGCTGGTGCTCGCCGCTGCGCTGATCGGTGGCGTGCTGTGGCTGAGCAGCGGGAAGTCCTATCGCAAGGCGTACGACAGCTACCGGACCTATATGGACGAGTCAGTGTCCGGGCTGAGCGTCAACGCGCCCGTCAAGTTCCGCGGCGTCGAGGTCGGCCGCGTGCGCGAGATCGCCCTGTCGCCGGACGACGCCGAGCAGGTGCGGCTGACGCTCGACATCGAGCAGGGCGTCCCGATCCGGGAAGACACCGTCGCGGTGCTGCGGACGCAGGGGCTGACGGGCATCGCGTACCTGGATTTGTCCGGCGGCAGCCGGGACGCGCCGCGGGTCAAGGCGCGCCCCGGCGAGGGCTACCCCGTCATCCGCGCCGGCCCGTCGCTGATGGTGCGCCTGGATGCCGCGCTCACTACGTTGCTCGCGAACCTCAATGACGCCACCGGGAACTTCAATGCACTGCTCGACGAGGACAACCGGCGCGCGTTCAGGCGGAGCGTGGCGGACCTCGCAGTGCTGTCGCGGACGCTGGCGGCGCGCTCTGTCGCGATCGATTCCGGCCTCGCGGACGCGGCGCGCGCCATGAAAAACACGGCGCAACTCACCGGAGAGCTGTCACGGCTGGCGGAGCGGCTCCAGCGCAGCGCCGACTCGTTCGACCGCATGGCGGAAGAGGTCGCCCGCGCCGGCGCGAGCGCGAGCGGCACGCTGGCGAGCGCGCGCGGGGACGTGCAGCGTTTCACCGCGGAGACGCTGCCTGAAGTGCAGATGCTGGTCGCGGACGTGCGCGAGGCGGCCGCCTCCTTGCGGCGCTTCGGCGAGCAGGTGGAACAGAACCCGGCCATCCTGCTGCACGGCAGACCGGCGTCGAAGCCCGGCCCCGGGGAATGAGGTGCGTACCGTGTTTTCGCGACAATGCACGATGCACGTTCCGCCGGTTGGGGAGCAGGGGATGGCCGCGGTTGACCGCGAGCCGTCCTGCGGCGTGGGAAAGAGAGCGTGGGTAAGCCTGGTCTCCGTGCTCCTGTTCGCCGGCTGCGCCGGGCTGCAGCCCCCGCAGGCGAACGATCCCAATGTGTTCGTGCTGGATGCGCGGCCTCTGGCCGGGCCGCAGCGGGCGAATCGCGATCTGGTGCTGGCCGTGAGCGTGCCGCGGGCGCGGCCGGGATTCGACACGGCGAAGATGGTTTACGTGCGGCAGCCCCACCAGCTCGAATACTTCGCGACGAACCGCTGGGCGGATACCCCGGCGCGAATGCTCGCGCCGCTGATCGCGCGCGCCGTGGAAGAGGCCGGAGGCTTCCGCGCCGTGGTCCGCGCGCCAGGCGCGTTGCCCGCGGATCTGCGTCTCGACACGGAGCTCATCCGTCTCCAGCACGATTTCGGTAACCAGCCGAGCCGGGTGCGGCTGACGCTGCGGGTGCAGTTGAGCGATGTCCGGACGCGGCGGGTGCTCGCGGCGCGGGAGTTCGACGAGGTCGAGCGCGCCCCGAGCGAGAACGCCTACGGCGGCGTGATTGCGGCGAACCGCGCGCTGCAACGCCTGCTCGCGCAACTGGCCGATTTCAGCGTCGAGCAATCCGGCGGCCGCTGACGGAGCGAGTGTCGTGAACATCGCACAAAGGCTTCATCGGCGCGCAAGAGCAGGTGACCGAGCCCCGCCGGGTGAGCCGGCTTGAAGGCCTGCGTCCTGCAGGCCTTTTTTTATTGCCTGCAATCCTTCATTTCCCGCTCCGTGCCGTGTTGTGAAGGCGGCGGCGGATGCGCTACGATCACCGGGAATACGTGACCAGTGAACGGTGACCGGTGATCGGTGACCGCTAAACGGTGAACGGTAAACGGTAAACGGTAAACGGGAACAGCAGGCAAGAGGCGGGGCGGAGAACGCATTGAATGGCTAAAAAACAAACAGTCACGAGTCACGGCTCACGAGTAACGAGTCACTCGTCCGAGATCAAGCGCGGCTACGCCGATCTCCACGAGCACCTCGAGGAGCTGAAGAAGCGTGAGCTGCTCCTGACCATAGACCGGCCAGTCAACAAGGACGCCGAGCTCCACCCCCTCGTGCGCTGGCAGTACGTCGGCGGGGTCGAGGAGCACGAGCGCAAGGCGTTTCTCTTCACCAATGTCGTGGATGGCCGCGGCCGGAAATACCAGTTCCCCGTCGTGGTGGGCGCGTACGCGGGAAACCGCGCGATCTACTGCATCGGCATGCGCGCGAAACCGGAGCAGGTGCAGCCCAAGTGGGATCATGCGATTGCCCATCCCGTCGCCCCTCGCATCGTCGAGAAGGCGCCGTGCCAGGAAGTCTTGATCGAGGGCGAGGCCCTCAAGGGCGAGGGCAACGGGCTCGACATGCTGCCGATCCCGATCTCGACCCCGGGCTTCGATTCCGCGCCGACGCTCACGGCGACCAACGTGATCACGAAGGACCCCGAGACCGGCGTCCAGAACCACGGCACTTACCGCGCCGGGTTGAAGGCCCCGGACCGCTGCGTCGTGCGCATGGCGACGCGCGTCGGCGGCGCCGGCGGCTACCGCCACTACCTCAAGCATCAGAAGCGTGGCGACAAGGCGATGCCTTGCGCCATCGTGCTCGGCTGCCCGCCCTGCGTCGCGTTCGTTGCGCCGATGAAGTTGCCGATCGACGTGGACGAGATCGGGGTCGCGGGAGCGGTGGCCGGCGAGCCCATCAACGTCGTGCGCGCGCGCACGGTGGACCTTCTGGTTCCGGCCGAAGCCGAGATCGTGATCGAGGGCCTGATCGACCTCGAGTACCTGGAGCCCGAAGGCCCGTTCGGCGAGTCGCACGGCCACGTCGCGCTCGAGGAGTTCAACATGCCGATGCGGGTCACCGCGATCACGCACCGCAGGAACGCGATCGTCGCATCGTACCTCAGCCAGGTGACGCCGAGCGAGTCGAGCGCCATCAAGCGCGTCTCCTACGAGCCGATGTTCCTCTCGCACCTCGGGGCGACGCTCGGTATCCGCGGAGTGAAGCGCGTCACCCTCCACGAGCGGATGACGGCGCTCAGGCGCGTCGCGATCGTCACGATCGAGAAGGGCACGCCGCGCACCGAGATCTGGCGCGCGCTCTATGGCGCGACCTCCTTCAAGGCCGATTGCGGCAAGATCTGCATTGCGGTGAGCGAGGACATCGATCCCGACAATTCGGATGCGATTCTGTGGGCGCTCGCCTTCCGCATGAACCCGGCGAAGGACCTGCAGGTGCTGCCGTACCGCAGCCTGGGCCACGGGCCGGAGCGCGAGCAGGAAGACGTCTACGAGCAGGAGGAAGACTCCACACTCCTCATCGATGCCACCGCGAAGGAGGCGCTGCCGCCGCTCGCGCTGCCGAAGAGGCAGTACATGGAGCGCGCGAAGAAGCTCTGGGAGGAGCTGGGGCTGCCGAAGCTGCGGCCGCAATCACCCTGGTTCGGGGCCCCGATGGGCAACTGGCTGCCGCAGTGGGACGAAGCGGCGAAGCGCGCGGTCGAGGGCCGCTATCTCGAAAACGGCCGCATCACGGAGAAGCTCAGGCGGAAAGGTCTCAAGCCTGAGACCCGTTTCCGCCCTGATAAGGCGTGACCGATACAACGTGACCGATACAACGTAACTGATAGGGCCTGAAGTTTTCTACGCCTCATCAGTCACGATTCACCGGTCACGAGTCACGAGTCACGCCTTTATTCAGCCTTGACGCCCGCTGCCGGGACGATCTTCATCCACTTGGCGACTTCGCTCTTCACGATGGCCGCGAATTCCTCGGGCGAGTTGCCGACGGCCTCGAGGCCGTCCCGCAGCAAGGCGGTCCTCACCTCGGGCGCCTGGACGGTCTTCACCGCCTCCGCGTTGAGGCGGGCGACGACCGCCCGCGGCGTCTTTGCCGGAGCGAACGTTCCGACCCAGGACGCGTGCTGGTAACCCGCCACGCCCGCTTCCGCGATGGTGGGAAACTCGGGCGCGGCGACCGACCGTTTCGCGCTCGTCACGGCCAGGGCCCGGATTTTTCCCGACTTGATGTGCGGCAGCGCCGTGGAGATCGTCGCAAAATAGAGCTGCACCTGGCCGCCGAGCAGCGCGATCATCCCGGGCGCGCCGCCCTTGTACGGCACGTTGACCATCCGTGTCCCGGTCATGTGCATGAACAGCTCGGCGGCGAGATGGGTGCTCGTCGCGATCCCGCTCGATCCGAAGTTGAGCTCGCCGGGCTTCGACCGCGCGAGCGCGATGAGCTCCTTCACCGATTTCACCGGCACCGAAGGATGCACGACGAGGATGTGCGGCAGCGAGCAGAGCATCGTGACGGGCGCGAAGTCGCGGATGGGATCGAAGGGCAGCTTCTTGTGCAGGGCCGGGTTGATCGCGAATGAAGCCGCCACGGTGAGCAGCGTGTGGCCGTCGGGCGCCGCCTTGGCGACGATCTCGGTGCCGTTGAGACTTCCCGCGCCCGGGCGGTTGTCCACGATGACGGTCTGCCCGAGCTGATCGCCCATCCGCTGCGCCACGAGGCGCGCGGCGAGATCGGTGGAGCCCCCGGCGCTCTGCGGCACGATCATCCGTATGGGCCGGGCGGGGTAGGTCCGCCCCGGGTCCTGCCCTTGGCGGGCGGACGAAGTGGGTTGTGCGGTGGCGTCACCTGCGTCCATGACGGCGGCCGCCGACGCGGCCGCTGCCAGGCCGCATGCCGCCCTGACCGCGGTGCTGAGCTGCCTGCCGATGATTCCCATCTTTCCTCCGCAAGGTTGTAATGAATGCGCGGAATCGCGGTTTCCGCGAGAACCGGCGCCGTTTATTATAGAGGAACCCTGGATCGCAATTGGTTTGCGGCCGGGCCGCGGGGAGGACCCATGAGCATCTTGAAATCGATGGGCTGGTGCGTTCTGCTCGCGGCGCTTGCCGGCCCGCACATCGCGGCGGCGCAAAAGTACCCCGAGAGGAGCATCCGCATGATCGTGGCGTTCGCGACCGGTGCGCCGCATATCCTGGGCGTCCTGCTCTCGGAAAAGCTGCGCGAGGGCCTGGGGCAACCGGTCGTATCCGATTTCAGGCCGGGGGCGGCAGGAAACCTCGCTGCCGAACTTGCGGCCAGGGCGCCCGCGGACGGCTATACGCTGCTGCTGACGAGCCCGACCATCGCGATCAGCCCGAGCCTCTACAAGAAGCTCGGTTACGACAGTTTGCGGGACTTTGCCACTATAAGCCTGATTGCGACCGTGCCCAATGTGATGCTCGTTCACCCCTCGGTGCCGGCGAAAAGCCTCATGGAGCTGGTGAGCCTCGCGAAAGCGCACCCCGGCAAGCTCAACTTCGGCTCCGGCGGCATCGGTACGGGCAGCCAGCTCGGTGCCGAGCTGTTCAGGACGCTCACCAGAATCAATATCGTGCACGTGCCCTACAAGGGCGCGGCGGTCGCGCTCACGGCCATGCTCGGCGGCGAGGTGGACATGGTGGTGTCGACCGTTCCCGCGACCATTCCGCACATCGAGTCGGGAAGGATCCGCGGCATCGCCGTGCTGGCGCCGGAACGCGTTCCCACGCTGCCCCGGGTGCCGACGACCGCCGAAGCCGGCATGCCGGAGCTTGTCGTGATCACCTGGTACGGCCTGTTCACACAGGCGGGCGTGAAGCCCGGGATCGTCGAGCGGCTGAACGCCGAGCTCGTCAAAGTCATGGATTCGCCCGAAGTGAAGGGCCAGCTCGCCAGGGTCGGCCTCGACGCGGCAACCAACACGCCGTCCGAGTTCGGGAAGTTCCTGCGGGCGGAAATGGAGAAGTGGGGGCGGGTCATCCGCGAAGCGAATATCCGGATCGAATGAATCGGCGTCCATCGGCGGCGAAAAAACTACGAGGCGAAAGGCGAAGCAGACTCCGGTCGACGGCCTTTATCTCGTCCTATACCCTTCTGCCTTCGTCCTAAAGTGGAGTCACGAGTCACGATTCACCAATGGCTAATTTTCATGAAAATTCCCGTGTTTGGCGCCGGCGCGGCCGGCGGGTATCCCGGCGGCATCCTCACGGTCGCGGGGGCGAACGTCACACTCGTCGCGCGCGGCGCGCACTTAAGCCGGGGAGGCCCGTCCCCTTGGTGGAGATCCAGACTGGAAGGCAGGCGCGCCGTAGATTCCCGGTTGTCTCGACTTCGGAAAGAACCCGCATGAAAATGGCATTCATCGTCCATAACGAGTACTTCACGCCGCGCGTGATGCAGCTGCTCAGGGACGCGGGCATCGATTACTACACCCGCTGGGAGCGAGCGCAGGGAAAGGGTCGCGGCACCGATCCGCACCTGGGGGAGGGCGGCTTCGCCAGCACCAACGCCGTCCTGATGATCGCCTTCCACGAAGACGCGCCATTGGAGGCGCTGGTTCGGAGGGTGACCGAAGCCAATCAGGAGATCACGCGGGCGGATGACAGGATCCGGTTGTTCCAGCTGCCCCTTGAGCGCATCGTCTAGAACCGGTGACCGGTGACGAGGGGACAAAGTTTGTCGCGTGACGCGAAGGGGAAGCCGGTGATCAACGAGAACGCCCGGGCTTAGGAGACGGTGATGACGATGGCGATTGCGGGTGCGCGCGAACGCACGCTCGAGGAAATCAAGCACGAGGTCCTGCGGCGCACCGGGGAGCGCATCAGCCCCTTCGGCCACGTGCGGCGCGAAGACGTCGAGGGGATATTGCAGTCGGTGACGAGCCTCGACCGGGACCATTGGGCCGGGCAATGGTGCAGGGTGGGGCTCGCCTACGAGGCTGAGGGCGACGGGATGGCCCGAAAGGGCGGCGACCCGAAGCGCGCCGGCGAGGCCTACTATTCAGCCTACGACTACTGCCGCATCGGCCGGTATCCATGCGCGAGCACGCCGGGCCAGAAGCAGGCTTACGGGCACTCGCTCCGCATGTTCCGCAAGGCCGCGAAATTTTTCAGCGTCCCGCTCGAGATCGTCGAGCTGTCGTTCAAGGAGCACAAGCTCGTCGGCTACTTGCAGGTTCCCGCAGGCCTCGCCAAGCCGCCGGTCGTGTGCCACTGGGGCGGCGTGGACGGATGGAAGGAGGACCGCCAGCGCGCGAACGACATGCTGCACCGCCTCGGGCTCGCGACGCTCACCGTGGACATGCCGGGCACGGGCGAGAACACGGTGCGCTACACCGATCCCGATGCCGAGCGCACCTACTCCGCCTGGATTGACTACCTGGCGACGCGGAAGGATGTCGATGGCAGCCGGATCGGGGTGTGGGGCGGAAGCTTCGGGGCGTACTGGGCGGCGCGGCTCGCGTTCACCGAAGCAAAGCGGCTGAAGGCGGCGGTGTTCCACGGCGGCAACGTGCACTACGGCTTCCAGGAAAAGTGGCTGAGGCAGGCCTTCACGAAGGGCGCGTCCACCTATCTCTTCGGTCCGGCGAGCCTGCTCGAGGCACGCAGCCAGGCGATGGGCGTGAACACGATGGAGGAGCTCATCGCGATCGCGCCCGGGTTCTCGCTCAAGGACATGGGTCTGCTCGACCGGCCGTCTGCCGCCATCCTCGGCGTGAACGGCAAGCTCGACGACCAGGCCCCGGTCGAGGATATCTACCTCCTGATGGAGCACGGCAGCCCCAAGTGCGCGCGGGTCTACCCGGAGGGCGGCCACATGGGCCGCACCCCCGGCATGCCCGAGGACGAGATCACGGCCGCGATCACCGGCTGGCTGAAGGAACAGATTTCACGCTGACGCGTGAAATCTGAATGCCGCGGTTTGATCGACATACGATATCAGGGAGGCAGAATGATTCGTTCCATTTTTTGCGTCTTCGTGCTGATGCTACCGGGGCTGGCGGCACCGCCGGTCCTCGCGCAGGCCTGGCCGGCGAAGCCGATCCGCTATGTCGTGCCGTTTCCGCCCGCCGGGGCGACGGATATCCTGGCGCGCTGGGTGGCCGAGAAAATCAGCCCGGCGCTCGGCCAGCAGGTGGTGGTGGAGAACCGCGCGGGCGCGGCCGGAGGGGTGGGGACGGAAATCGTCGCGAAGAGCGCGCCAGAGGGTTATACCATCCTGATGGCGACGGCCGCGCAGGCGATCAGCGAGACGCTCTACACCAGGCAGCCGTTCTCGTTCGCGCGCGACCTCGCGCCCGTGGGGCTGGTGGCGCGCGTGCCCAATGTCATGGAGGTGCATCCCTCGCTGCCGGTGCGGACGGTGAAGGAGTTCATCGCGCTTGCCAAGTCGAGACCCGGCGAGATCAACTTCGCCTCCTCGGGCGCCGGCACCACGCTGCACATGTCGGGCGAGATGTTCAAGCTGATGACCGGCGTGAACATCGTGCACGTGCCCTACAAGGGCAGCGCCCCAGCATTGACCGGCATCCTTTCCGGAGAGGCCTCGGTGATGTGGGACAACCTGCCGGCCTCGATGCCGTACCTCAAGAGCGGGCGGCTGCGCGCGATCGCGATCACGACCCTGACGCGTTACCCGGGGCTGCCCGATCTGCCCACGATCGCCGAATCAGGCGTGCCCGGCTACGACTCGAGCGCGTGGTTCGCCGTGGTGGCGCCGGCCGGAACGCCGGCTGCGATCGTCACGCGTCTCAACGCGGAGATCAACCGGGCGGTCAATCTGCCCGACATGCGCGAGCGCTTCGCCCAGCAGGGCGCGATCCCGGCGCCCGGCACGCCCGAGGAGCTCGGTGCCTTCATCCGCGCGGAGATCGCGAAGTGGGCAAAGGTGGTGAAGGCCTCGGGGGCGAGGGTGGACTGACAAAGGCGGAAGGCAGAAAGGCAATGGAACTGCCGGAAGAATTGAAGCCGGGGCTGGCCGGAACGGCCGAGATCGTTGTCGGCACGCGCGACACCGCGCCGCACGTGGGCAGCGGCAAGATCGGGGTACTCGCGACCCCCATCATGGTGAACCTCATGGAGGCGGCCGCGCTGCACGCGGTGGAACGATTCATGCCGCCCGGGTATCAAACGGTGGGAACGCACCTCGACGTGAAGCATTTCGCGGCGACACCGGTGGGCCTGCGGGTGCGCGCGCACGCGGAGCTCGTCAAGGTCGAGGGCCGCACGCTGACCTTCAGCATCCACGCCGAGGACGAGCGCGAGCCGATCGGGGAGGGCGTGCATGAGCGCCTCGTCATCAACGTCGCGCGTTTCGACGAGCGCATGCAGGGAAAGCTTGCGGGCGGGGGCCGGGAAACGTGACTTACAGCAGAGACAACGCCTCGGACAACTTGTCTATCAGGTAGTAGAAGAGAAACGCGGTCGCGAGGAGGATCATCCACATGATCCGCTTTGCGATATGCCACCGTTTTACGGTCGGGTTGTC
>Ga0073934_10004620_pt1 | contig 22548 bp, 17 predicted proteins | sample LarsenN4metaG_FD_76834 | JGI IMG/M metagenome (GOLD analysis project Ga0073934, IMG submission 76834) | Hot spring sediment bacterial and archeal communities from British Columbia, Canada, to study Microbial Dark Matter (Phase II) - Larsen... ...
CCTGGCGCACCGCGGCTACAGCGTGCCGCGCGTGGTGGCGCACCTGTACAAGGGCACCGAGGGCATCTACGGCATCCCGGTCGGCGTGGTGGCGACCTTCGTCTTCCACTTCGTGCTGTTCGGCATCATGGCCCAGCTCACCGGGCTCGGGCAGCTGTTCGTGAACCTGGCCACCATCGCGGCCGGGCGATTCGCGGGCGGGCCGGCCAAGGTCAGCGTGGTCAGCTCGGGCCTCTTCGGCATGATCAGCGGCAGCGCGATCGCCAACACCGTGACCACCGGCGTGATGACGATCCCGCTGATGAAGAAGGTGGGCTTCTCGCCGCGCTTTGCCGGCGCGGTGGAGGCGAGCGCCTCGTGCGGCGGGCAGGTCACGCCGCCGATCATGGGCGCGGCGGCCTTCATCATGGCCGAGACGCTGGGCGTGCCGTACAACGAGCTGATCCTCATCGCCATCGTGCCGGCGGTGCTGCACTACTTCGCGATCCTGTTCATGGTGCACCTGGAGGCCAAGCGGCTCAAGCTCGCCGGCATGGACCCCGCGGAGATCCCCTCGCTGACCAAGGTGCTCGCGACCTCGTGGCACCTGTTCATCCCGCTCGTCGTGATGGTGACGCTGCTGCTGATGCAGTACACGCCGTTCCTGGCGGCGTTCTGGGGCATCACGCTGACGGTGGCCTGCTCGTGGATCCCGCGCCTGCTCGGGCGGCACGGGCGCGGCATGACGGGCCTGGCGATCACGCCGCGCGCGCTGGTGCAGGGCTTCGACATGGGCGCCAAGTCGGCGCTCGGCATCGGCGCGTCGTGCGCCTGCGTGGGCTTCGTGCTCGGCATCACCACGCTCACCGGCATGGGCTTCAAGTTCTCGGCCTGGGTGCTCGACCTCTCGGCGGTGGCGGCGTCCTTCGTCAGCGGCCTGGACGTGATGGGCTGGTTCGAGCCCAAGGGCGTGACGCTGCTGTTCGGCCTGCTCTTCACCGCGGCGGCCTGCATCGTGATGGGCGCCGGCGTGCCGACCACGCCCACCTACATCATCCTGGCCTCGATCGTGGCGCCGGCGCTGGCGCAGCTCGGCGTGCCGCAGCTGGCGACGCACTTCTTCGTCTTCTACTACGGCGTGCTCGCCGACGTGACGCCGCCGGTGGCGCTGGCCGCCTTCGCCGCCGCGGGCATCGCGCGCAGCGAGCCCATGCGCACCGGCATGACGGCGTTCCGCCTGTCGATGGGCAAGGCGCTGGTGCCGTTCGCCTTCGTCTACGCGCCCACGCTGCTGCTGCTCGACTTCCACTGGGCCGCGTTCGGCGTGGCGCTGCTGTCGGCGGTGGTGGCCATCATGGGGCTCGGTGCGGCCTACACCGGCTTCTGCGGGCGGCCGATCGGGCGCCTGGCCTTCCTCGCGCTCAACCTGTTCAGCTTCTCGCTGATCTTCGCCAACCCCTGGGTGGCGGCGGTGTCGGTGCCGGTGGTGCTGGGCATCCTCGCCTGGCACGCGTTCAGGCCGGCCCCGCCCTAGGAGTCTGCGCGGCAGAAATCCGGGCCCGCGCAGGGGCGAGTCACGGCGCCAAGCAAGGCGCGCGCGAGGCGCGTGGCGAGGGCCACGCAACGAGCGTGCAACGCCGCTTGGCGCCGTGACTCGCCCCTGCCCTTCGGGTTGGGCCCGCTTTGGGGCGCATGCGGCGTTGCAGCGCTGACCTGGGCGTCAAGCCCAGGCTGCGCGCTGCGCCTAGCCTGCGCCCCAAAGCGGGCCCAACGCGGGCCCGGATTTCTGCCGCGCAGACTCCTAGGGAAAAACCTTGACGGCCGGCGCTCGGGCCACCCGTTAACTTCGCCGGATTCCCCCGGAGGCATCACCGATGATCAAACGCCGCACCTTCGTCCAGGCCAGCGCCGCCGCTGCGCTGGGCGCCCCGCATCTGGCCAGCCTGGCCCAGCAGAGCGTGACGCTGAAGTTCCACACCTTCATGGCGCCGATGAGCAACGTCTGGCTGACGATGCACAAGCCGTGGATGGACAAGGTCGAGAAGGACAGCGGCGGCCGCATCAAGTTCGAGGCCTACCCGGCGATGCAACTCGGCGGCACGCCGGTGCAGCTGTACGACCAGGCGCGCGACGGCGTGGTCGACATCGTGTGGACGCTGCCCGGCAACACCGCCGGGCGCTTCCCGCGCATCGAGTGCTTCGAGCTGCCGTTCATGATGAACAACGCCGAGGCCACCTCCAAGGCCTACTGGGAGTACTTCCAGACCCAGTGCCCCGACGAGTTCAAGGAGAGCCACGTCATCGCGCTGCACGTGCACGGGCCGGGCTTCTTCCACACCGTGAGCAAGCCGATCAAGTCGGCGGCCGACCTCAAGGGCCTGAAGGTGCGCGGCCCGACGCGCCAGATCACCAAGATGCTGGCCTCGGTGGGCGCCACGCCGGTGGGCATGCCGCTGCCGCAGATCCCCGACGCCCTCTCCAAGGGCACGATCGACGGCTGCGTCATCCCCTGGGAGGTGGTGCCCTCGGTCAAGGTGCACGAGCTGACCAAGTTCCACAGCGAGTTCCCGGCCACCGGCCCGGCGCTCTACACCACCACCTTCGTGATGGCGATGAACAAGGCCAAGTACGACGGCCTGGCGCCCGACCTGAAGAAGGTGATCGACGCCAACAGCGGCATGGCCACCTCGGCCTGGCTGGGCAAGACCCAGCAGGGCAACGACCCGATCGGCAAGAAGGCGGCGCAGGACCGCGGCAACACGCTGTACACCTTCACCACCGAGCAGGCCAACGAGTTCATCAAGCTCTCGGCGGCGATCGACGACGAGTGGGTGGCCGACATGGACAAGCGCGGCTTCAAGGGCCGCGCGCTGCTCGACACGGCGCGTTCGCTGATCGCCAAGCACGGCCGCGGCTGAGCGCGCGCGCCGCGCAGTCCGTCACGCGAACAGGGGGGAGCCGGTGCGCTCCCCCCAATTCATGTGGCCCGCGTTCGCGGGTGTGCTGCCTACATTCGCACATCGAAGCGCGAACGAGGAGCCGACATGCGCTGTCTGCGAACGCTGTCCCTGCTGGTGGCCCTGTGCGGCGGTTCGGCGCAGGCCGCCGTCTACACCGGCATCTGGGATCCGCCCTTCGGCGCGCCTTTCGACGGCCTGGGCTGGCGCGGCAGCGCCACCTTCGAGGTGCCCGACTTCTGCATCCCCGAAGGCACGGCCGACGTGAGCAACGGCGCCTGCGAGGGCCTGGCCGCGGTGACGGCGGCGCGGGTCGAGCTGTACGCCGTGAATCCGGACGGGCCGGAGCCGACGCTCACGACCATCACCTTCAACCCGGCGTCGCTCGTCGTCGGCACGCTGCGCTACGTGGGCGGCGAGCTGACGCAGCTGGCCACCTCGCTGTCCGAGCTGCTGCCGGCGCCCGAACCGGGCGGCGTGGTGCCCGAGGGCGTGTTCTTCGCGCTGCAGTTCACGTTCGACGGCCCCCGCCTGGGCTGGACCCGGTGCCGCGAGTTCCAGGAAGGCTGCGACCTCGCCTTCAACGACGGCGTGAACTTCCCGCCGCGCTTCGTGATCACGCGCGTGCCCGAGCCGGCCTCGCTGGGGCTGGTGGCGCTGGCGCTGGCCAGCCTGGCCTGGCTCAGGCGCCGCCCGGCGGCGGTGGCGTCGGCGGCACGGCGCTGAGCTGAGCGGCGCCCGCACCGGGCGCCAGCGCCAGCTTCACCGCCTGATCGATGCCGAGCGCGCGCCCGCTGCGCGCGGCGGCGTCGGCGGCCTCGGCGCCGAGCTGCTGGCGCAGCGCGGCGAGCCGCTCCGACCAGCGCTGCTCGTCGTGCGGCGGGCGGCGCAGCAGCAGGCGCCGGCGCGCCAGGTCGCAGGCGGCGGCCAGCTCCAGCGCGGCGGCCGGCGCCCCTTCGAGCCGGCGCAGCAGCGCCAGGTCGTCCAGGCAGCCGAGCATCTGCGCGCGCATCTCCTGTGCCTGGAAGGCCGCCAGCGCCTCGGCGAGCGCGCTGCGCGCCACCTTGGCGTCGCCCGCCTCGAGCGCCAGCCGGCCCTGCCACCAGCGTGCGCTGGCCTGGCCGCGCTTGTCCCCCGCCTCCTGGCACACGCGCAGCGAGCGCGCCACCGCGCCACGCGCGTCGCCGTGGCGCGCGAGCATCGTGCAGGCCTCGGCAGCCGTGAGTTCACCCTCGGCCTCGATCTCGCGGTTGCCGATCTCGCGCGCCAGGCCGAGCGCGAGCGTGAGGTCGTCGAGCGCGCCACCGGCGTCGCCCGCCCACAGGTGGATCTGCGCCAGGTGCAGCCAGCCGATGGCCTGGCCGCGCTTGTCGCCGGCGGCGGCGAACAGCTCGAGCGCCTCCATCTCGTGCGGCGCCGCGCCCTGCGGATCGCCGGCCTGCAGGCGTGCCAGCGCCAGCGTGGACAGCGTGGCCGCGATCTCGATCGGGTTGCCCAGGCGCCGCCGGATCGCCAGGCACTGCTCGAGCTCGTCGATCGCCGCCACGTGGTCGCCCTGCGCGCCGGCCAGCGTGGCGCTGGTGTAGAGCGCCCAGGCCTTGGCGAGGTCCGAGGCCTGCACCGCGGGCAGCCCGAGGGCGGCCCCCATCAGGCGCCGCCCCTCGCTCGGGTGGCCGCGCAGGATCCAGAAGCCGGTGAGCGCCACCGCGAGCTTGATCGCGACGAAGGGGTCGCCGCCGGCCAGCGAATGCGCCGCGGCGGCGCGCAAGTTGTCCAGCTCGCGTTCGAGCTGCGCGGCACAGCGCCCCTGCTCGGCGCCGTGCATGCCGCGCGACGCGGCCTTGGCCAGCTCGAGGAAGTGGACGCCGTGGCGCGCCGCGGTGGCGTGCGCCGGGTCCTGCTCGGCGAGCTTCTCGCGGGCGTAATCGCGCAGCGTCTCGAGCATGCGGTAGCGCGGCGCCTTGCGCGCCGCTCTATCGCGCGCTTCTTCGCCCGCTCCATCGCCCGCCGCATCGCCCACTTCGTCCCCCGCCTCGCGCTGCACCAACGACTTCTGCACGAGCGACTCGATCAGCGGCGCCACACGCGCGGCCTCCAGCACCTCGTCGGCGCACACCGCCTGCGCCGCCGCCGCGTCGAAGCCGCCGGCGAACACCGCCAGGCGCGCCAGCAGGCCCTGCTCCTCGTCGTCGAGCAGGTCGTACGACCAGTCGACCAGCGCGCGCAGCGTCTGCTGGCGCCGCTGCAGCAGCCGGCTGCCGCCGGCCAGGAAGCGGTAGCGGTCGTCCAGCCCGGCGAGGATCTCCGGCACCGACAGCGTGCGCAGGCGCGCCGCCGCCAGCTCGATGGCCAGCGGAATGCCCTCCAGCCGCGCCATCAGCTCGGCCAGCATGGCCGGGTCTTCGGCGTCGAGCGAGAACGAGGGCTGCTGCGCGCGTGCACGGTCGGCGAACATGCGCGCGGCCGGCGAACGGCGCAGCGCCTCGAGCCCGGCGCCCTGCGGCGGCAGCGGCAGCGGCAGGATCGGGTAACACTGCTCGCCGGGCACCTCCAGCGGCTCGCGGCTCGAGGCCAGCACGCGCACGTGCGGCGCGGCGGCGAGCAGCGCGTCCACCAGCTCGGCGGCGGCGTTCACCAGGTGCTCGCAGTTGTCGAGCACGATGAGCGCGCGGCGCGGCTTGAGCCAGGCGCTCACCACCTCGACGAGCGCGCGGCCCGGCTCGTCGTGCAGGTCGAAGGTGCGCGCCACGGCGCTCGTCACGAGCGCCGGGTCGCTGACCACCGAGAGGTCGACGAGCCAGGCGCCGTCGGCAAAACGCGGCAGCAGCTCGGCGGCGGCGCGCAGCGTGAGCCGCGTCTTGCCGAGGCCGCCCATGCCGAGCACGGTGACCAGCGGCGACTGCTCGAGCAGCGCCTTGACCTCGGCGAGCTCGGTCTCGCGGCCGACGAAGCTGGTGCGCTGCGGCGGCAGGTTGTGCGGGTGCTCGCGCACGCGCACCGGGGCGAACACGGTGCGCGGCTCGAGCGCGGCCTCGAGCGCGGCGCGCCGGGCGTTGCCGAGCGCCTCGTCGTCGAGCAGCGCGCGGAACTCGGCCACGCTCTGCGGCCGGTGCTCGGGGCGCACCGCGAGCGCCAGGTCCACCGCCTGCAGGAAGGCCTTGGGCAGGCGGCCGGCGGCGAGTTCGGCCAGCGGCTGCAGCTTGTCGTGCAGCACGCGCTCGGCCGAGGGCTGCGGGCGCACGCCGGCGATCACCACGTACAGCACGCCGGCCAGCGCGAACAGGTCGGTCCACGGGCCCTGGTGCAGATCCGGCTCCTGGCCGTACTGCTCGATCGGCGCGAAGCCCGGCTTGAGCACCGCGGTCAGCGCATGCGTGAGGTCGCCCACCACCTGGCGCGCGGCGCCGAAGTCGATCAGCACCGGCCCCCTGGCGGTGAGCAGGATGTTGTCGGGCGCGATGTCGCGGTGGTAGCAGCGCTCGGCGTGCAGCAGTTCGAGGCCGTCGAGCAGCGGCATCAGCCACTCGCGCACCTGGGCCTCGCCGGGCCGCACGCGCGGGCTCTGCAGCAGCTGCTTGAGCGTGGGGCCCTCGTAGAACGGCATCAGCATGTAGGCCGTGCCGTGCTCCTCCCAGAAGTGCAGCACCTCGAGCAGCGCCGGGTGCTTGAAGCGCGACAGCAGCCGCGCCTCGTTGACGAAGCTGCGCAGGCCGGCCGCGAAGGCGTCGGCATGGGGGCCGGTCTTCACCGCCACCGACACCCCGTCGGCCGCGCGCGCCGCCATCTGCGAGGGCAGGTACTCCTTGATCGCGACGCGGCGGCCGTCGGCCGGCTCGCAGGCCAGGTAGACGATGCCGAAGCCGCCCTCGCCGAGCACGCGCTCGATGCGGTGGCCGCCGAGCAGCGTGCCCGCAGGCAGGGTGTGCCCGGACGCCGGCGGGGCGGCGCCGGCCGGGTGGGGCGTCTCGGGGCTCATCGAGGAGCGCACTCTAGTCCACCGCCTGCACGCAAGGCGCGGCCGGGCAGACTTGATCGAGGGACTTGCGCGGATCCGGCTCTGCCGGTCCGCGGCAAGAGCCCCCTCGGGGGGTAGCGAGCGCCAGCGAGCTTGGGGGCTAAATCCTGGAGCCGTACTTGGCCAGCACCTCGGGCAGGGCGTGGCGCAGGTGCAGCGACAGGCCGAGCGCGGCCATGTGGTCGCTGTTGCGCGACAGGATCTGCTGCGCCAGCGGCAGGAACATGCGCTCCTCGAATCGCGCGTGCGCCTCGTAGGCGGTGACGAGCGAGGCCACCTCGAAGGGCTGCAGCCGGCTGTCGTGGCCCTTGGCCGCGTCCTTGAGGCCGGGCTCGATCAGCTCGTAGGCGGCCTCGATCTTGCGATGCTCGCGCGTCAGCCGCTCGACGATGGCCTGGGTCTGGTCGTGCTCGGCGCCGCGCTGGGCGCTGGCGAGCACCGCGGGGAACAGCTCACGCTCCTCCTCCTGGTGGTGCTCGTAGACCACGGCGCGGAAGAAGCGCAGCGTGTCGGCGGCCACGCTGCGGGCGCGCGCCGCCGCGCTGACCAGCGCGGGCAGACCGGCCAGCGCGTCCAGGTGCTCGAGGATGCCCTCGTGGCACTTGGAGAAGAGGTCGATCGGGCCGGTGTCGGTGGGCTCGCTCATCGCGCGTTCCTGACGGGGAGGGCTCAAGGTAGCCGCGTCGGCTCTCGCGTCGCTTGACGGCGATCAAGCGCCCGGTGCCCCGGCGAGGGCGCGCCCGAGCCAGGCCGCGCCGCGCACGCCGGAGGCATCGCCGTGCCGGCTCGCCACGAGGCGCGTGCGAACGGCGTCGCGCGCGCCGCCGCTGAACACCCAGCGGTCCCACAGTGCGGGCACGCGTTCGTACAGCTGCGGCATCAGCGACAGGCCGCCGCCGAGCACGACGACGTCGGGGTCGAGCAGGTTGATCACGCCGGCCAGCGCGCGCGCCAGCAGCGCGGCGTGGCGCTCGAGCGTGTCGGCCGCGGCGGCGTCGCCGGCGCGCGCCGCGGCGGCGATGCCGGCGGCGTCGAGCGTGCCGCCGTGGTGCAGGGCGTGCAGGCGCGCCAGGCCGGGGCCGCTCAGCAGCGTCTCGACGCAGCCGCGCTGGCCGCAGTAGCAGGGCCAGCGCGGTGCGTCGGCGTCGTCCAGCCAGGGCAGCGGGTTGTGGCCCCACTCGCCGGCCAGGCCGTTGGGGCCGCTGAGCACGCGGCCGTGCACCGCGATGCCGGCGCCCACGCCGGTGCCGAGGATGGCGGCGAACACCACCCCGGCGCCCGCGCCGGCGCCGTCGGTGGCCTCCGCCAAGGCCAGGCAGTTGGCGTCGTTGGCCACCGCCACCGGCTGGCCGAGGGCGGCCTCGAGGTCACGCTTCAGGGGGCGGCCGTTCAGGCACTCGGAGTTGCAGTTCTTCATGCGCCCGTCGGGCATCACGGTGCCGGGGGTGCCGATGCCGATCGAGGCCGACACCGACGCCGGGCTCGCCGCCCGCGCGCACTGCACCAGCCGCACGATGGCGTCGAGCGTGGCCGCGTAGTCGCCGGCCGGCGTGGCCACGCGCTCGCGCCAGAGCGCGCGGCCCGCAGCGTCGAGCAGCAGCGCCTCGATCTTGGTGCCGCCGAGGTCGATGCCGAGCGCGGGCTCGGTCTGCATGGCCGCCACGCGCGCGCGCGTCGCTCGCCCGCGGGGCGGCTTCAGAGCGGCTGCGTGCGCCGCTCGAGCCACTCGCGCGCCGCGCCGTCCACCAGCGGCAGCAGCCGCTCGCGCACCTGGGCGTGGTAGGCGTCGAGCCAGGCCACTTCGCCGGCGTCGAGCAGCGCCTTGTCGATGCAGCGCGTGTCGATCGGGCACAGCGTCAGCGTCTCGAACTCGAGGAACTCGCCGAACTCGTCGCCCACCGCGGCCGGCACGGCGAGCACCAGGTTCTCGATGCGCACGCCCCAGCGGCCGGGCCGGTACACGCCGGGCTCGATCGAGGTGATCATGCCCGGCTCGATGGCCGTGTGCGGCTCGGGCATGGCCTTGCTGATGGTCTGCGGGCCCTCGTGCACGGCCAGGAAGTAGCCCACGCCGTGGCCGGTGCCGTGGCCGAACTCGAGGGCCTCGCGCCACAGCGGCGCGCGCGCGATCGGGTCGAGCATCGGCCCGGGCGTGCCGCGCGGGAAACGCGCGCGCGACAGCGCCAGCGTGCCCTTGAGCACGAGCGTGAAGTCGCGCTTCATCGCCGGCGTGGCGGTGCCGATCTGCCAGACGCGCGTGATGTCGGTGGTGCCGCCGCGGTACTGGCCGCCGCTGTCGATGAGCAGCAGGCCGTCGCCCTCGATCACGGCGTGCGAGTCGGGCGTGGCGCGGTAGTGCGGCATCGCGCCGTTGGCGTTGAAGCCGGCGATCGTCGAGAAGCTCAGGCCGACGAAGCCGGGCCGCCGCGCGCGCGCCGCGGTCAGCTTATCGTCGATCGTGAGCTCAGTGATGCGCTCGCGGCCGAGCGCGCTCTCGAACCAGGCGTAGAACTCGCACATCGCGGCGCCGTCCTGCTCTATGGCGCGGCGCACGAAGGCGGCCTCGGCCGCGTTCTTGCGGCTCTTGGCCAGCGTGCTCGGGTTGATCGCCTCGACCACCGCGCAGCCGATGCGCTGGCGAAAGCCGAGCGTCACGCGCTTGGGGTCGATGAGCACCACGCTCGGCGCGGCGAGCGCGGCGAGGGCCTGCGCGGCCATCGGATAGGGCGCGAGCGTGATGCCGTCGGCGGCAAGCGCGGCGCACAGCGCCGGCGCGACCTTGCGCTCGTCGATGAACAGCGTGGCCTCGTGCCGGCCGACCAGCAGGTGGGCGAGGAAGACGGGGTTGTATTCGACGTCGCTGCCGCGCAGGTTGGTGATCCAGGCCACGTCGTCGACGGTGGACACGAAGTGGTGCGTGGCGCCATGGCGCGCCATCAGCTCGCGCAGCGCGGCGAGCTTGGCCGAACGCGGCTCGGTGGCCTCGGGCGGCAGGTGTTCGTAGACCGGCGTGGTGGGCAGCGCGGGGCGCTCGGGCCACACGGCGTCGAGCACATCGGCATCGGTGCGCAGCACCACGCCGGCGGCGTCGAGCGCGGCCTTCAGCGTCTGCGCCGACGCTAGGCCAAGCACCTGGCCGTCCACCGCCACCACCGCGCCGCGCGGCGCCTCGCGCGCCAGCCAGTCCACGTGGCCGGGCGAGGTGCCGGTGGCGATCTTCTCCAGCGTGACGCCGGTGCCGGCGAGCTCACGCTCGGCCTGCGTCCAGTAGCGGCTGTCGGCGAACAGCGCCGCCTTGTCCAGCGTGACGACCAGCGTGCCCATCGAGCCGGTGAAGCCCGAGAACCACTCGCGGCCCTGCCAGCGGCCGGGCAGGTATTCCGACAGGTGCGGGTCGCTCGACGGCACGAGCAGCGCGTGCACGCCCTGCCGCGCGAGGTGCTCGCGCAGCTGCGTCAGGCGCAGGCGGATCGGGGAGGTGCGGGTGTCCATGGCGGCTCCGGCGCGAAGGCAGGTCGAGGATTCTAGGTGCCGCACCTGCGCCGGCGCTGCCCTGCTAACCTCGCAGCCTTCACGGTTCGCGGAGGCTCTGCATGCCCGGTCTGCTCCACCACGTCGACCCCGACGGCCTGCTCGAGTACTCGGTGGTCTACACCGACCGTGCGCTCAACCACATGTCCAGGCGCTTCGGCCGCGTGATGCAGGACCTGTCGGCCACCCTCAGGCAGGTGTACGGCGCGCGCTCGGCCATCGTGGTGCCGGGCAGCGGCAGCTTCGGCATGGAGGCGGTGGCGCGCCAGTTCGCCACCGGCAAGAAGGTGCTCGTGATCCGCAACGGCTGGTTCAGCTACCGCTGGAGCCAGATCTTCGAGATGGGCGCGATCCCGTCGCAGACCACGGTGCTCAAGGCACGGCGCGTCGCCGCGGGCCCGCAGGCTGCGTTCGCGCCGGCGCCGATCGACGAGGTGGTGGCGACGATCCGCACCGAGCGGCCCGACCTCGTCTTCGCGCCGCACGTCGAGACCTCGGCCGGCATGCTGCTGCCCGCCGACTACCTGCGTGCCGTGGCCGACGCCGTGCACGAGGTCGGCGGCCTCTTCGTGCTCGACTGCGTGGCCTCGGGCTGCATCTGGGTCGACATGGCCACGAGCGGCGTCGACGTCCTCGTCAGCGCGCCGCAGAAGGGCTGGAGCAGCACGCCCTGCGCCGGCCTCGTGATGCTCTCGGACCGCGCGCGCGAGCGCATCGACGCCACCACCAGCTCGAGCTTCTCGATGGACCTGAAGAAGTGGCTCTCGATCATGGAGACGCACGAGAAGGGCCAGATCGCCTACCACGCCACGCTGCCCACCGACGGCCTGGCGCAGCTGCGCGACGTGATGCAGGAGACGGCCGCCTTCGGCTTCGACCGCGCCCAGGCCGCGCAGCAGCAGCTCGGCGACCGCGTGCGCGCGCTGCTCGAGGGCCGCGGCATCGCGAGTGTCGCCGCGCCGGGCTTCCAGTCGCCGGGCGTGGTGGTCAGCTACACCGAGCGCGCCGACTGGGCCAGCACGCAGGCCTTCGCCGCGCAAGGCCTGCAGATCGCCGCCGGCGTGCCGCTCGCCTGCGACGAGGGGCCGGACTTCCGCACCTTCCGCATCGGCCTGTTCGGGCTGGACAAGCTGAAGAACGTGGAGCGCACGGTGGCCACGTTCGAGAGGGCGCTCGATGCGGTGATGTGAGGCGAGGGCAGCGGGCGGTCGTCCGCTGCCGGCTCGTGTGTCCTCAGACCGGGCGGCGCAGCAGCACGACGACGTCGACCACCTGCACGTCGTTGCCGATGGCGATCGCCTCGGTCGCCGCGCCGATGCTGCCGCCGCCGGCGCTGCCGCCTGCGGCGCGCCCGCCGCAGCCGGTCGACACGGCCTTCCAGCCCGCCGCGGCGAGCGCGTCAACCTTGCGCTGCGCCTCCGCGGCGGCTTCGTCGACGTTGACGAACGACGATCCGGAGACGAGCTGGTGCTCGTAGGCCGGCACACCGAACAAGAATCGAATCAAGGTCCTGAACATGGGGTCGCCTCGCTAGGGTTGGGCAGCGACGTTGCTGCGTGAACGGGGATACGCGGCGCCGGTGCCGGCGGACGACCGGTGGGTCCCTTCGCGAGTGGAGGGTCGCGGTGGGCGGCGACCTCACGCTCGCCACATTTCCGCGCGAAGCGGCCATTCGTCGCGCTACCGGCCCCGTCTGCCCTCAAGTGCGGCGGCGTGTGTCACGACATCGCCGACATGGAATGGATGCTGACTCCGACCGGCCTGGTCGCGCTGCTGGTGCTGCTGCTGACGCCGCTGCTGGCAGGCGCCTTTTTCGTCGTCCGGCAGCGCCGGCGTCGCGCGCGCCTGGCCCGCCAGCGGCGGGCATCGGCAAACCGGTCGCGCGACCGGCGCGCCGAGGCCACCACGCGCGAGGCCTCGACGCCTGCGGTGACACCTGCCGGGACATCTGCCGCTGCCGCTCATGCCGTACCCGCCGTACCGGCCGCACCCGCGGCAGCGGATGCAAGGCCAGCACCTGCCGCGCCGACGGTGCCAGCTCGTCCCGCCGAGCCTTCGGACCGGCCGAACCAGCCTGCCCTCGCTGCCGAACGCACCGCCCGCTTCGCGGCCTTGTCGGAGGCGCTCGACCGCATGGACGAAGGCCGCCGCGAGGGCGAACAGTGGGCCGACACCCAGGCCATGGAAGGGGCCTGGCGCGAGACGACGTTCCTGTCGACGATGGCCTCGTCGCTCGACGCCGAACCGAGCCAGCCGGCGCGCCCCTGAGCGCCCCGCGGGCGGCGCTGCCGCGCCGCGCCTACAAATCGGTGCGCAGCTTCCAGATCTCCGGAAACAGCACCACGTCGAGCATCTTGCGCAGGTAGCCCACGCCGCTGGTGCCGCCGGTGCCGCGCTTGAAGCCGATCACGCGCTCCACCGTCGTCACGTGGCGGAAGCGCCAGAGGCGGAAGGCGTCTTCGAGGTCGGTGAGTTCCTCGCCGAGCTGGTACAGGTCCCAGTGCGTCTCGGGGGCGCGGTAGACGGCGAGCCAGGCCGCCTCGACCTCGTCGCTCGCCGCGTAGGGCTGCGTCCAGTCGCGCTCGACGTGGCTGGCCGGCACCGCCAGGCCGCGCCGCGCGAGCAGCCGCAATGCCTCGTCGTACAGCGACGGCGCGCGCCACGCCGCCTCGACGAGCGCAAGCAGATCGGGCCGGTGCTGGTGCGGCCGCAGCATGGCCGCGTTCTTGTTGCCCAGGCTGAACTCGATGCAGCGGTACTGCCAGCTCTGGAAGCCGCTGCTCTGCGCGAGGTAGGGGCGGATCGCGCTGTACTCGGGCGGCGTCATCGTGGCCAGCACGTCCCAGGCGTGCACCAGCTGCTCCATGATGCGGCTGACGCGCGCCAGCATCTTGAACGCCGGCGCCAGGCGGTCGGCGGCGATGGCGTCGATGGCCGCGCGCAGCTCGTGCAGCATCAGCTTCATCCACAGCTCGCTGGTCTGGTGCTGCACGATGAAGAGCATCTCGTCGTGGTGCGGCGACAGCGGGTGCTGGGCATTCAGCACGGCGTCCAGGTGCAGGTAGTCGCCGTAGCTCATGTCCCGGGAGAAGTCGAGCTTGGCGTCGTGGTGGCCGCCCGCCTCGGCCGCAGGGCTGCCGCTCATGTCACGGCCTGGCGGCGGTTGAACTCGGGCCGCCGCCATTCCTCGCTTTCGATCACCTCGCGCACGTGGCGCGCGGCGTCCCAGGCCTGCGCGTGGCTCAGGTACAGCGGCGTGAAGCCGAAGCGCAGGATGTCGGGGGCGCGGAAGTCGCCGATCACGCCGCGCGCGATGAGCGCCTGCACCACCGCGTAGCCGATCTCGGGGTGCGCGAAACAGACCTGGCTGCCGCGGCGCGCGTCGTCGCGCGGCGAGACCAGCGTCAGCGTGGGGCAGGCGGCCTCCACCTCGGCGGCGAAGAGCCGCGTCAGCGAGAGCGACTTGGCGCGCAGCGCCGCCAATCCGCCCAGGGGCTCGGCGGCGAGCACGGTGTCGACGCCGCACTCGAGCGCCGCCAGCGAGAGGACCGCCGGCGTGCCGCACTGGTAGCGCGCGATGCCCGGCGCCGGCCGGTAGCCGGGCGTGAACTCGAACGGCGCCGCATGCCCGATCCAGCCGGCCAGCGGCTGCCAGAAGCGCTCGACGTGGCGCGGGTGCACCCACACGAAGGCCGGCGCGCCGGGGCCGCCGTTGAGGTACTTGTAGCCGCAGCCGACCGCGAAGTCGGCCGACGCGCCGTGCAGGTCCACCGGCACCGCGCCGGCGCTGTGCGAGAGGTCCCAGATCGCGAGCGCGCCGGCGTCGTGCGCGGCACGCGTCAGCGCGGCCATGTCGTGCATGGCGCCGGTGCGGTAGTTGACGTGCGTGAGCATCAGCACCGCGGTGCGCGCGTCCAGCCGCGCGGGCAACTCGTCGGCCGACGCGAGCACGAGCTCGAAGCCGCGCTCGCGCGCCAGCGCCTCGGCGATGTAGAGGTCGGTGGGGAAGTTGCTGCGCTCCGAGAGGATCACCTTGCGCGAGGGCGCGTCGGCGGCGGCGATGTTCAGTGCCGCGGCGAGCACCTTGAACAGGTTCACGCTCGTCGAGTCGGCGACCACGAGCTCGCCGGGCCGCGCGCCGACCAGGCGCGCGATCTTGTCGCCGATGCGCGCCGCCAGCTCCATCCAGCCGGCGCTGTTCCAGCTGCGGATCAGGCCCTGGCCCCACTCGTCGTTGACCACCTGGGCCACGCGAGAGGGCGTGGCGCGCGGCAGCACGCCGAGCGAATTGCCGTCGAGGTAGATCAGGCCGGGCGGGATCGTGAACTGCGCCGCGAGCGGGGCCAGCGGGTCGGCTGCGTCGAGGGCGAGGGCGTCTTCGCGCTTCATGCGGATCATGATAGTCCTCGGTTGACAGCGCTTGGCGTGCTCCGAAGAATGCTCCGCATGCCCGCTGCTCCAGCTGGCGCCCCGAGCGCCCACGTCGACACCTTCGCGCGCGACCGCCTGCCCGCGCCCGACGCGCTGCCCGAGTTCATCTTCGAGCGCCCCGAGCTGCAGCTGCCCGGGCGCATCAACATCGCCCACCCCCTGCTCGACGCCTGGGTCGAGAAGGGCGAGGGCGGCCGTCTCGCGGTGCAGGGTCATGGCGGCCTGCGCTGGAGCTACGCCGATCTGCAGGCCGAGGCCAACCGCATCGCGCGCGTGCTGGTCGAGGACTTCGGCCTCGTGCCCGGCAACCGCGTGCTCTTGCGCGGCGCCAACTCGCCGATGCTCGCGGCCTGCTGGTTCGGCGTGGTCAAGGCCGGCGGCATCGCGGTGGGCACGATGCCGCTGCTGCGCGCACGCGAGCTCAAGACCATCGTGCACAAGGCGCAGATCTCGCACGCGCTGTGCGATGCGCGGCTGGCCGAGGAGCTGGAGCTGGCGCGGCCCGAGTGCCCCACGCTGAAGACGGTGTGCCTGTTCGGCACCGCCGCCGGCTGCACGGGCGGCGAGCTGGCGGCGCGCGCGGCGGCCAAGCCGGCGCGCTTTGCCAACGTGGACACCGCCGCCACCGACATCTGCCTGATGGCCTTCACTTCCGGCACCACCGGCGTGCCCAAGGCGGCGATGCACTTCCACCGCGACCTGCTCGCCGCCGTGCACTGCTGGCCGCCGCACGTGCTGCGCGCGCGGCAAGACGACGTGTTCATCGGCAGCCCGCCGCTGGCGTTCACGTTCGGCCTCGGCGGCCTGCTCGTGTTCCCGCTTTCGATCGGCGCCAGCACGGTGCTGGTGGAGAAGGCCTCGCCCGACGCGCTGCTGCCGGCCATCGCGCAGTTCAAGGCGAGCGTGTGTTTCACCGCGCCCACCTCCTACCGTGCGATGGCCACGCAGATCGCGCAAGCGACGCAGCAGCACGACCTCGCGAGCCTGCGCAAGTGCGTCTCGGCCGGCGAGGCGCTGCCGGCGGCCACGCGCAAGCTGTGGAAGGACGCCACCGGCATCGAGATCATCGACGGCATCGGCTCGACCGAGCTGTTCCACATCTTCATCAGCGCCGACGAGGCGCACGCCAAGGCGGGGGCCACCGGCTTCGTCGTGCCGGGCTACCGCGCGGCGATCCTCGACGAGGAGCTGCGCGAGCTGCCGCGCGGCCAGGTGGGGCGCCTCGCGATCAAGGGGCCCACGGGCTGCAAGTACCTCGACGACGAGCGCCAGAAGAACTACGTGAAGAACGGCTGGAACCTGACCGGCGACGCCTACCTCGTCGACGAGGACGGCCAGTTCGTCTACCAGGCGCGCACCGACGACATGATCATCTCCGGCGGCTACAACATCGCCGGCCCCGAGGTGGAGGGCGCGCTGCTGCTGCACCCGGCGGTGGCCGAGTGCGGCGTGATCGGCGTGGCCGACGAGGCGCGCGGCATGATCGTCAAGGCCTTCGTCGTGCTGCGCCCCGGCCAGCGCGGCGACGCGGCGATGACGCAGGCGCTGCAGGACTTCGTCAAGCAGACCATCGCGCCGTACAAGTACCCGCGCGAGATCGCCTACCGCGACAGCCTGCCGCGCACCGAGACGGGCAAGTTGCAGCGCTTCAAGCTGCGGGAGGGCGCATGAGTCAACAGGTGCTGCAGCCGCCGGGCTGGGCCGCGCCGCGCGGCTACGCCAACGGCGTGGCGGCGAGCGGCCGCCAGGTCTTCGTGGCCGGCCAGATCGGCTGGAACGCGCAGAACGTGTTCGTCAGCGACGACCTGGTGGCCCAGGTGCGGCAGGCGCTGGCCAACGTGCGCGCCGTGCTCGCCGAGGCCGGCGCGGCGCCCGAGCACCTAGTGCGGCTGACCTGGTACCTGGTCGACAAGAAGGAGTACCTGGCGCGGGCGCGCGAGATCGGCGCCGCCTACCGCGAGGTCATCGGCCACTACGGCGTGGCGATGTCGGCGGTGCAGGTGGTGGCGCTGATCGAGGACCGCGCCAAGGTCGAGATCGAGGCCACCGCCGTCATCCCGGGCTGAGGCGCGCGGTGCGCCCGTAGGTGAGGCGCGCCCACATCGCCTCCAGCGGCCCGCGCTCGTGGCGCCGGAGCCACCACAGGCTCCACGGCACCTGCACGAGGAAGAAGATGCCGAGCGCCAGCGCCAGCTGCAGCGCCGGCCCCACCTTCAGCCACAGGCCGAAGCCCCAGCCGCTGAACAGCGTGATGCAGATGGCGGTCTGCATCAGGTAGTTGGTGAGCGGCAGCCGCCCGGCGGCCTCGAAGGGCGCGAGCCAGCGCCGGCCGCCGGGGGTGTGCGCCACGCGCACGATCAGCAGCACGTAGAAGATCATCATCGCCAGTCGCGACAGGCCGTAGCTCACGCTGCCCAGGGTCTTGATCAGCGAAGGGCCGGGAACGCGGTTGAGTTCGAAGATCAGCGTGGCCAGCGCACCGCAGGCCAAGCCGAGCGCGAGCGCGGCCCACATCAGGCGGCGGATGCGCGGCATCAGCTCGTCGACGCGCTGCACCCAGCGCCGGCGCCCGGCGAGCAGGCCGATCATCATCGTCATCGCCAGCATCACGTACCAGCCGAAGGTGCCCCACAGGCTGTACAGGTCGAGGTAGAAGTGCGCCATCACGCGCAGGTTCTCGTGCACCATGTCGGCGAAGCTGCCGTGGCCGTAGGCGGCGTTGTTGCTCGCCTCGAAGGCCTGGGCCTGGGCGACGCGCCGCGCGGTGAACTCCGGGCTCACGAAGGCCACGCGGATCAGGCCGGCCACCGCCGGGTAGACCAGGCAGGCGCCGATCAGCACCGCGACGCCGCGGTCGCTGACGCGGCGCAGGCCGAACAGCAGCACGATGCCGAGCAGGGCGTAGGTGTGCAGCACGTCGCCGGTCCAGAACACGCAGGCATGCACCACGCCCATGGCCAGCAGCACCAGCAGGCGGCGCAGGTACAGGCGCCCCGCCTGACCGGGGTCGGCCGGGTGGGCGTCGAGCATGCGCTGGTACTGGATCGTGAAGCCGATGCCGAACAGCAGCGAGAACATGCTGTTGAACTTGCCCGAGAACAGCGTCTCGCGCAGCTGCTCGGCCAGGCGGTCGGCCGGCGCGGTCCAGAGGAAGGAGCCGTCGGCCTCGGCGAAGATCGAGGCGGCGAAGCCCGGCATGTTCATGATCAGGATGCCCATCAGCGCGAAGCCGCGCAGGATGTCCAGCGTGGGCAGCCGTTCGCTGCGCGGCAGCGAGCCGAGGGGGGCTTGGGGCATGGTCGGCGCATGCTAGGGCCGCGCGCGGCGTGGCGCATCTGCCGAAGTGGGGGCTGCAGGCCCGACGGGCGGGCCGCGGGGGCTTGCCCTCGGCAGGGTTTTTCGGCAGGCTAGGGGCCTCCCCGCTGGAGGACGTGATGAAGCCGGTCTCCGAACTGCTCAAGAAGCGCGACGGCACCCTGTGGCACGTGCGCCCCGAAGATTCGGTGTACCAGGCGCTCGAGCTGCTCGCCAGGTACGAGGTGGGCGCGCTGATGGTGATGGACCGCGGCCGCCTGGTCGGCGTGTTCTCCGAGCGCGACTACACGCGCAAGATCGCGCTGCAGGGGCGCAGCTCCAAGGACACCAGGGTCGCCGAGATCATGACCTCCAACGTCTACACGGTGGGCCCGAAGACCGGCACGCGCGCCTGCATGGCGCTGATGAGCGAAAAGAAGTTCCGCCACCTGCCGGTGGTCGACGGCGACACCGTGCTCGGCATGATCTCGATCCGCGACATCATGGACGACATCATCGCCGACCACGAGCAGACCATCGCCCAGCTCGAGAACTACATCCAGGGCTGATGCGGCGTAAGCGGCGCCGGCGCGTGCGCCGCGGTTCCTTCGCCGGCCCGGGGTATCCTCGGCACCGATGAGCGGTTCCGACGGGATCGAGGGCGCGATCCAGCGCGAGATGGTGAGTGTCGCGCTGCGCAACTCGGCGCGCAGCGTGCCGCTGCTCGTGGTGGCGGTGCTGTGGATCGGCTGGATCGGCTGGGAAGCCGGCGCTGGCACCGCGGCCCTGTTCGTGCTCGTGCTCGGCCTGCCGGTCTCGGCTTGGCGCTGGCTGCTGCGGCGGCGCTTCGAGGACACCCGTGCGCTGCCCGACGCCACCGTGCAGCGCGTGGTGCTCGAGCTCGAGGCCAACGCCGCCGCGGTGGGCCTGATGTGGATGGTGTCCACGATCTGGATCTACCCGCTGCTCGGCGGCGTGACCGGCACCATCTACGTCAGCGTGGTCTGCGGCTCGATCGCGCTGGCGGCGTTCTTCATGTCGGTGGCCGGGCGCAGCTTCGCGCTGCTCACCAGCCTGCAGCTCGGGGCGCTGGTCTACGTCAGCCTGACCGCGCCGACCGTCAAGAGCTACGCGCTGGCGGTGCTCGGCACGCTGTTCGGTCTGACCATGCTGCGCGCGACGCGCGAGTTCCGCGAGACCACCTTGCGCTCGCTGCGCCACAGCTACGAGGCCGACGAGGCCAACGCCTCGCTGCAGCAGGCCAAGGAGGCGGCCGAGGCGGCCAACCTGGCCAAGAGCCAGTTCCTGGCCACCATGAGCCACGAGATCCGCACGCCGATGAACGGCGTGCTCGGCGCGCTCGACCTGCTGCGCCAGACGCCGCTGGACATGCGTCAGAAGCGCCTCGTGAAGACCGCCGCCGCGTCGGGCGAGAGCCTGATGGACATCCTCAACGACGTGCTCGACCACAGCAAGATCGAAGCCGGCAAGCTCACGCTGGCCGCGGTGCCGATGTCGCTGCACGCGGTGGCCGGCGCCGCGTCGGCGCTGTTCCGCGCCAACGCCGAGACGCGCGGCCTGACCGTCACGCTGGTCATCGGCGAAGGCGTTCCCGACGCCGTGGTCGGCGACGCGCCGCGCCTCAAGCAGGTGCTGCTCAACCTGATCGGCAACGGCGTCAAGTTCACCGAGCAGGGCGGCGTCACGCTGCGCCTGACGCTGCAGTCGGCGCCGCAGGCCGACCCGGCGCGCGTGCGCTTCGAGGTGCAGGACACCGGCATCGGCATGTCGCCACAGGCGCTGGCCGAGGTCTTCCAGCCCTTCCACCAGGTGCACGACTCGCGCGCGCGGCTGCGCGGCGGCACCGGGCTCGGGCTGGCCATCAGCCAGCGCATCATCGAGGTGATGGGCGGCCGCATCGAGGTGGCCAGCCGCGAGGGCGAGGGCTCGGTGTTCAGCTTCGAGCTCGAGTTCGCGCGCGCGCCGCATGCGCCTGCCGGCGGGCAGGACTCGGACTTCGCGGCGCTCGAGAGCCTGGACGGCAGCCTGCAGGGCACCGTGCTGCTGGTCGAGGACAACATCGTCAACCGCATGATCGGCGCCGAGATGCTGCGCAGCTTCGGCCTCGAGGTCATCGAGGCCGAGGACGGCGCGCAGGGCGTGACGCTGCTGGAGCGCCAGCGCGTCGACCTGGTGCTGATGGACATCCAGATGCCGGTGCTCGACGGCTACGGCGCCACGCGCCAGGTGCGCGAGCGCGAGGCGCGGCTGCGCCTGCCGCGCGTGCCCATCGTGGCGCTCACCGCCAACGCCTTCGACGAGGACGCGGCGCACGCGCTGGCCAGCGGCATGGACGCCCACCTGGCCAAGCCCTACTCGCGCGAGCAGCTGCGCGAGCTGCTGCGGCGCTGGTTGTAGACGCTGCGGCCGTCGCCTACAGCCGCAGCCGGCGCGACTGGATCGCCAGCAGCCCCTCGAAGATCAGCGTCTCCACCGTCTCGAAGCGCGGCTCGAGCACGGACGCCAGCTTGACCGCGGCGCCGCCCGTCATCAGCAGCAGCGGCTCGGCGCCGCAGCGTTCGCGCAGCCGGCGGTGCTGGTGCTCCACCGCGCCGGCGATGGCGAAGGTGCCGCCGCTCATCAGCGCGTCGCTGGTGTTGGTGGGGAAGTCGACGACGTCGCCGGTGGGCACCTTGAGGCCGGCGGTGCCCATCTCCAGCGCCTTGAGCATGAGGCCGAAGCCGGGCAGGATGAGCCCGCCGAGGAAGCGCCCGCCGGCGTCCAGCGCGTCGACCGTGACCGCCGTGCCGACCATCACCACCAGCGCCGGGCGCGGTTGGCCCGGCGCGGCCGCCACCGCCCGGGCGCGCGCGCCGATCAGGGCCACCCAGCGGTCGGCGCCCAGGCGGTTGGGGTGGTCGTAGCCGTTGTCCACGCCGGCCTCGTGCGGCGACGGCACCACCCAGTGCGGGTCGAAGTCCCAGCCGTCGGGCAGCTCCATCTGCTCATCGATGCGCCGGCGCACCGTGTCGCCGGCGACCACGCAGCCGAGCATGCTGTGCGGCGCCGGCAGGTCCTTCCAGTCGCCCTCGGCCAGGTCGTCGATCGTCTCGAGGAAGACGGCGCCCTGGCGCAGCAGCACGGCACCCGGCTGCGGCGACGCGTAGAGCGCCCACTTGAGGCGGGTGTTGCCGCAGTCGATGGCGAGGAAGCTCATGGGACCGCGATGCTAGTGCCACCGCCGCCCGCGGTGGCATCATCGGCCGGTCGCAGAGGGATTGCCGCCATGACCGACCTGTCCGCCGAAGCCAAGGCGCTCGCCGACTACCGTGCCGCCCACAAGGTGCGCTTCGTCACCGCCGCCAGCCTGTTCGACGGCCACGACGCCGCCATCAACATCATGCGCCGCATCCTGCAGGGCATGGGCGCCGAGGTCATCCATCTGGGGCACAACCGCTCGGTCGACGAGGTCGTCACCGCGGCGCTGCAGGAGGACGTGCAGGGCATCGCCGTCAGCAGCTACCAGGGCGGGCACGTCGAGTACTTCAAGTACATGGTCGACCTGCTGCGCCAGCGTGGCGGCGCGCACGTCAAGGTGTTCGGCGGCGGCGGCGGCGTCATCGTGCCGGCCGAGATCCGCGAGCTGCACGACTACGGCGTGGCGCGCATCTACAGCCCCGAGGACGGCCAGCGCATGGGCCTGGCGGGCATGATCGGCGAGATGGTGATGCGCTGCGACGAGGACCTCTCGCCGCATGCGCCCAAGGGCGCCAGCGCGCTGCAGGGCCACACCGACGCCGCCTGGCGCGCGCTGGCGCAGGCCATCACCGCGCTGGAGAACGGCAAGGCCGAACCGGCGCTGAAGGCCACGCTGACCAAGGCCGCCAAGGACACGCGGATCCCGGTGCTCGGCATCACCGGCACCGGCGGCGCGGGCAAGTCGAGCCTCACCGACGAGCTGATCCGCCGCCTGCGGCTGGACCAGGGCGATGCGCTCACCATCGCGGTGATCTCGATCGACCCGAGCCGGCGCAAGAGCGGCGGCGCGCTGCTCGGCGACCGCATCCGCATGAACGCCATCTCGCCGTGGCAGAGCGGGCCGCGCGTGTTCATGCGCAGCCTGGCCACGCGCGACTTCGGCAGCGAGATCAGCCAGGCCCTGCCCGACGTGCTCGGCGCCTGCAAGGCGGCGGGCTTCGACCTCATCGTCGTCGAGACCTCGGGCATCGGCCAGGGCGACGCCGCCATCGTGCCGCTGGTGGACGTGCCGCTGTACGTGATGACGCCCGAGTTCGGCGCCGCCAGCCAGCTCGAGAAGATCGACATGCTCGACTTCGCCGA
>Ga0073934_10004622_pt1 | contig 22544 bp, 13 predicted proteins | sample LarsenN4metaG_FD_76834 | JGI IMG/M metagenome (GOLD analysis project Ga0073934, IMG submission 76834) | Hot spring sediment bacterial and archeal communities from British Columbia, Canada, to study Microbial Dark Matter (Phase II) - Larsen... ...
CGCAAGCCGCGCCGGATATATTCCGGATCAAACCCGAAAATATTGCAGACATTTTCAAAGGAAAATACCCCGCCATCGCTCTCGCCCATGAGCCACTCTTCCGCTTCGCGAAATTGCTGGCGACCGGCGGGATTGCGCGCGTGGGCGAATTTCCGATAGCAATGAATCGCGTCTTCCAATAGCGCGAGCAGCAGGATTTTTTCCGGCTCGAGGTATTCACTGCGCCGGAAGGTGGCAAAATATTCATCGGCTACTGCGTCGCTGCCTCTATTCGGATAAGTTTTTTCGTCCATTTTCCTTGGCTCCGTCTAGGTCACTAGTTTTTTTTCGCAACCGGTATGCCATTGAAAATGATTCACGATCCTGTGCTCGCGTTCGCAGGCTTGCGACGCTTTGCCCCCGTGCTTCGCACCCCTGCGAAGCAGCACCCGTAAATTCCCAGCCATTTCGGCACCTAAGCTGGCATATCCATTGCGTCGCCTCGAGTTGAAGTAGTGTAGTTGATCGTCTCAACTCATCGCTGGTGAGTAACTAGTGGGAGATCACACAATGGCGAGAAAAAATCATCAACTGGCATCGTTCCCGATGCACCTGCCGCGCGAGGTCGAACGCTTATTCGATGAAATGATTCACCGCCCGTGGGGCGTCTGCCGCGACATTCGCGGTTGGAATCCGTCGATGGATGTTTTCGAGACGGAAGATGCTTTTATCCTGGAAGCGGACCTCCCGGGAGTCAAGCCCGAGGACGTGAAAGTCGAGGCCGAAAACGGCGATCTCGTCGTGCAGGGCTGGCGCACGCTGGAGCAAAGCCGCCGCGAGGGCCAATTTCACACCATGGAACGATCTTCGGGCAACTTCGTGCGTCGGATCACGCTACCGAAAACGATCAACAAGGATGCCATTGAAGCGGAATTTCACGACGGCGTATTGCGGGTCATTCTACCGAAGGCGAGAGGTTCCGAGGAGAAGCGAAAATGATCAACACCAACGAAATCACAGCAAGCCTCAAAGCCAATGAGCCCGAGCGAAGCCCACGCGAACTGAGCGGCGAGGAACTCCGTTTCCCGACCGACATCGTGTGCAAGTTCGCCAGCACCGACGAACTGACGGGCGCAAAAGATTTTGTCGGCCAGGAGCGTGCCCTGGCATCTCTGGAATTGGGCCTTGGAGTGGCGGGCAGCGGTTACAATATCTTCGTCTCCGGTCTTACCGGCGCGGAAAAGTTGGAAACCTTGCGGCGCTGGGTGCGCGAACGCGCCGGCGCCGCGCCGACGCCGGGGGACTGGGTGTATGTGCATAATTTCAAACACCCGGATGCGCCGCGGGCTATTTATTTGCAGCCCGGTGCAGGCGTCGAGCTGCGCGATCAGATGCACAACCTGGTCCGCACCCTGCGCGAGGAGTTGCCCAAGGCATTTCGCCAGGAGGCCTTCGACAAGGAGAAATCCTCGCTGATGGAGAAATTCAATAGCCGGGCGCAAGAATTGAACATGCAGTTCGCCGCCCTGGCGCGCGAACGCGGCTTTCAAGTGCAACAGAGCTCGCACGGCCACATCTATTTTATTCCGATCGTCAACGGCAAACCTTTGCAGAAGCCGGCGGATTTCGCCGCCTTGCCCGAAGATGAGCGGCGCGAAGTCGAACGGCGCCAGCAGGATCTCAACATCGAGCTCGAAAGGCTGGCGCGCCGGCAGCAAGAGATCATGCGCGAGATGGAGGAGGACATCCGTCTGGTCGAGCGTCGTTTTTGTGAAAGCCTGCTGCTGCCGATCTTGGGCCGTATCGCCGAAGCGCTCAACAATGAGGAAGTGAATCTCTACCTGGAGGAAGTGCGAGAGCATGTTCTAAACAACCTCGATGATTTCAAGGAAGCGCCGGCGCCCGCGATGACCTTGCCGTTCATGGGCAGCGCGCGCGAGCGCGATCCTTATCTGGAATACGAGGTGAACGTCGTCGTCGACAACACCAACACGGTGGGAGCTCCGATCATCGTCGAGAGCGCGCCCACCTATTTGAATCTGTTCGGCACCATCGAGCGCGTCGTAGATCGCTTCGGCCGCGTGGTCACAAATTTCACCCGGATCAAATCCGGGTCGTTTCTGCGCGCCCATGGCGGCTATTTGATTTTTAGCCTCGAAGACGCCATCACCGAGCCGGCGGTCTGGAAGGTCTTGAAGAGGACATTGCGCAGCGGCCGCATTGAAATGGAAACCTACGAGCCCTTTGCGTTGTTCTCGGCGTCCGGCCTGAAACCGGAACCGGTCAAGGTCAACACCAAGGTCATCGTTGTCGGCAGCGCGCTTCTCTACCATTTGCTTTACGCGTGGGACGACGAATTTCACGATATGTTCAAGATTCGCGCCGATTTCAACCCCGTCATGGAGCGCGATCACGGCCATCAGCTCGCTTACGCGCACTGGGTCGGCACCCTATGCAAGGACGAAGGACTGCCGCACTTTGATCCGAGCGGCATCGAAAGATTGATCGAGTACGGCGCGCGCCAGGCCGGCGACCGGCAAAAGGTCCTCGCTTCTTACGCCGCCGTGGCTGATGTGGTGCGCGAAGCCGCGTTTTGGGCGCGCAAGGAAGACAGCCAGTTGGTTTCGCGCCGCCACGTCGACAAGGCGCTCGAGAGCCGGGTTTTCCGCTCGAACCGGATCGAAGAGGATATCCGCGAGTTGATCGCCAACGGCACGATCCTCGTCGACATCGACGGTAGGAAAATCGGCCAGGTGAACGGACTTTCGGTCGTGGATATCGGAGCCTACGCCTTCGGCCGGCCAAGCCGTGTCACCGCCAGTGTCGGCATGGGCCAGGCGGGCATCATCAATATTGAACGAGAATCTAAACTGAGCGGCAACATTCACGACAAAGGGATGCTGATTCTCGCCGGCTATTTGCGCAACCGCTTCGGCCGGAACCAGCCGCTGGCGCTTTCGGCCAGTCTTTGCTTCGAGCAATCCTATGGCGGCGTCGAAGGCGATAGCGCCTCCTCCACCGAGCTTTACGCACTGCTCTCAGGTCTCGCGAACATCGCGCTGCGCCAAGATATCGCGGTCACCGGTTCGGTCAATCAGTGGGGCGAAGTACAGGCGATCGGCGGCGTCAATGAAAAGATCGAGGGCTTCTACGATATCTGCCGAGCGGTCGGCTTGACCGGTAAACAGGGCGTGTTGATACCGGCGGCGAACGTGCGTCATTTGGTCCTGCGCAGTGATGTCATCGAGGCGGTCGCGCGCGGCCGCTTTCATATTTATCCCGTGCAATCGATCGATGAAGGCTTGGCGATCCTGACCGGCGCCCCGGGCGGCGCAAGCCAGGTGAATCAGGCGGTGGCCGATCGTCTGCGCGAACTGGCGCTTGGGCTCAAGGAATTTGCCCCCGGCGCTAAGGAAATCGGCTCCGACTCGAAGCCGTAGAGAATGTCGGACTAGGAGCGCGCCGCGCGCAACCGACTCGGAGGGGGAACACCATGGACACGCAAACGGAAAATCTAGAGCGGCTGACCAAACGCAAGGAACATTTGCTGATGACCTTGCGCTATCTGGACCGCCAGTATGAACAGGTTGAGCAAAACACCGAGTGGCTCGATCAGGCTGCCCATGAAAACCGCACTGCGCTGCTCGACCGTTTGAACGAGTGGTATGTCGCCGAAGTGCGCCAGATCGACCGCGCCCTGGAGCGCATCAAAACCCATGTTTACGGCGCCTGTTTAGCTTGCCACGAGCCGATCGATGCCAAACGCCTTGCGGCCGCTCCCGAAGCCGAATACTGCCGCCCATGCGAAGAATTGAGAGAAGGTCTGCACGAGGGTGGCGGTTAGGAACGGCATTCTTGATTTCACTCGTTCGAGGGTCGACCGATGCATTCGCCCGCGCGTAAGCCATCGGTTTGGATGACACCGCTCAACCGCCCCAGGAGATCGTACGAGTAGCAGACTGCTTAGCGTCAGCCACGTGCCTTTCACCCCATGAAAGCCCAGCCCAAGACAACTCGCGTCGTGGTCTAGCATTTTTACCTGGTCTTAATCGGGCGCCGTGAACTTCAATCCGAGTAAATGGCGGGCAATTCGATCAAACTCTTTCAGATTGTTGGTAATCAGGGTTGCTCCGATCTCGCGAGCGCTCAGAGCAATCAAAATATCGTTCATCGGCCCCAATCGATCGATAACCTCTGCGCCCGATCCGTGCAAGCTGCGAAATAAACGCCCGGCGTGCTCGAACAAGAGCGGCGCGGGAGCGATATGCCGACTTCGAGGAAAAGCAGCTATGACTCGCTCCACGGCCCGTTTACGCCTAGCGGTGTCCGCACCCAGGGTAAGTTCTAAAAGAACGACGGAAGAAAGAAAACGCATGGTGTGACTGATACCACCAAACACCCAGTCAGCATGAAGGTCGGCGCGCAGATAATCGACAAAAACGTTGGTGTCTAACAACACCTTGCCGGTCACAGGTACGGCCATGCTCGTCCATCGCCTTTTAAACTGCCCTTCAACGGCTTCATCCCGGTGAGGATCTGCTGCTCTTCCATGAGAAGCGAAAGCGCCCGGTCGATCGCCTCCTGCTCCGATGAGACGCCAAAGTAACGTTTGGCAAAATTGATTTTCCGTTGATCCAACTTGAGATGCTTATGTTTGACAGCGAGAGCGCGCATCACCCCTCCTGTGTACATGTGATGTACACAGCCTAACATAGTGAGTTTCCGCGGGTCAACTCTTTCGTTAAGCCGGCCCTCCACAAAATTAGATCGGTTGACCAAAACGCCGAGTGGCTCGATCAGGCCGCCTAACGAAAAACGCACTGCGTTGCTTGACCGGTTGAACGAGTGGTATGGGGACGAAGTGCGCCAGATCGAAGCCCTGGAGCGCATCAAAACTTATCTCTACGGCGGCAGTCAGCGTCGAAGAGCAAATGCGCGGATGGCTGGGGCTGATTCGCCGCTACAATGATGTCCATCCTGTTTGCGAACGGCCAGAAGCACCACAAAACAAACCTATTTTGCCGGGATTGGCGGAATTTCGGGACGATCGATGCCGACGACTTCTTGCAGAATGCGCGTCGCATCGAGCAAACTCATCGAGCCGTTGCCGGTCGTGTCGCCGATAATCAGAGGATCGATCAGCGGATAGGCGGCAAAGCCACTGATTAAAAGTCAGCGTGTCGGACTGCGCCACATAGTCGCTCCCCGCCGTTGCTGTACCATTGGCCGTGATAAAATTAACCGCGACTGTTCGGCCGCTGGTCGAGGACAAGGTGACCGTGAAAACAACAGTGACTGTCCCCGTGTTGCCTTCGATTACACCGCTATCATTAATCGAAATGGTCGGCAGTGAATCGTCATTGGTAATTGTTCCCAGCCCTTGCCCGTTTGCAATTATGGCATTCACAGCGTTGCTGAAATTGACGAAAAACGTCTCATTTGCCTCGTTGAGCGTGTCGCCACTGACGACCACTGTGATATTCTTCGAAGTCTCCCCTGGATTAAACGTTAGCGTGCCCGACTGCGCAACATAATCGCCGCCCTCAGTGGCTGTACCAGGGGCCGTGCTAAAATCAACGGTTACGGTCTCAGAGCTGGCGGGTGAAAGGGTGACAAAAAACACTGCATCGACCGTGCCGGAGTTTCCTTCAGTCAAAATGACGTCATTAACGGCGATTGTGGGACGACTGGTGTTGAGCAGGATCGACACGTCATCGCTACCTATATTCGCCGTTGCTAGGTCTTGCTTGCCGTCACCATTGAAATCTCCTACCGCGACTGATATTGGGCTGTTTCCGACGCCAAAATTTATCGCTGCACCAAAGGCGCCGCTGCCGTTTCCCAATAGGATCGACACATTGTTGCTGCCAGAATTCGCCACCGCCAGGTCCTGTTTGCCGTCACCATTGAAATCTCCCACCACGACTGCCAACGGACTAAAACCCCCAACAGCAAATTTCGTCGCGGTGCCGAAACCACCACTGCCATTACCCAAGTGGATCGATACACCGTTACCAACATCCACGACAGCCAAGTCCAGTTTGCCGTCGCCGTTGAAATCCCCCACTGCGACAGAATTAAGGGGGGTCGCGCCCACCTCAATATCGATAGCGGCACTGAAGGTCCCGGTGCCGGTGCCCAATAAGATTGACACATCCCTGGTAGCGGAATTTGCTACCGCCAAGTCCTGCTCGCCATCGCCATTGAAATCTCCTACCGCTACTGAAGTTGAAAAACCTCCCACCGCAAAATTTGTTGCCGCACCAAAGCCCCCGTTCCCGATGCCCAACAGGATAGAGGCGGTGCCGCCCTGAGTATTCGGTACTGCCAAATCCTGTTTACCGTCGCCGTTAAAATCCCCCACCGCCACTGAGTGTGGTTGAATGCCTACGTCAAAGTTTGTCGCTAGGCCGAAGTCACCACTTCCATTTCCCAATAGGATCGATACGTTGTGGCTATGATCATTAGCCACTACCAGGTCTGTTTTACCGTCCCCGTTGAAATCACCCACTGCCACCGCGTACGGACCGTCCCCCACGGCAAAGTTTGTGGCCGGCGCGAAGGTAATTAAAGAGGCTTGGCCCGTGGGCGTATCATTTAATATTGTCACAGTCGCAGAATTCGGCGATCCTACCGCATAAGCAGCGTTCGGACTCAATGTCACCACTACTGTCTCGTTACTCTCAACCTGCACATTCGCAAAAGGCGTGACCGTGATCGTGGCGGAACTTTGCCCTAAAGGAACTACCACGATGCCGGCCAACGTTAGGTAGTCAATTCCAGGAGTCGCCGTGCCGCTCACCGTGTAGTTGACGGTCAGCGCTGATAATGTGCTTCCACTCCGACTCACCGTAAATACGCCTGGCGTCGGACCCGTTTCTGACACTGACGGGGTGGTCGCCGCGATGCTCACTGTGGGTAGGACATCATTATCCAGAATCGTCACTATTGCGATATTTTGTGCACCGACAATATACGCGGCGTCGCCTGTTAGTCTCACGACGACTGTCTCATTACCTTCCACCCACAAATCATTGATCGGCGTGACCGTGATTACACCCGTGCTTTGACCCGCCGCAATTTCAACGTTCCCTGACAACGCAACATAATCGCTCCCCGGCGTCGCACTCCCGCTTACAATATAATTCACCATTAGCGGGGATGCCGTGCTCCCTGTACGGCTGACCGTAAACTCTCCCGCCGTTGGCCCCGTCTCTGAAACTGTTGGAGTTGTCGCAACGATCGATACGGAGGCTCCGAGAATAATCGTTATCTGTTGTGTGGTGCGGTTTTGATTAGCACTGCCGTCTTTGGCGACCACTGTAATCAAGTTCGCCCCTGGATTGAGCGCGACCGATTGACTCCAATTAGCCGCCGCTGGACCGCTCGCTGTAGCGCCTGCCACAACCGCACCGTTTACCGTCACTGACGCTATCCCGTTATCACCAAGCCCGGCGTCGCTCGCCGTGCCCGACAAGGTGATGGGACTCGACGCCACCATCTGGTTGTTGACATGACTGGTGATCAGCAAAGCTGGACCTAGAATGTCCGTACTGTTGATACTGTCGATCGCCCTTACGGTCGCTACGACGTTGTCATTGATTCCATCCGTTGACGATTTGATCCATCCGCTTACAGGATGATTCATCCAAAGAAAGTCTTCGCTGCTGCCGGTTATACTCACACCCCCAACGGCTGGAGCTATATCATCGGTAGCCTTGTAGTTCGCTCCAAACCCGACGCCAAACCTCTCAATTGTGAATGTAAAAATGTCCGGGACCGCGACGTTGGGTACGGGTATTGAAATGGTATCTAAGTAAACTTGCGGTCCAAGAGTTCCTGACGGAGGATTGATCGGTATAAGTCCGCTCTCGAATAATATTGTTCCAGGCGTACCCAAAAGCCCATCGTTTTTGCGGAATCGGATCTTTACAAATTCGTCGCCATCCAGTCCATGATCCAGAAAATCACCCCTGTAGGTAAAGCTAAATTCGGTAACAACTCGATGCGTTCCGCTCAGCGCGATTTGATCGCCAATTTCAATTTGGTTGAGGTTTGAAACCAGCGAATCAGATGCAGCGCCATCGTTTTGATAGACAAGAAGCCCTGCTGATTGAGCGGAATCATCACTCTCGACGATGTATCCCATGCTTCGCGTGCTTGTGCTGGGAGCATCGTTCCATGCGACCAATCCCCCCCGATCACGGAATTCGTCAATCCTCAGTCGGTCACCGTTACCAAACGGCTCGAACGGCCCCCAATCGGTAAACGAAAATGGTTCACCCGTCACCCATCGCCAGTCCTGGGCTATATTTGAGGACGACGTCGCGCCTAACCACATTCCTCCACATACTCTGTCGACAAGACTGCTGATCAAGCACGTGTCCTCAAAAAAAGGCGATCCACCCGCTGTCAATAGGTTTTTGATGAACGTACTTTCCTGTTCGCTGGTAATTGTCGCAAGGTGCCAATTACCAGGCAGCGCGTTCGCCGCGTTATTAGCCTCAGTCCAGGTTATGCCTGGCTCAAATATCAATTGATATTGGTGTCCGTTAGTCGGATTTCTTACAATCGGGCCCGCAATCCAACCTCCGGCTAAAGGTATCTTCAGAGTCAGCTGACATGAACGTGGTCTGATTTAACTCCCCAAGCCCAAAAGTCGCGGAAGCTGAGAAGTCACCCGCCACATAGATATTGCCCGAATTATCACGCGCTATGGCAATGCCGGTATCAAAGCCTGTTCCGCCCGCCCGTTTAGCCCATACTAGATTTCCGCTCGTGTCATACTTCGCTAAAAACATGTCCTCCAGACCGGCAGACACAAGCGTAGTCTCATTCGCCTCTCCAAGACCGAAGACTGCCGAACCCGAAAAGAAACCGGCCACATAGCTATTCCCGGAGGGATCGACCACTATTTCATTGCTATCATCACCATCATCACCTGTCCCACCGGCCCGCTTGGCCCAGACCAGATTACCGCTCGGATTAAACTTTGCTATAAATATGTCATTCCCACCGCGGGATACTAACGTGGTCTGGTTCGCTTCCCCGGACCCAAAGACGGCCGAACCCGAGAAGCCTCCGGTCACATAGCTGTTCCCGCTGCCGTCCATCCCGACGTTTCCTCCCGCATCATCACCCGTCCCACCAGCTCTCTTAGCCCAGAGCAACGAGCCGCTTGGATCATACTTAGCTATAAATACGTCTCCCTCACCGGCAGATACTAGCGTGGTCTGGGTCGCTTCCCCGGACCCAAACGACGCCGCATCACTAAAATCACCGACAATGTAGATATTTCCGGAGCCGTCAGTTGTTACACCCTCCCCACTATCGTCACTCGTCCCGCCGGCCCTTCTAGCCCATACGAGATTTCCGCTCGTGTCATACTTTGCTAAGAAAATGTCCTCTAGACCCGCCGAGACTAACGTAACCTGGTTCGGTTCCCCAGAACCAAAGATAGCCGAGCCACTGAAGTTACCGGTCACATAGACATCGCCCAAATTGTCAACCGCTATATGGTCGCCGTCCTCATCACCGGTACCGCCCGCTCGCTTGACCCACATTAGATTGCCGTTCGAGTCATATCTCGCTACAAAAAAGTCGTAGCCGCCCGCCGATATCAGTGTGGTTTGGTTTGCTTCCCCAGGAGCAAATACCGCCGAGCCAAAGAAGTTGCCGGTGACAAAGACGTTGCCCGAGTTGTCAACCGCTATCCCACCTGACCCATCGTCATCACTATTCCCGCCAGCCCGTTTGGCCCAGATCAGATTACCGCTGGAGTTGTACTTCGCTATAAAAATGTCATCGCCCCCGGCGGACACCAGTGTGGTTTCGTTTAGTTCTCCAGAACCAAAGACTGCCGAACCCGAAAAGTTACCGACCACGTAGACGTTACCTGAACTATCAGCGGCTACGCCGCCGATTTCCTCGCCCCCTACCCCGCCGGCTCGCTTCGCCCATATCAAATTTCCTCCTTGAACGATGCCGTCCGTAATAGTCACAGTCGCAGAAGCAGGCGATCCGATGGTATAAGCGGCGTTAGCGCTCAATGTCACAACTACGGTCTCGTTACTTTCAATCTGACTATCCACAACAGGAGTAACCGTGATCGTGGCGGAACTGTGCCCTACTGGGATTACCACGCTACCTGCCAACGTTAGGTAGTCAATTCCCGGAGTCGCCGTGCCGCTCACCGTGTAGTTGACTGTGAGGGCTAACGTACTGCCAGCACGGCTCACCGTGAACACTCCCGTGGTTGGCCCCGTCTCTGATGCTGTTGGAGTCGTTGCCGCGATCGTCACTGTGGGTAGGACGTCGTTATCAGTTATCGTCACTGTCGCACTGTTCTGCGCCCCGATATTGTATGTGGCATCGGCTATCAGAGTTACGACGACCGTTTCACTACCTTCCACCAGTAAATCATCGATCGGTGTCACCGTGATCACGCCCGTAGACTGACCTGCGGCGATTTCTACGCTTCCCGACAAGGCAACATAATCGCTCCCCGATGTCGCACTCCCACTCACGGTATAGCTGACCGTCAGCGGCGCCGCTGTACTACCCGTACGGCTTACGGTAAACACTCCCGCCGTCGGCCCAGCCTCTGAGGCAGTGTCTGCCGTCGCCATGATGGTTACCGTGGGTACGAGATTGATCGTGATCTGCTGGGTGGTGGTGTTTTGATTTGTGCTGGCATCCTTGGCCATCACCGTGATCAAGTTCGCCCCTGGATTGAGTGCAACCGACTGACTCCAGCTCGCACCTGCTGCACCACTCGCCGTGGCACCAGCCACAAGCGTACCGTTGACCGTCACCGACGCGATACCATTATCGCCAAGCCCCGCATCACTCGCCGTGCCCGACAGCGTGATCAGACTCGCTGTCACCATCTGGTTGTTGACATGACTAGTGATAACCAGAGCCGGTCCTGTGGTGTCGGGCCCAGTGCTACCGTCCTCGCCGAACTTCGCGATAAATATGGCGGTGGCGCCAGCAGATGACAGCGTGGTTTCGTTTGCCTCCCCACGGCCGAATATTACCGAACCTACAAAATCTCCGGCTACATAGCTGTTACCAGAAGCATCGACTCCTATGCCGTTGGCAAAATCACCGTCTGAGCCACCTGCCGACTTGACCCAGAGCAATTGTCCACTCCCGTTGTACTTGGCCACAAAGACATCACTATCGCCGCTAGACGTCAGCGCTGTCTCGTTCGGCTCACCGGGGCCGAAAATCGCCGATCCGGAGAATATGCCAGTCACGTAACTGTTGCCCGAGTTATCGACTGTTATACCATTGCCTTGCTCTGACAAAGGAACACTCGAACCGCCAGCCCGTTTTGCCCAAACCAGATTTCCGTTCACATCAAACTTTGCGACAAAGATATCTGAATCGAAAACTCCACCGTTGTTTTGATTGCTGGCAGCGGTTAGCATGGTCTCATTAGTTTCGCCTGGACCAAAGATCGCCGAAATTTCAAAGAGCCCAGTCACATAGCTGTTACCCAATCCGTCCACCGCTATACCACGTCCCCAACTACCACCTCCGGCCCCTGACTGTTTAGCCCATATCAGATTCCCGCTTGTGGAGTATTTTGCCACAAAAACTTTGTCCCAAGCGCTAGACGTGAGCGTCGTTTCATTTATCTCCCCGGCACCGAACGTTACCGAACCGTTAAATTTGCCGGTCAAGTAGATGTTGCCCGACGCATCTACAGCTATGCTCGAATTTTCACGAAAACCCAACCCACGAATTTGTTTCACCCAGACAAGACTTCCGTTCGCATCATGCTTTATGACAAACATGTCCGTACTAGAAGCAGTTAGTGTCGTTTCATTTGGTTCTCCCGGGCCAAAGGTAGGTGAACCTAAAAACGTACCAGTCACATAACTATTCCCTGCGGCATCAACTCCTATTGAAAAGCCCTCAAAGGCATCGGAGGAGTTTTTTTGGGTGTAACCACCTTTCGCCCACACCAAATTTCCGCTCGAATCATGCTTCGCCACAAAATACGCGAGAGGACCATCCGTTGATAACGTGATCTCATTTGCTTCTCCATAACCAAAGGTCAACTCCTCCCCGAATGCACCTGTCACATAACTATTACCGGAAACATCCACGGCGATTCCGTAACCGCTACCCCAATTCGCTTTTTTAACCCAAATTAAATTCCCACTCGCATTGTACTTTGCCAAAAATACATCATCACCAGATGAGACCAGTGTGGTTTCGTTGGGCTCTCCCGGACCAAACACTATGATAGGGCTCCCAACGCCATACCATCCGAAACTACCAGTCACATAAATATTCCCAGCGGCGTCAACCGCTACGTCCTCTACTCCAAGGGCATTTCCTCCGCCAGCGCGTGTAGCCCAGACCAAATTCACCGCGTCAAATGGGGCGTCCGAAATTGTTACCGCCGCTGCATTCGGTGAACCAATCGTGTAAGCCACAGCCGCGCTTAATGCCACCACTACTGTTTCCTCACCATCAACTTGCGTATCTGCGAAAGGTGTCACTCTAATCGTTGTTGAACTTTGCCCTGCTGGAATCATCACGATGCCGCTCAACGTTTGGTAATCACTTCCCGGAGTCGCCGTGCCGCTCACCGCGTAGTTGACGGTTAAGGCTGACAACGTGCTGCCGGTCCGACTTACCGTAAACACCCCTGCTGTTGGCCCTAACTCTGAAGCTGTTGGAGTTGTCGCAGCGATGCTCACCGTAGGTAGAACGTCATTATCCAAGATCGTCACCGTCGCACTGTCCAGCGCATCCGCAACGTACGCAGCATTGGCCTTCAATGTGACGACGACTGTTTCATTACCTTCCACCAGTAAATCATCGATCGGTGTTACCGTGATCACGCCCGTAGACTCACCCGCTGGTATCTCGACACTCCCAAATAACGCAACATAATCGCTCCCCGATGTCGCACTGCCGCTTACGGTATAGTTCACCGTCAGAGGCGCTGCCGTACTGCCCGTTCGACTTACTGTAAACACTCCCGCCGTTGGCCCTGTCTCGGAAGCGGTGGGAGCCGTCGCTGCGATCGATATTGATGAAACTAAATTAATCGTTATCTGTTGGGTAGTAGTGTTTTGATTAGTGCTGGCATCTTTGGCCACCACTGTGATCACGTTCGCCCCTGGATTGAGTGCAACCGACTGACTCCAGCTCGCACCTGCTGCACCACTCGCCGTGGCATCAGCCACAAGCGTACCGTTGACCGTCACCGACGCGATACCATTATCGCCAAGCCCCGCGTCACTCGCCGTGCCGGATATGGTGATCGGACTCGATGACACCGTCTCGTTGTTGAAATGACTTGTGATGAGCAACGCGGGTGCAGTGGTGTCGTCCCCCGTGACACCATTCTGGCCGAACTTCGCGATAAACACGTCGGTGCTACCTGCGGACGTAAGAGTCGTTTGATTCGGCCCATTTAATCCAAAGGTCGCCGAGTTCGAGAAATCACCTATCAAATAGCTGTTCCCCGCTCCGTCTGCACCGATGTCCCAACTAAAAGAAACATTACTTGTACCGAACTCATCTCCGTCGCCAGCACGCGTCGCCCATTGTAAAAGCCCCGTGGGACCGTACTTCGCGACAAAAGTGCCACCAGTTAACAGTGTGGTCTCGTTAGCTTCCCCGGCACCAAACGTCGCAGGACCCTCGAAGTATCCTCTCACATAGCTATTTCCCGCACCGTCCGCCGTGATCGTACTGCCATAGTCTCCTCCAGCACCTCCCGCTTGTTTTGCCCATACCAATTTGAAATCCGTATCGTATTTCGCGACAAAGATATCCCACTCGCCCAAAGCCGTCAGAGTGGTCTCGTTGGCCTCGCCCTGTCCAAACGTCGCTGCGGCACTACCGTCGTAACCAAAGTTACTTGTCACATAAACGTTCCCAGAATTATCCACCGCGATGGCCGCGTCATCCCCGCCCCCGGCGCTTGGTTTTTTGGCCCAGACCAGCTCCCCGTTTGTGTTATATTTCGCTACAAAGCCACCACTGCCAGTCAGGGTAGTTTGATTCATTTCCCCAAAAGCAAAAGTCACCGAAGGATCGGATTCATCAGGCCCTGCCGGGTTCATTTCGCCAATAACGTAGCTGTTCCCGGAGCCGTCTACCCCAACGCCCGAGCCATACAGGTAAAAAACCGGACGAATTTGTTTGGCCCACTGCAAGAGACCGCTGGAATTGTACTTCGCCAGATAAATATCGCCCACGTAAAAACCGAGCCCGGTGGCTACGAGCGTCGTCTGGTTGGCCTCTCCCGGACCAAAGGTCACCGAACCCCGGAAGTGACCCATGAGATAGCTATTGCCGGATGCATCAGCTGCGATCCACCAGCCACCAACGTTACCCGTCCCGCTAGTCTCCTTAGCCCACTGCAAGACCCCGCTAGAGTTATACTTCGCCAAGAAAAAACCACCGCCACTCCCTGTGAGCGTTGTTTCGTTGGGTTCTTCGTGGCCGAATGTCGCCGAGCCAGCGATATCCCCCGTCACATAGATATTCCCCGAGCCGTCCACGGCGACCTCGCTGCCGCTATCACTGCCCGTTCCACCGGCTCGTTTCGCCCACAACAAAGCGCCACTTGGATCGTACTTCGCGATAAAAACGTCATTGTCTCCAGCTGACGTCGGGATGGTCTGGTTGGTTTCCCCAGCACCGAACGTTGCAGAGCCAGTGAACGACCCCGTCACATAGCTATTTCCTGCATTAATCCACAACTATGCCGTAGCCAACTTCGGAACCCGTTCCGCCTGCCCGCTTCGCCCATATCAAATTCTGGGCGTAAACCAACGCACTGGTTTGCAGCAGCAGAACGATCACTGCCAGAATGGTCGTGATCACGTGTCGCTTCATCTTAAACCCTCAGCGTGATCGCTCCGAAATTTCTGTTCCACACAGTGTTGCAGCCATCATCATAATTGAAGCAGCAGACAAACGCTGCGGAGAACGAGTTCGCCCCAAGCATTCGCTGTTTACCTTTTGTAGAAGTTGTTTAACCCGCCTCAAACAATATCGCGTAGGGCCCACCATCGCGACCCATGAACCTATCGCCCCGGCTACCCGGCGCTTTTCTTTTCCATGTTTTTGTCGATTTCCTTGATCAAGTCGTCCGCCGCACGTTTGCAGATATAGGTGTCCGCACCTATAGAGTAGGCCCCGCCGAATGAGACGGTTTGCCGTGCTTGCATTCGACCCTGTAAGGCTCCATTGCTCTTATCGAGAAGCTCCGCGTGCACGGTGCAGATCGTCGTTCCCAGACCAGGAAGCACCCATCGAGCAGCGGCGTTGCCTGCCTCGTATTCAATGAGTTTTGTTTTCAGAATGAGTGTCGGTGGCTGCGTCGCCGCGGTGTGTAAAAGCTGCCGCTCTCGCAGCAACTGGGCCATATACTCATTGAATATCTGATCCGCCGGTGGGTCGAGCGCCTTGCCCGTGGAATTTTCAATGGGTGGGAACTCGATGGTTTGACCTTGTCGCAATTGAAAAGAGTCGGGCATCTTAGATTGAAAATCGGTGGCACCACAGCCTGTTATCATTATCAACGCGACCATCACGAAACATCTCTTGATCAGTGTATTCATCAGTGATTTCTCCTTGGCACGGTTAAGATTATTGCGCACGCAACTCGTTGAGTGTCACGTTGATCTGTAGTTTCTCTTGGCCATTGCAATCAACACTGTTGGTAGAGGGCTCAAATCCCTCCGCTTCGAGACGAAGGACAAATTGATTCTTAAGGTATTTTCCGGATGCTTGTGAGTCTATGGTCGGCTCCACGGCGATGAAGGAAAAAGGGACGTAGGCCCCGAAACTCAAGACCGTCACGGCCGCTGCTGTCGCTGGATTGGTTTGCCAATAGTTTTGGCGCTTCGACTGCATATCCACTTCTTCTTCATAGTTAAAAGGAAACTCTACGGGAGTGGTGCCGATCTTCCGATCGCCGACCCAGACTTGAGAAGGCACATTAGAGTTGACCGCCACCATGGTCGTTACGGTCCTCGTAAAAGTGTTCGCCTTGTAGGTCGTCTGACTACAACCTACAACTGAAAAGACTCCAACCAGAACACAAACTATAGCAACATCTGTCCCGCGCATGTCATCCCTACTTTGGGAGAGGCGATCGCAGCCCTGCCCTGCATCCTGAGAGTCCCTCTCGAGTAAAGGGCGTATAATTCTATTAATACTTTTGAGTCAACACTCTTTGTTTTCGCTTCGTTGAATCGGACAACAGGGCAGAAGAGGGTCTCGTATCAGAGCGCTCTGCCGAGCGAGACTCGGACTTGGGCTTGGCTTTTGAGAGGTAGACTGCGGAGACAGGCACGAAGAGAGGCGAACGCGCCAAATAGTCCCGCTTGTGGATCGATGTCAGCCAATGGCGCATCGAAACGTGCCTCCAATAGTCGGTCAGGTTATGTAGAGAAATCGTCGTTCGTCGCTGCCAGCAATTGTGCTTTCATATTTTCTGCGACGAGCCACTGAGTACATGACTTGCTTTTGGTGTCGTCAGATGACCGGTCGGTTACAATCAACTCGAAATCGCGACGGGTTTTGGAAACCGCTCGCGATGAGAGAAGGGGCTCCCCCTTTTTAACCCCCATCGATTTTGGCCGTCCGTCAAAAGGCGGACCCACGGCGATTAACCTTTAGCGCTGCCGCTTTGACCACCGTCCCATACGATCAGCTCGAGCGGGTGGCGGTCGGTGACTTTGTCGGTCTCGTCGATAAAATACCAATCGAATCCAGCGCCACCGGTGATTTGGTCTCTGGCGCCGTCGTCGGACACCGTCGAACGCTTGATCCGCTGGCTATAGGCTAGATCGCTGCGATTCCAGTCGTCGAGAATTTCACAGAGCGCTTTCGAATCGTGGTCGTACTGGGTCGCTCCGCCGATCAAGATATCGTCCCCGCTGCCGCCGATGAGCCGGTCGGCGTCCAGGCCGCCGATGAGCAAGTTCCGGCTCTTGCCACCGATGAGCAAGTCCTCGCCCGCTCCGCCGACTAAGACTGTCGCGCCGCGACCCGCCTTTAATCGATCGTTGCCACTGTCACCGTAAAGGATCGCCGAGAGGCCGATGCCGCCCGCTACTTCGATGTCGTCATTGCCGTTAAGCCCGTAGGCGATGATCCGGCCAGTCGGTTGGAACGTCCCTTGCGCTACCCCGTTGATCAGCACTTTGATCTCGCCGTTGTTCCCCTGCGGCACGAAGCGAATCCTATCGTCACCGTTGGTTCCGCTGACCACCAGGGCCGTCTTCGTCGGATCACAGGGATCGGCCTGCAGATCGATGGCTTTGATGGTTACCTGCTTGCTCGCGGTGGTCGTGCCGCCGTCGTCGTCGCGCACGGTGACTTTTACCGTGTAGGTGCCGGTGGATGCGAAGACATGCTCGACGTTCAAGGCTTCCGCCGTAGCAGGCCGATAGCCGGTAACCGTGCCGTCGCCGAAATCCCACGCCACCTGGTGCGTGTCGAGAATTCCCGGATCGGTGAAGGCAGCGGCAAACTCAAGCGCTTGCCCACGCACTCCGGAGCCGTCGCCGTCAAGTTGGGCCACCGGCGCTAGGTTGTTGACCACCACCGTGCGGCCCGTCTCGGAGCTGGCGCCGCCGCTGTCGGTGACAATGATCTTCACCTGGTAGCTATCCGACGGCGTGCCGGTCGGATTGTCGTCGAGATAGCGGTGATTGAGAGTGAAGCTCTGATTGTCGTTCAAATCGATCACCTGATTGACGCCGTCGCCCCAGTTGACCGTGAGAACGAACGTATCGTTGATATCGGCGTCGCTGAAGATACCGCGCAGCTCGACCTTTTCCCCTTCATTGATAACGTCCATGCCGGAGAGATCGGCCAGCACCGGGCTATCGTTGATCGAGTTTACCTGGACCGTGACTTTAGCCGTCGAAGTCTCCCCGTTGCCGTCGCTGATCGTGTAGGTGAACTGCCCCGTGCCGTGGAAGTTGGCGCTGGGGGTGTAAGTCACTGTGCCGTCGGGGTTGATCACCGCCGCGCCGTTGGCCGGCTGGGTGACGGCGACGATCGTCAGCGGATCCTCGTCGGCGTCGCTGTCGTTGGCGAGCACGTTTATCGTGACCGGCGTGTCTTCGTCGGTGCTGACTTCGTCATCGACTGCCGTGGGCGCTTGGTTGCTGGCCCGCACGTTAATCGCGGCGGTGGCGACATTGGACAACAGCGATCCGTCGCTGGCGCGATAGCTAAAACTATCCGGACCGAAATAATCCAAGTCGGGCAGATAGCTGAATGACCCATCGGCGTTGAAAGTTAGCGTCCCATGCTGGGGTCCACTGATCAGAATGGCCGTGAGCGTGTCGCTGTCGACGTCTTGATCGTTGCCGAGCACGCCGGGGGGCGCTACGGTGAGCAGCGTGTCTTCGTCGGCGTTAAACTGATCGTTGGTCGCCGCCGGCGCGTCGTTGACCGCGTTGATCGTGATGTTGACCGTGGCGATGTTGCTGTCGGCTTGGCCGTCGTTGGCTTTGTACGTGAAACTGTCCGGGCTAAAGTAGTTCGCTACCGGGGTGTAGTTGAAGCTACCATTGCCATTGAGCGTCAACGCGCCATGCTGCGGGGCTGCTACCAGTACCGCCGTGAGAAGCGCGCTGTCGATGTCCGTGTCGTTCCCCAGCACACCCGGCGCGGCCACGACCAGCGCCGTGTCTTCATCGGTCGTGAAGCTCTCGTTCTGCGCCACCGGCGGATCGTTGACGGCGTTGACCGCGATACTCACCGTGGCGACATTACTCTCGGCCTGGCCGTCGGTTACCTTGTAGGTGAAACTGTCGCTGCCGAAGAAATTAGCCGCGGGTGTGTAGATAAACGATCCGTCGAGATTGTTGAGCGCGAGCTGACCGCGCTGTGGGCCTATGACAAGTATCGTGTCCAAGTTCGCGCTGTCCACGTCCGTGTCATTCGCCAGCAGTCCTGTCGCCGCCGCTACCACCAACTCGACATCTTCATCGGTGCTGTAACTGTCGTTCACTGCCACCGGCGCGTCGTTGACCGCGTTGACTGTGATGTTCACCGTGGCGATGTTGCTGTCGCCTTGGCCGTCGTTGGCTTTGTAGGTGAAGCTGTCGGGGCCAAAATAGTTCGCCGCCGGCGTGTACGTAAACGATCCGTTTGCATTCAGCGTTACGGAACCATGCTGCGGGTCGTTCACCAGCACCGCCGTGAGAAGCGCGCTGTCGATGTCGGCGTCATTCGCCACAACTCCGGGAGCCGCGACCGTCAACGGCGTGTCTTCGTTGGTGCTGTACGAGTCGTTCACCGCCACCGGCGCGTCGTTCACGGCGTTGACCGTGATGTTGACCGCGGCAACGTTGCTGTCCAACAATCCGTCATTCGCGTTATAGGTAAAGCTGTCCGGACCCTTGTAGTTGGCGTTCGGCGTGTACGTGAACGAGCCGTTGGCGTTCAGCGTCAACTGTCCATGCTGCGCTCCGTTTACCAGTATCGCCGTCAACGTTGCGCTGTCGACATCCGTGTCATTGACCAAAACTCCCGCCCCTGCGATCACCAGTTGAACATCCTCGTCAGTGCTGAACGAGTCGTTCACCGCCACCGGCGCGTCGTTGATCGCGTTTACGGTAATGCTAACCGTGGCGATGTTGCTGTCCAGTTGCCCATCGTTCGCCTTGTACGTGAAACTGTCCGGGCCGTTGAAGTTGGCGTTGGGGGTGTACGTAAACGAGCCATTGCCGGTCAACGCCAAAGTGCCGTGCTGCGGGCCGCTTACCAACGACGCTGTCAATGTGATGCTGTCAACGTCCGTGTCGTTGCCGAGCACTCCCGGGACCGCGACTGCCAACTGCGTGTCTTCGTTAGTATTGAACGAGTCGTTCAGCGCCACCGGCGCGTCGTTGACCGCGTTGACTGTGATGTTTACCGTCGCGATGTTGGAATCCGCCAATCCATCATTGGCCTTGTACGTAAAGCTGTCCGGGCCAAAATAGTTCGCCGCCGGCGTGTACGTGAACGAGCCATTGGCATTCAACGTCAACGTGCCGTGTTGCGGGGTTGTGACCAGTACGGCGGTTAAAAGCGCGCTGTCGACGTCCGTGTCGTTGCCGAGCACTCCCGGAGCCGCTGCCACCAATTGCGTGTCTTCGCTGGTGCTGAAAGCATCGTTGGCGGCAGACGGTGCGTTGTTCACCGCGTTGACCGTGATGGTCACCGTGGCGATACTACTCTCCAATGACCCATCGCTCGCTTTGTACGTAAAACTATCTGGGCCGTTGTAGTTGGCATTTGGCGTGTAAATAAACGAGCCATCCGCGTTCAAAGCCAACGTCCCTTGCTGCGGAGCCGTAACCAACAAGACGGTCAACGTCGCGCTGTCGATATCCGTGTCGTTGCCGAGCACACCGGGAGCGCCAGCCACCAACTGTGTGTCTTCATTCGTGGCAAAGGAGTCGTTCACCGCCACCGGCGCATCGTTGACGGCGTTTACGGTAATGCTAACGGTAGCAACGTTGCTGTCCAGTTGCCCATCGTTGGCATTGTAGGTGAAACTATCCGACCCGTTGAAGTTCGACGCCGGGGTATACGTAAAAGAACCGTTGCTGTTGAGCGTCAACGTTCCATGCGACACGCTGGTCACAATGATCGCCGTGAGAGCACTGTTCTCGACATCGGTATCGTTGCCGAGAACCCCAGGGACACTCACCGCCAGTGTCGTATCTTCATCGGTGCTGAACGAATCGTTCACCGCCACCGACGCATCGTTCACCGCGTTGACCATGATTGTCACCGTGGCGGTGTTACTCTCTACCTGCCCGTCATTGGCTTTGTACGCGAAACTATCGCTGCCGAAGAAGTTGGCCGCGGGCGTGTACACAAATGAGCCGTCGAGATTATTCAATACGAGCTGGCCATGCTGCGGGCCGTCCACGAGAATGGTTGTCAAAGTCGAACTGTCGATATCCGTGTCGTTCCCCAATATCCCCGGCGCGCCAACCACCAACTCCACGTCTTCATTGGTGCTGTAACTATCATTGTTCGCCACCGGCGCATCATTGACGGCATTGATCGTGATGTTCACCGTGGCGACGCCGCTGTCCAACGATCCGTCATTGGCTTTGTACGTAAAGCTGTCCGGACCGTTGTAATTGGCGTTGGGTGTGTACGAGAACGCTCCGTTCGGATTCAACGTCAACGTGCCATGCTGGACATTGGACACCAGGACAGCAGTGAGAGAATCGTTATCTACGTCTGTGTCGTTGCTCAGCACTCCGGGACCCGCGACTGTCAACTGCGTGTCTTCGTTGATATTAAAGGAATCGTTTACCGCCACCGGCGCGTCGTTGACCGCGGTCACCGTGATGTTGACGGTGTCGGTGTCGCTGAGCGGCCCGCCGCTGCCGGTATTGCCGAGGTCGTTGGTTTCGATCGTCAACGCCGCTGCGCCGTTGAAGTTGACCGTTAGCGCGAAGCTCAATCCATTGAGCGCGGTATTGATGGCCGCAACCGTGCCGCTAAACTCCACGGCCGGGTCCGCGCTGCCGTCGCCGATGGTAAGGTTAAGTCCTGCGACACTCGCCAACGTGACTGCGCCATTGGTCGCGCTCAACGTCACCCGCACGGTTCCGCTACCGGCGTCCACATCACTGACGCTGATCGCTTTGCCATTTGCCGTCGAGAACACCAGTGTGGTGTCTTCGTTCACGGTCTGCAGCCCAGGCACCGTGTTTACAGGCGCGTCATTGACTGCTGTGACCGTGATCGAAACCGTCGCGATATTGGAATCGGCCAGTCCGTCGTTCGCCTGATATTGGAAGCTATCGCTGGTCGTCTCGCTTCCATTATGGACGTAGGTGAAACTGCCGTCAGGATTGAAAGCCAGCGTTCCGTGTTGCGGCCCGCTCCCGACTAAATGCAAGCTCACCAATTCAGTCGGAATGTTGTCGACATCCGTGTCGTTCGCCAACACACCGTCGTCAGACGTATCGCCGGCCGTCGCAGTTCCACGCCCATCGCTTCTCGTCAGCGCGCCGCCTTCGGCCACGCTGTAGCTATCCGGATTGGCCACCGGCGCGTCGTTCGTGCCAGTGATCGTGATCGTTAGAGTGCTACTGCTCTCCAGCGCGCCGTCGGACGCCGTGTACTGGAAGACATCTTGCACCAACTGCCCCGCGCGAAGCGCTTGCACGATCAGTGCGCTATTGTTCAGCGTGTAACTGTAGGTTCCGTTGCCGCCGATCTGGACCGTTCCGTACGTTCCACTGACTACAGCGCCCACGCTCGCAGCTAAGCCATTCACTTTCGATACAAGCAGCGGCTGCGGGCCGCCGTCGTCGGTATCGTTGGCCAACACATTCCCGCCCACCGGATTCGGCGGCTGGTCCTCAGTCACAGAATTGCTATCGGGGTTGGCCGTGGGGGCTATGTTACCTAACTCAATCTGGTAATTGCCTCCGCTCTGTAGATTGTCGTCGAACACCTTGACCAGGTACGTCCCCGCCTCGGCCAGCACAAACTCCTTGCGCCCAACAAACGCCGTGCTGATCATCTCCCCATTTGGTCCAAACAAC
>Ga0073934_10004624_pt1 | contig 22526 bp, 23 predicted proteins | sample LarsenN4metaG_FD_76834 | JGI IMG/M metagenome (GOLD analysis project Ga0073934, IMG submission 76834) | Hot spring sediment bacterial and archeal communities from British Columbia, Canada, to study Microbial Dark Matter (Phase II) - Larsen... ...
CCGCGCTTCTTCGGCTGGGTGATCGGCGCTTCGCACGAGACGGGCGTCGCTGCAGACATGCTGACCAGCGCCTGGGGGCAGAATGCGGGCATGTACGCCGGCACGCCGGCGGCGGCCATGGCGGAGAAAGTCGTCGGCGACTGGCTGCTCGATATCCTGCGCTTGCCGAAGCACAGTTCTGTCGGCTTCGTCACCGGCGCGACGATCGCGAATTTTGTCGGTCTCGCCGCAGCGCGCAACGAAGTACTGCGGCGCGTCGGCTGGGACGTTGAAGCCAAAGGACTGCAAGGCGCGCCGCGCGTGCGCGTGCTCATAGGCGCCGATGCGCACACGACGGTCTATGCCTCGCTGCGCTTTCTCGGCTTCGGTTCGGAGACCGCCGAACCCATCGCCACTGACGATCAGGGCCGCATGAAGGCGGACGTGCTCGCCCGCGCGCTCGCGCAGGGCGAAGGACCGGCCATCGTCATCGCTCAAGCCGGGCAGATCAACACAGGCGCGTTCGATCCGGTGGGCGAGATTGCGCAGGCTTGCCGCGCGCACGGCGCGTGGCTGCATGTCGACGGCGCCTTCGGCCTATGGGCGCGCGCAGTTCCTGAAATGGCGGGCTTGGTGGAAGGCCTCGACGAAGCGGATTCCTGGGCGACCGACGGCCACAAATGGCTGCAGCTCCCCTACGATTGCGGCCTCATCTTCGTACGCGACCGCGAGGCGCACCGTCGCGCCATGACCATCGCCGCAAGCTATCTGCCCAAGGGCGGCGACATCGAGCACGACCCTTCGCTCTATGCGCCCGAACTTTCGCGCCGCGCTCGCGGCTTTGCCGCCTGGGCCGTCATCAAGACGCTGGGCCGGGAAGGCATCGCCCAGATGGTGCGCAGCCATTGCGCGTTCGCGCGCCGAGTGGCCGAGCGCGTCGCCCGGGAGCCGGGCGTGCATGTCATCAACGACGTGGTGCTGAACCAGGTCATCCTCGCGTTCGGCGACGGCGATATTGAAGCGCAGAATGGCGCGACGCGCGCTGTGATCGAACGCCTGCAGCAGGACAATAAGGTGTTCGCCGGCGGCGGGGCCTGGCGCGATCGCTGGGTGATGCGGCTTTCCATTATTTCCGGACCGCTGACCGAGGCCGACATCGATCGGCTCGGCGATGCAATCGTCTCGGCATGGCGCGCGGTGAGGCCGGCATGAAATATGACTCCATTCTCGACACGATCGGACGCACGCCGATCGTGAAGCTCGCGAACCTCGCGCCCAAGAACGTCGAGGTCTTCGCCAAGATTGAGAGCTTTAATCCCGGCGGCTCGGTGAAAGACCGCCTCGCGCTCGCCGTGATCGAAGACGCCGAGCGCCGCGGCGTTCTGAAGCCCGGCCAGACAGTGATCGAAGCGACCAGCGGCAACACCGGCATCGGCCTTGCCATGGTGTGCGCGCGCAAGGGCTATCCGCTCGTCATCATCATGGCGGAGAATTTCTCCATCGAGCGCCGTCGGCTGATGCGTTTCCTCGGCGCCAAAGTCGTGCTGACGCCGGCGGCGGACAAGGGCTCCGGCATGCTGGCGAAAGCCGTCGAGCTGGCCGAAACGCACGGCTGGTTTCTGACGCGCCAGTTCGAGAACGAAGCGAACGCCGAAATCCACACCAAGACCACGGCGGAAGAAATCCTCGCGGACTTTGAGGGCGAACGACTTGATTACTGGGTCACGACGTTCGGCACGGGAGGCACGCTTAAGGGCGTGTCGCGTGCGCTGAAGAAGGCGCGACCCGAGGTCAAGGTCATTGTCGCCGAAGCCGACAATTCGCGCGTGCTTGGCAGCGGTATCGCCCAGCCGGCGCCGAGCGGGCTGCTCACCACAAGCCATCCCTCATTCCGTCCGCACCCGATCCAGGGCACGGGACCGGACTTCATTCCCAAGTTGACGCAGGACGTCCTCGATTCGCATTGGATCGACGAGATCGTGCCAGTGAACGGCGGCGATGCGCTGCGGCTCTCGCGCGAACTGGCCACGCGCGAAGGCATTTTCGCTGGCATCTCCGCCGGGGCGGCGGTCGCGGCGGCGCTGAAGGTCGCGCAAGCGGCGCCTGACGGCGCGCACATCCTCTGCATGCTGCCGGACACGGGCGAGCGCTATCTTTCGACGCCGCTGTTCGACGACGTGCCCGTCGACATGACCGAGGAAGAAGAAGCGATATCCCGCTCGACGCCGCTCTGCCGCTTTGACCTGCCGCGTCCCCCTGCGCCGGCCAGCGCGCATGCGGCCATCCCAGTGGACCCCGACGCTGCGCGCTTCGTCGATGAGATTCTGGTCGATGCGCAGCAGCCGGTGGTCATGTTCGCGCTCGAATGGTGCGAATTCTGCTGGGCCGTACGCAAGCTTTTCAAGGCCTACGCCATCGCCTATCGGTCAGTCGATCTGGACTCCATGGCGTACCAGGACAAGGACTGGGGCGGGCGCATCCGCAACGCTGTGCGCGCGCGCACCGGCATGCAGACCATCCCGCAAATCTTCGTCGCCGGCGACTTCATCGGCGGCACAAGCGAGATTTTCGAAGCCGCGCGCACCGGCGATCTGCAGCAGCGGCTGCGGGATGCGCAAGTCGCGTTCGACTCCAACGCCAAGGTCGACCTGCCGTCTCTGTTGCCGAAATGGCTGGCCGCGAAGAAGCCGGCCTGAGCGTTCAGCTGGCGGCGGCCATTGCCAGCCAATCCGCCGCGCCGTAGGCGCCAGCGCTGCTTTCTTCGAGGCGCTTGCGGTCCTGGATGACGATCGAGCCGCGGCGCAGCAGGATGATGCCCGCGCGTTCCAGTTTCTTTGCGGCGACCGAAACGCCGGCGCGCCGCACGCCGAGCATCGCCGCAAGGCGGTCATGCGTCAGCTGCAAGTCGTCTCCGTCGACGCGGTCGTGCATCATCAACAGCCAGCGCGCCAGCGGCGCTTCGAGCGTGGCCCGCGCATTGACCTGCGCCGCGCGCATGACCTGGAGCAGGAAGCTGTGCACGTAGCCGTGCACTACCTTGCGGAACGAGGCGCTCTGATCCATTAGCTCGCGCACCGTGCTGGCAGGCGCGCGCCGTGCGGCGCCGGCGACGAGCGTCCGCACATCGTGCCCGCTTAGCGTTTGCCCCAAGGCCGCGCTGGCGCCGACGAACCCTTCACGGCCGATCATGCCGATCTCGACCCCGTCTGCGCGGACACCGTCGGCGATCGTGTAGGCGACGCCACGCTCGATAAAGTAGATGTAGTCACAGACGCGTCCGCGCCGCTCCAGCGGCTGCTCGCGCGGCAGGTCCACGAGCTGAAGGTGCGGGGTGAGCCACGCCGCGTCGTCGACGTTCAGCGTCGCCAGGACGGAATTTCGCGTTGGCACAGAAGCGTTTTTTTGGGCGCGCAGGTGCGTTTGCATAGGACTGATCCTTGCCGAATTCTCCGTCCTGACAGCGGTACGAACTTACCTGACAAGCATTGGTTCCGCAACGCGGCGGCTACGCTTTGCGCGCTCTAATATGGGATGCACAACGCCGTACTTCACCACGTAATCGGAGCCGAGCGCGCGCGCGAGGTTTCAGCATCGGCGCCCACGGCGAAGACGCCGCCAAATGCCAGGGCTTCAGGCGCACGACGCCCCATCCCTGCGTCAGAAACTCGCCTTGCATCTTATGAGGCCATCTTCAGCGCTTCGACGGGGGCGTGCACGTTGGCCGTGCGCCCTTCGGCACGGAGCGCGCGCGCTGCAGCTTCAGCGCTTTCGGCGGCATGACGCTCGGAGCGATAGTCGCCGTAGAAAACGTCGTCGAGCGTGACGCGCCAGATGCGCCGCGACAGCGTGGTTCGGATATTTACGGGCGCTGGGGTCATCTGTGGGCTGCTCCTCACATCTTTTGGGTACCGTCAGCGCTCACGCCAAAACGGCGCCCTTTTCTAAGGGCGCCGCTTCGGTATGCGCGAGAGCGTCAGGTTTTCTTCGTCTCTTGCGGCTTTTCGTCTGGCTTCTGAACCGGCGCCGTCTGCTTGACGTCATTGGCGCTCTTTTGCTCGTGGCCGCTCGCAGGCGCTTGCGGCGCCATCTTGGGCTCGCTTGTCATGATAAATCTCTTGGAAAACGTCAGAGTACGCTGACCATTCCCACCTGGTCATGCGCAGAAGCAATTACAATGGGCGCCGCGCGTAATACCTGCGCTTATCCCCCGGTCAATTCCGTTTCTTCGCGCTCTATGCGTAGCGCCGTCAGCTGGTTGCGCTGGCGGCGCAGCACCTGGAAGCGATAGCCGTGAAAGGCAAAGCGCTGGCCGGGCTCGGGGATGGCTTGCGCTTCGTGGATCACCAGCCCCGCCACCGTCACCGCTTCTTCGTCAGGCAAATCCCAGTTCATCACGCGGTTCAAGTCGCGGATCGGCACGGCCCCGTCGACATTGACGCTGCCGTCCGGCTGGGGCCTGACGCCCTGGACCGCGATGTCGTGCTCGTCTTTGATGTCGCCGACGATTTCTTCGAGAATGTCTTCCAGTGTGACAAGGCCCATGAGAGCGCCGTACTCGTCGACGACCAGAGCGAAATGCTCGCGCCGACGCAGGAATTCCGCCAGCTGATCTTCCGCGCTCGTCGTCATCGGCGTGAACCAGGGCGCGCGCATCACCTCGCGAATGTTGAAGCCGTCGCGGCCGTGCTCGGAGACGGCGCGCAGCAGATCGCGCGCGTGCAGCACGCCGACGATGTTGTCGGGATTTTCCTGCCAGAGCGGCAGGCGCGTGTGCGGCGAGCTCATCGCCTGCGCCAGGATTTCGCGCGGCGGCAGATCGATATCGAGCGACTTGATGTTCTTACGGTGGATCATCACGTCGGCGACTTCGAGCTCTGAGAGATCGAGCGCGCCGATGAGACGGTGGCGGGTCTCGGCCTCGACGCCGCCCTCCTCGGCATGCATCTCCACCGCGCCGATAATTTCCGCACGCGCGGCGGAGAGCACGTCGACGTTCTCGTCGATCCGCACCCCGAAGAGCCGGAGAGAGTTGTTCACCAGCCACTGGACCGCGCCGACGATCGGTGCGAATAGGCGCACCATCCATTGCACGGGAATGGCGACATAGCGCGCGATCTTGTCCGCCGCAGTAATCGCGAGCGTCTTGGGACCGACCTCGCCGAAGATGAGCAATAGCGGCGTCAGCACCAGCGTCGTGATGAGCGGCCCGAGTTCGCCATAGAGAGAAACGAAAACAGTTGCGGCGATGGCCGATGCCGCAATCTGCACGACGTTCGCACCCAAGAGCACTGCGCCGATCATGCTCTCCCGGCTCTCGTTCAAGGCGTTGACCTTGGCGGCCAGACGATCGCCCTCGCGCTCTAGCGTGGCCATGCGCGCGCGGCTGGCGCCGGTGAGCGCCGTCTCCGCCGCCGAGAAAAACGCGTTGAGCAGAATGAGAATCGCGATGGTGGTCGCGGCGATCAGCAGGGAGGTGGTCATTTGGTTTCTTGTTGCAGCATTTCACGCACGACGTCAGCCGGCGCTTCGCGTTCGACGAAAGCGCGGCCGGGGGCGCGGGCGAGAATGAAGGCGATGCGGCCGGCTTCGGCCTTCTTGTCCGAAGCCATGAGCTGCATCAGCTTGTCCGGGTCATAGGGCCCGCCCGGCAGTTTGCGCAGATCGGTGACGAAGCCGCAATCGTTGAGATGCTGGCGCACGCGCCGCGCATCGGCCTCGCTACAATAGCCCAGATTGGCGGAGAGCTGGAACGCGAGCGCCATGCCGGCGGCGACGGCCTCGCCGTGCTTCAATTGGCCGTTATAGCCGGCATGCGCTTCGAGCGCGTGCGCAAACGTGTGACCGAGATTCAGCAGCGCGCGTATGTCGCGCTCTTCGCGCTCGTCCTGCTCGACGACTTGCGCCTTAAACGCAATGGCCGTCGTGATGGCGTGTTTTAGCGCTTCCGCGTCGCCGGCGAGCAGCGCGCGCGCGTTCTGTTCGCACCAGGCGAAGAAGCGTGCATCGCAGATGAGGCCGATCTTCACGATCTCGGCATAGCCGGCGCACAGTTCGCGCTTGGGCAGCGTCGCAAGCACGTCCGTGTCGGCGAGCACCAGGCGCGGCTGATTGATGAGGCCGACAAGGTTCTTCCCCTCAGGCGTGTCGATCGCAGTCTTGCCGCCGACGCTGGAATCGACCTGGGAGAGCAGCGTGGTCGGAATCTGCACGAACTCGACGCCGCGCTTGACGATTCCCGCGGCAAAGCCCGTGAGATCGCCGATGACGCCGCCGCCGAAGGCGACGATGAGGTCGCGCCGGCCTACGCCCGCGCGCAGGAGCTTGGTCAGCACTTCCTGCAGACCCTCGTAGCTCTTCGCCTCTTCGCCGGGCTTCAGCTTGACCGGCTTCACGAGTTCGAGGCCGGCGGATTCGATCGCTTTCGACAGCGTGTCGCCGTGCAGTTTGTTCACGGTCTTGTCGGTGACGACGAACACGCGCTTCGACGGCGCGAATGGCGCGATCAGTTCGCCGGCGCGGGCGATAAGGCCGGCGCCGACATGGATATTGTACGAGCGCTCGGCGAGGTCGATGTGGATGGTGGCGGTCATTGAGCCCTCCCCCCTTGGGGGGAGGGTTGGGAGGGGGGACGAACGACTGGGCGCGATGCGCCGTCGTTGTGCGCCACGCGCAATTCTAGTTCTGCACGCCCCCTCCCCCTACCCCCGCCCCCAGGGGCGGGGGAGTGATTGCGCCGGACCGCCATCATTGTTGTTTCCCCAAATACTGTCGCAGCGCATCCAGAATGGCCGCGACTGCGGTGTGATGCGGGGTGTGCGCCGTGTCCACGGTGATGTCAGCCTCGGCATAGATCGGATAACGCTCGTCCATCAGTCGCTGCATCACGGCTTGCGGATCGTCTTCCTTCAGGAGCGGGCGATGATCGCGCTTGGCGACGCGCTTCATCAGCACGTCAAGCGGGGCGCGCAACCAGATGGTGATGGCTTGCTGTTTCATCAGCGCGCGCGTGTTCGCATTGATGAAGGCGCCGCCGCCGGTGGCGAGCACATGCACGGGTCCAGCGAGCAGGCGCGCGATCACCTGCCGTTCGCCCCGGCGGAACTCGCATTCGCCGCGCTCTGCGAAGATGTCCTCGATGCTGCGCCCCGCCGCCGTGCTGATGGCTTCGTCCGCATCCACGAACGGCAGGGCCAGCGCCTGAGCAAGGCGGCGACCGACCGTGGTTTTTCCAGCGCCCATCAGCCCCACCAGCGCCACCGTGCGCGGCGGGGTAATGCCGCGGGCCAGCCGGCGCAGCTCTGCGGCGGCGTCCTGGCGCTCACCGAGATCGCTGCTGTCCGCGCGGGCCACGAATCACCTCAAAACGTCCGCCAGAGTTAACGCAGGGCGGAACTGGAAACTCGCCACATTTTGGGGGCAATCTCGCCCGCTCGCAACGGCAGGGGCCTAACGAGGCGATGTATCGACGCAGAAGACGCCGCAGCGCGTTCGCCAGGCGAACGCCGCCGCAGCTGAAGCTTGCGCTGATTGGCGCGGGCGTGGCCGCGTTTATTGCCCTCTTCGTGTTCTTTATTCGTCAAGCCGATGTGCTGGCGCCCGACCCGCAGGAAATCCGCGTCGAGCTTACCGACGCCTTCAAGGACTGACGCACATGGTTACTCGCACTCTGGCGGCGCTCGCAGCGTTCACGATCCTGACGCCGCTGGCGCTGGCGCAGAGCAATCTGCCCGCGCCGGTGGAGCAGGCGCAATTGCGCGAACTCGACGGCTGGAGCGTCAGCGCGCTTTCGCGCAGCGATGGCGCGCTTGCGCCCGACTTGTGGGCGCGCAGCGACCCCGCGTTTGTCGCCGCCGTGTTCGCGCGGCTGCCGGCTGTGTACGAGTCCCCGGCGACGCAGACGCTGGCGCGCCGCGTGCTCTTCTCCGGCGGCGAGGCGCCGCGCGGCGCGACGGTCGAGCATGTGCGCGGACGTTTCGAAGCGCTGGGCAAGATGGGCGCGGCGGACGAACTGGCGATGCTGGCGGCAGGCTCTGGTACGACGGCCACGGATCCCGCCATCGCCATGTTCGCAGCGCAGGCTGAACTCGCGCGCGGCCGACGCGCCGAAGCATGCCAGCGCGGACGCAGCGCCAATGCCGGCGAAACGCCTCCGCCTTTCCTGTTGCGCTTGCGCGCCTATTGCGCGGCGGTGACGGGCGATCGCGCCGCAGCGGACCTCGCGCTGGAGCTGGCGCGCGCGCAGAATGCGGCGGACGCCTGGTACACCGGCGCCGTTGCGGCGGCCGCCGGCGCGCCGGGTCCGCGCCCGCCGACCGCGAATTACGACAATTCGCTGTCGACGCAGCTTTCGATCGCGGGCCAGCTGCGGCCCGGACCGAACGCGCTCAACAACTCGTCCACGTTGGCGCTTGTGGCGCTCGCGCGCAATGAGAACGCGCCCCAACCCCAGCGCGCGCAGGCCGCAGCCCTTGCGTTCCGTCGCGGCGTCATCGGCGTAACGGAAGCGCGCACCATCTTCGCGGCGACGCCGGCCGAAATCACGTCGGCTTTGCCGCCTATCGTGACGGCGTTTCGTCGCGTGCAGGCCGCGCGCGGCGCGCCAGCGCCGGGCAGCGCCGCCCCTGATCCCTCTCTCAATGCAGCGGGCGCCATCGCCGACGTGCTGCGCCAAGCGGCGACGCCCGCGGACTTCAACGCGGCGGCGCGCTTCTTCCGCGATGACATAGTCAGCCTGCAAACTGCCCCGGACGCGGCCGCTGCGCTTCTGTTTGCGCGCGCGGCCATCACGGTTGGCGATGTGCAGAACGGCCAGCGGCTCCTCGCCAGCGCGCGGCAGGCGGGCGTGGACGAAGCTGCGCTCGCGCCGCTGGAAGCGGCGCTGGTCGCGCTGACCGGGCCGCGGGGCGAACAGGGTGCAATGGCCCTGCAACGCCGCATAGACAATGGCGCCGCCCAGCCTCGCGCCGCAGCACGCGACGCGGCCATTCTCGCCGCGCTGGGCGCGCCGGTGAACGGCGCGGTGCAAAACTTTTTGCTCGCCAACGCGCCCCAGGGCGGGACCCGCGCGGACACGGGCGCGATGCTCGCGCTCGCCGCCGCGGTCGAGCGCGGAGCGATCGGGGAAGGCGCATTGCTCGCGGTTCTGGCTGCGGGCGAAGGCGGGCCGGCGCGCCTCGACGCCGAGTCGGTGGAGCGAATTATCCGCGCTCTGCGGGGCTTGCGCCTGGAGGACGACGCGCGTCGTGTGGCGGCGGAAGCGATCCTGGCTGGCCCGCCGCGCTAAAGCCGCCGAGCGCAGAGTCTGCTAAGCTCGGCGCGCATGAGCGATTCCGCGCTGATCGAGGCATTTCTGGAAATGCTGTCCGCCGAACGCGGCGCGCGGGCGAACACGCTGGAGGCGTATGCCCGCGATCTGGAGGACGCACGCGCGCATGTGCGCGGCGGCTTGAAAACGGCGCGCGCGGCTGCTGTCGAGGCGTACGTCGCCTCGTTATCCAAGCGCGGACTATCCACCGCTACCGCGCGGCGGCGCATCTCGGCGCTGCGGCAATTCTATCGCTTTCTGCTTTCGGAAAACATTCGCAGCGACGATCCGACATCGCGTCTCGATGCGCCGAAGCGCTCGCGCGCACTGCCGAAGACGCTCTCGCCGGACGAGATCGCGCGCCTCATCAACGCAGCCGAGACGCCGCGCGACAAGGCGCTAATCGAATTGTTGTACGGCGCGGGCTTGCGCGTGAGCGAGCTGGTGTCGCTGCCGTTGCGCGCCGCCCCGAAGCCCGGGCAGTCGCACATGGTCGTCGAGGGCAAAGGCGGCAAGGAACGCGTTGTGGTGCTCGGCGGGCCGGCGCTGCGCGCACTGGAAGCGCACCTTGCGGCGCGCGCCGCGGCGCTTCCGAAGAACGAGGCGCAATGGGACAAGGCGCAACGCTGGCTGTTTCCATCCGCCAGTGCGGCGGATGGCAAGCTGACGCGCCGGCGCGTGGCGCAGATTCTGGAAACCGCGGCGGCGAAAGCCGGCATCGATCCGGCGCGCGTGTCCCCGCACGTGCTGCGCCATGCTTTTGCGACGCACCTGGTCGAAGGCGGCGCCGATCTGCGCACCGTGCAGACGCTGCTCGGCCATGCCGACATCGCCACCACGCAAATCTACACGCATGTGGCCGAGGGTCGACTGAAGACCCTTGTAGAAACCAAGCATCCGCTGGCCCGAAAGCGCAAGTGATCTCCGCTCGTCTTCGTTGGGCGAGGTGCGCTCGCTTGAACCCCGGAGCACAGAGTGCGAAGGAAACGCCATGACCACGCCATCTTCAGCCGTCGAACCGGGCCGCTCCACGGCCTTCATCGTCTATGTTCTCTATCTCTTGAGCATCCCGAGCTTTGCGATCTTCGCGCTGATCGGCGTCATCGTCGCGCTGGTGGGCCGAGGGGACGCCGGCCCTGTCGCCCGCGCGCATCTCGACGACCAGGTGCGCATCTGGTTTGTCGCGTTCTGGTGGACGATCGGCCTCGCCATCCTGTGGGTGATCGGCGCCGTGCTGGTGCTCGCGTTCGGACTAGGTCTGCTGGTGTGGTGGCTGATCGGCATCGCCGCGTTCGTGGTCATACTCTGGTTCACGATCAAAAGCTTGCTGGGATTGCTCGCCCTCATGGGCAATCGCGCGCCGCGCTAGGGAGACGTCCATGCAAGCCTGGATTCTGCTTGGTCTCGCCGGGCTGGCCGAGATCGGCTGGGTGATCGCGCTCAAATACTCGGAAGGGTTCACACGGCCGCTCGCGTCTGCTGTCACGGTCATCTCGCTCGCCGTCTCCATGGTGCTCCTGGGCTGGGCGGTGAAGACGCTGCCTGTAGGCACAGCGTACGCTGTATGGACCGGCATCGGCGCGGCCGGCGCCGCGGTTGCGGGCCTGTACCTGTTCGGCGAAAGCGCCAACCCCGCGCGGCTTCTGTGCATCTTGTTGATCATAGCAGGCGTTGCGGGCCTGAAGCTTTCCACGCCGGGCTGAGCGCCCTTGCGCGCGCCCGGGCGCACGCTCTAATGCGTTTGGGGAGGCGACCTTGCCGCTGATCAAGCGCAAGCACTCAACGCTCAAAGCCTATGTGCACGACTGGCTGGAGCCTGACCGGCCCGGCGGGCTCAATTTCTTCAGCGGCACGATCATCGCGCTGGTCATCATAAGCCTCGTCTCGCTGGCGCTCGAAACGGAAGCGATGCGCGCGGATACGCCCTTCGCGCCCTGGGTTCTGCCGACGACGCAAGCGATCAACTCGGCGATCGTCGTCATCTTTGCGTTTGAGTTTGCGCTTCGTTTCTGGTCGGAAGGTGAGAATCCCCATCACCAGGGCGTTATTGGCCGCCTGCGCTTCCTGAAGCAGTTCGTCACCATCGCGGATGTCCTGGCCTTTCTGCCGGAGCTCATAGTGATGCTCTTTTTCCCGCACTTGGCGGGCGGATGGCTGACGGCCCTGCGCGCGCTGCGACTCTTCCGCCTCTTCAAGCTCGCCCGGTACGTGCCGGCGTTTGCGATTGTCGGCGCGGCGGTGAAGCGGGCTTGGGCGCCGTTGATGGCCGCGCTCGCAGTGGCGGCCGCCCAGCTCTACGTTGCTGCGATGATGCTCTACTTCATCGAAGGCGAGGCCAAGCCGGAAGCGTTCGGCTCGATCACGCGTTCGCTCTGGTGGGCGATTGTGACGCTGACGACCGTCGGTTATGGCGACGTCTATCCGACGACCGCGCTCGGCCGGGTGGCCGCGGGACTGGTCGCGCTTGCGGGCATCGGCATCGTGGCGATGCCGACAGGCATTCTAGCCTCCGCGTTCGCCGAGGAATTTCGCGAACGCCATGAGCGCGCGCAGCGCGAGGCGAACTCGCGCCGCAGCGCCGCGGAATAGTCACACTCAGGACCGGCGGCTTCCAGCCGGCGCTGTTCTCACGGCGGGAAATGTCTGCCGGCGAGGCTTGCTCGTCTAACGCACCGGCGCCGTCAGGTTCACACGCTGGCGTTCGCGGACCTCGCCCCGATCATCGAGCGCGCCCTCGATCAGCTCGGTGCCCGAAAGCGCGAACACACGGCCCCTGATGAACAGCGCGCGCGTGTTGCCGTACCAATCGATGCAGGAAACTTCGCACACATAATCGGGATGTTTGGGGCTCGTGCCGCGCAGGAGGCCGCTATCGGTGAGCCGGCCGCCGGCGTCGAAGCTCACATAGCTCACGTCAGAGCCCGCGCTGCGCCACCACCAACGCCCGCTTTGGGCGCGCCGCATCACAGTCGGCAATCCGAGCAAGCCCGCGCCCTCTTCGTTGACGACGGCGTTGAACGCGTGGCTGCGCCCTTCCGATTCATACCGTTCCGGCAGAACGATAGTGGAAGTAATGTGCGGCGCCCGGCGCAAATCGACCAAGGAAAGGCTGAGGCCGCGCCAGTCGCGATAGCCCGTGATCACCGCGTTGTCGCCGACGCGTTCAACGCGCAGCGCGCTGTGCGGCGCTTCGAAGCGCGTGAACGCCTGCGGCCGCCCGGTCGGCACGGCAACCACCTGGCTTGATAGCACCGCGTCCGAATTCGGATGGGGCGCGTACGAACTCCAGCTGTCGCGCCCAGCGTACACCAGATAGTCGTCCGTGAAGCGGTTCTCGATCGCGCCGCCGACGCTGGGCAACGCGGTGTAGCGTCCTTGCGCCACCGGACGGGGCGCCGAGGAGAATGCCGACAAAGGCGTGGAAAAATAGCGCAGCGGCAAATCGTGCTCTCGCGCCTGCGCATCGGGACAGCGCTGATCGGTCCAGACGGAAAGCGCGCGAAACTCGGTGGAGTTCGCGTCCATGCTGAGTTGATCGTAAGGCGCGCCACGCACGAACTGCGCGCGCAGCCGTCCGCCGCTCAGCGGAATCTGGAACAGCGCAGATTCCGCCGCCGCCTCGAACGATCCGGGCGGCGCCGCATCGCACGGCTGGTATCGCCGGCGCTCATAGCTGTAGGTCGGCCATGTCCACAGATAAATGTGGCTGGTCGAGACGTAGAACTCGCGCCCGGGCGGGGCGACGACGGCCGTGCTATCGCAGTCCAGTTCGTCGCCCGTGCGCTCGCGGCCCAAGGGCAGACGGAAATCGTGTGCACGACCGGGTCGAACGTCGACTGGATCGGGCGGTAGATGTCGGTTGCTTCATAGAGCGTGCGCCCGGCGCTCGTGACGGCGCGATGCTCGCCTTCGCTCAGCCAGCAACGCACCAGCGGCCAGCTCGCGCGGGCATCGCGATGCAACGCGCCCACCGCGAGCGGCGTGTAGATCACCAGATTGCCGTTGACGAGCCGCGTCGCATAGTTCTCCGTGTCGTAGTAATCGTTCGAGGACAGGAAATAGACGGCCTCGCGCGTAAAGCGTCCGTCCTCGCCGATCAGGAACACCGAGAACTCGGTGGCGCTTTCCCGATAGTTGTAGCCGGTCGCGATCACGCGCCCGCCCTGCACAAGAATCTCGTCAAACCATGTGCCGGCGCTACGATTGCGATAGATGTTGGCGCGATCTGCGAGCCGCAGCGTTTCGCCGCCGATGTCGACAGAAAACAACCGTCCATCTTGCAGCACGATCAGGTAACGCCCCCAGAGCTTGACGATGTCGCCTTCGTCGACGCCCGCGTTCTGCACGTTGGTGATTGAGGTTTGCCCGCTGACGTTCGGCGAGGCGGAATCGGCCGCGCGTGCGGCCGGTGCGGGCGGCGGTGGAGAGGCCGAGCCGGTGACGACGATGCTCTCTTCCGCTTCGGGATCGGGCAGCGGTTCGCAGGGATAGAATTCGGGAGGGCACTCCTCGTCCGCTTCGTTCTGTTTATCATACCGAAGGTCACGCGCGCGGCGCTCGGCGGCGCGCACGTCACGCAGATACTGGTAGAATTCCGCCTCGCTGCGGAAACGTTCAAGCGTGCGCCAGGCGGGCGCCTCGATGTCCCGCACCACTTGCGCCGGCGCAGGCGCGGCAATGCCCGCAGCACACGCCAAGACTAACGCGCCGAAGGCCCGCATGCGCACTCTCCCCTTGCGCAAGAGGGTAGCTTGCTTTGAGGCGGAAACGCGACGCACGCGTGCGTGAAGGCCGTCACACGCGCGTGATGATCAGAACGGATTTATGCGGCGACGGCGCGAGTAGGCGAGATAGCCGATATTGGCGCCGAGGCGGAAGCCGACGCCGGCGCGAATCGGGGCGAGCGTGATGTTGTCGCGCCGTTGATAATTGGCGCCGACGCCGCCGACAAAATAAGCCGAGCCGTCTACGCCCGGAAAGCGCTGGAAGATCAGATCGGGATTGCGCATCCCATAGACGAGCGTGAACACACGCGAAGCATTGCCGCCGGTATCGAAGCCAAGGGACGGGCCCTGCCAATAAACGCGCGTTCTGCTTCTGCGGCCCTTGAGGCGGAGATAACCGTCGCCATAACGCAAGCCGACGCCAATGGCGCCCGAGCCTTCGTTGCCTTCGATGTAGGCATTCGGCCGGCCGAGATCGTCGAAGATGTGATCGATAACGGTGGCCAGCCCCTCCGCGCCTGCGCCAAAGAAGCGCTGAGCAGCCGCGAGGATTTCATCTTCAGAGTAGGTCTGCTCCGCCTGCGCGAACGCCGCGGCAGGCAGAACGGCGCTCGCGGCCAAACCAAGTGCAATGGCGCGGCGGGAAAGACGGTCGCTCATATGTCCCCTCCGAGTGGGCGAGGGAGTATCTAGTGACCGTCGCGCTGAGTGCAAGCTGAACACGGCCGGAATAGCGCGCCGAGGCGTGACGCGGGCCACACTCACTCCACCCAGTCGCGGGAACGGACGCTTTCGAGTTTCTGACGGCTGCTACACGCCAGCGCCTTCTTCCAGTCTGCCGATCGCCAGGAAGCGCTCGCGCCGCTGCTGGCGCAGTTCGGCGGGCGATAGCTTCGAGAGTTCGTCGAGGGCCTGCGCGATGGCCGCCCCCACCTTGGAGATGGCCGCAGCAGGTTCGCGGTGCGCGCCGCCGATCGGTTCTTCGACGATCTGGTCGATGACGTTGAGTTCGGCGAGATCCTGCGCCGTAATCTTCATCGCCGACGCGGCGTCCTTGGCGCGGGCCGAGTCCTTCCAGAGAATGGAGGCGGCGCCCTCCGGACTGATCACCGAATAGATCGAGTGCTCCAGCATGAGCACCTTGTTCGCCGCAGCGATGGCGATGGCGCCGCCGGAGCCCCCCTCGCCCGTTATCACCGCGACCATCGGCACGCCAAGCGTGAGGCATCGCTCCGTCGAGCGCGCGATAGCTTCAGCTTGCCCGCGCTCCTCGGCGCCAATGCCCGGATAGGCGCCCGCCGTATCGACAAAGCTGACGACGGGCAGCGAAAACTTCTCGGCGAGGTCCATGAGCCGAACGGCTTTGCGATAGCCTTCCGGGCGCGCCATGCCGAAATTGTGCTTGAGGCGCTCCTGCGTGGTGCGGCCTTTCTCATGGCCGAGCGCCAGAACCGGGCGGCCGAGAAACTTGCCCGTGCCGCCGAGGATGGCGGCATCCTCTCCGTATTTTCGGTCGCCGGAAAGTTCGATGAAGTCGGTGATCAGCGCGGCGACATAATCGCGAAAGCGCGGCCTGTCCTGATGGCGCGCGACCTGCGTCTTCTGCCAGGGATCGAGCTTGGCGTAGATCTGGGCGAGCTGGCTTTCGGCTTTCGTCTTCAACCGCGAAAGCTCGACGCCCTGGGAAATGGCGTCCGCGCCCGAAGCCTCGGCGAGAGCCGCCAGCTCCTCAATCTTGGTCTCGATCTCGGCGACCGATTTTTCGAAGTCGAGATAGGTGCGCAAAGCCGCCTCTGCCGGAAAGCGGGACGTATTACCCGCTCCGACCCTTGCTTCAAGGTAAAGCGCCAGCCCGGTTAGGGCGATTGCGCGCCGCCCCGGCGCGGCCCATGCTGCGCCGGCGAACAGAACAGGATCACTCGCCCGTGACCAAACCTCCCCGCCACTTCTTCGCGCCGCTGGCGAGCGGCGCGCCTGCGCCTCTGCGCGAACTGCCCGTCAAGCTTGAGCGCATGATTCACTTCGTGCCGGGGCATTTGGAGAAGGTGCGCGCGAAGGTCCCCGAAATCGCGCAAGAGGTCGACGTGATCCTCGGCAATCTGGAAGACGCGATCCCGGCGGACGCGAAGGACGCCGCGCGGGCCGGGGTGATTGAACTCGGGCGATCGTTCGATTTCGCGAAGGCCGGCGTTGGATTCTGGAGCCGCGTCAATGCGCTGAACTCACCCTGGCACCTGGATGATGTGATGGCGCTGGTCGAAGGGCTCGGCGACCGTCTCGACGTAATCATGGTCCCCAAAGTCGAAGGGCCTTGGGACATTCATTACATGGATCAGCTGCTGGCGCTGCTCGAAGCCAAGCATCGACTGAACAAGCCGATCCTGCTGCACGCGATCCTGGAGACGCCGCAGGGCGTCGCCAATGTCGAGGCGATCGCAGGCGCGAGCCCGCGCATGCAGGGGATCTCGCTGGGGCCGGCGGACTTGGCCGCGGCGCGCAAGATGAAGACGACTCGTGTCGGCGGCGGCCATCCGGGCTATCGGGTGATTTCCGATCCCGAGCCGGGCAATCTCGCGCGCACCAGCGCGCAACAGGATTTGTGGCACTACACGTTCGCCAAGATGGTGGACGCCTGCGCCATGCACGGCATCAAGCCGTTCTACGGTCCGTTCGGCGCGATCGATGAACCGCAAGCTTGCGAACAGCAATTCCGCAACGCTTTTCTCATGGGCTGCGTCGGCGCCTGGACGCTGCATCCCTCGCAGATCGCCATCGCCAAGAAGGTGTTCACGCCTGACGTGGAGGAAGTGAAGTTTGCGCTGCGCATCCTCGAGGCGATGCCCAACGGAACGGGCGTCGCAATGCTCGACGGCAAGATGCAGGATGACGCCACCTGGAAACAGGCGAAGGTGATGGTCGATCTCGCACGCCAGGTCGCGGCGAAAGAGCCGGAGATGAAGGCGGCGTACGGTCTTTGATCTTCTTCAGCCGCGCAGCGTCCCGCCGGTCGCTTTCATCACCGCGCTGACGATCTTCGCGCTTGCCGCTTCGATCTCGGCGTCCGTCAACGTTTTTTCGCGCGGCTGCAGCGTGACTTCGATCGCGAGGCTCTTCTTGCCGGGTTGCATGCGTTCGCCCCGGTAGACGTCGAACAGCGAAACGTCTGCGATAAGATGCTTGTCGGCGCTGAATGCGGCGCACACCACATCGGCCGCCGGCACGCCATCGTCGACAATGAAGGCGAAGTCGCGTGTGAGCGGCTGGAGGTCGAGCTTTTCCAGCACGGGCTTGGCGCGGCCGCGGGCGCGCGGCGGCGGCAGCGCATCGAGGAAGATCTCGAACGCCAGGGCGGGCGCCTCCACATCGATAGCCTTGAGCGCGCGCGGATGGATTTCGCCGAAATACGCGATGGTTTTCGGTCCCAGCTTCAGCGCGCCGGTGCGCCCGGGACGCCAGTGCGCCGGAACCTCGCTTGAGGTATGCAGGGAGGCGACCGGCGCGCCGAGGGCTTCGAGCACGGTGAGCGCATCGCGCTTCACGTCGAAAATGTCAGCCTGTGGCGCCGCGCGCCAATGGCGCGGCGGACGCGCGCGCCACACGGCGGCAAGCGTGCGCTCCTGGCCGCCATCCGCGGCGTCGCGGTACACGGGGCCCGCTTCGAACAGGCGCGCGTCGTCAAAGCCGCGGTCCGCATTCTTCTGCGCGGCAACCAAGAGCAGCGGCAGCGCACTCGGGCGCATGCAGTCGAGATCGGCGGCGATCGGATTGTCGACGCGCAGCGCTTCTCCGCCGCCGCCAAACGCTTCGGCCTGTTTGCGCGAACAGAAGCTCCAGGTGATGGCTTCGAGATAGCCGAGCGAAGCGGCGGCGCGGCGCGCGATGCGCGCGCGGCTTTCGCCGACGCTTGCAGGCGGCGGACGGAAGCTCTCCGCGCGCGGCGGCGCCGTCTCGGGCATCTTGTCGTAGCCCTCGATACGCGCGACTTCCTCGACGAGATCGGCCGGCCCTTCCACGTCACGCCGCCAGGTCGGCGGCTCGACAATGATGCGCTTCGAACCATCACCCTCTGCGCTCGTCTCGAAGCCGAGCGATTTCAGCACCGCGCGCACGCGCGTGGGCTTCACATCGATGCCGGCAAGCTGGCGCACGCGGTCGGGATCGAAGAAAATCGCTTTTGGAGGCGCGGGCGGCGCGCCCGCGACGATCACATCCGAAGGCTCGCCGCCACAGATGTCCAGGATGAGCCGCGTGGCAAGTTCGATGCCGGGCACGACGAAGCCGGTATCGACGCCGCGCGCGAAACGATACTGCGCATCGGTGAAGAGGGTAAGCGCGCGGCCGGTCTGGTGCGTGCGCGTTCTATCGAAGTACGCGCTTTCGATGAGCACGTCCGTGGTGCCGTCACTGCAGCCGGATTCTTCGCCGCCGATGACCCCGCCGAGGCCGAGCACGCCGCGATCGTCCGCGATCACGCACATCTCCGGCGTCACGTTGTAAACGTTGCCGTCAAGCGCCTTGAAGCTTTCGCCCTCGCGGCCCAGGCGCGCGCGCACAGTGCCGTTGAGTTTGGCCGCGTCGTAGACGTGCAGCGGGCGCGAGCGGTCGTGCGTGATGAAGTTGGTGATGTCGACCAGCGCATTGCGCGGCTTCATGCCGATCGAGCGCAAACGCTGCTGCAGCCATTGCGGCGACGGCCCGTTCTTCACGCCGCGAATGAGCCGGCCCGCGAACATCGGGCAGGCTTGTGTATCTTCGGTGCCAACTCTCTGCGGCGACTTGAACCGACCCGGCACGGGCAGCACGGGCTTGGTGATGTGCTTGCCAACGCCGGCGGCGGCGAGATCGCGCGCGATGCCGTCGACGCCCAGCCAATCCGGCCGGTTCGGCGTCACCTCGATGTCGAGCACGGGATCGTTCAGGCCAAGCGCTTCGGCGAGCGGCGTGCCGACTTGCAGATCTGGATTGAGCTCGATGATGCCGTCGGCATCGGTATCGAGTTCAAGCTCGGCGCCGGAGCAAAGCATGCCGTTCGAGACGACGCCGCGCACGGGTTTGGCTTCCAGCGTGATGCCAGTGCCCGGAATGTACGTGCCGAGCGCGGCGTACGCGGTGACCAGTCCCGCGCGCGCATTCGGCGCACCGCAGACGATTTCTTTGCGGCCGTCCTTGGTGTCGACTTGGCAGACGCGCAGCTTATCCGCGTTCGGATGCTTTTCGGCGCTGATGACGCGCGCGACGCTGAATGGCGCCAGCTTCGCGCCGGCGTCCTCGACGTCCTCCACCTCGATGCCGATCATGGTCATGCGCTCGACGATCTCGTCGATGCTTGCGTCTGTTTGAAGATGCTCCTTTAGCCATGACAACGTGAACTTCATGGCGCGCACTCCATTCCCCCTCCCCTAGAGGGGGAGGGGGTTAGGGGGTGGGGTGACAATTTGTACAAGACGGTAGAAGCGGCCGGCCTGCCGCACACCCCCACCCCTACCCCTCCGCCCTCTAGGCGGAGGGGTGCGCGAGAGACATTTCGCATCACCCCACTCCCTGCGCCAAGCCGGGAAGCAGGTACGGCGAGAACCCGTAGTGCTTCAGCCAGCGCGTGTCGGGATCGAAGAACGGTCTGAGGTCGGGCATGCCGTATTTCAGCATCGCCATGCGATCGATGCCGAAGCCCCATGCGTAGCCTTGGAATTTTTCCGGATCGATGCCGCAATTCTTCAAGACGTTGGGATGCACCATGCCGCAGCCGCCGAGTTCGAGCCAATCGTCGCCCTGCCCGATCTTCAATTGTGGGCCGGAGCGATCGCAGCGCACGTCCATTTCCGCCGACGGCTCAGTGAATGGGAAGAAGTGCGGGCGGAAGCGCAGCTCGACATTGTCGACTTCGAAATACGCCTTGCAAAACGCCATCAGCACGCCTTTGAGATCGGCCATGCTGCTCTTCTCGTCGATCACCAGGCCTTCGACCTGGTGGAACATCGGCGTGTGCGTCGCGTCCCAGTCGCGGCGATAGGTGCGGCCCATGCAGATCATGCGGATGGGCGGCTTCTGCTTCAACATCGTGCGGATCTGCACCGGCGAAGTGTGCGTGCGCAGCACCTTGCGCTCGCCCTTCTCGTCGCGCGCATTGAGAAAGAAGGTGTCTTGCGTGTCGCGCGCCGGATGGTTGGGCGGGAAGTTGAGCGCGGTGAAGTTGTTGAAGTCGGTCTCGATGTCCGGGCCTTCTTCGACCGTGAAGCCCATCTCGCCGAAAATGTAGGCGAGCTCTTCCATCACCTGCGACACCGGATGGATCGCGCCGAGGCGCGGGCGCACCGGCGGCAGCGTCACGTCCACCGCTTCGCTTTGCAGCTGGCGATCGAGCGCCGCCTCAGCCATCGCCGCTTTCTTGGTGAGGATCGCTTCGCTGACGCGATCCTTCAGCACGTTGAGCGCAGCGCCATAGCTCTTCCGCTCATCGGGGCTCATCGTCGCCAGATTGCGCATCAGGCCGGAGATCGAGCCTTGCTTGCCGAGCGCTTCCACGCGCAGCGCTTCGAGCGAACCTTCGTCATTGGCTTGTTCCACGCGCGTGAGCAGATCGCGTTCGAGGGCTTGGAGGTCCGTAGTCATGCGAGCCGCCTTAACTGCTCCCCCGCTTGCGGGAGAGCTGTCACGCGAAGCGTGACTGAGGGGGCGGTCCACCTCTTTAGGTGAGGGACTTACCCCCTTGCCCTCGCTTCGCTCGGGGACTTCCCCCGCTAGCGGGGGAAGAGTGCTTTACTTCAGTGCGGCCTGGGCTTGCGCGACAAGACCCTTGAAAGCCGCGGGCTCGTTCATGGCGATATCGGCCATGACCTTGCGGTCCAGCTCGATGCCCGCCTTGGCGAGCCCGCTGATAAATCGGGAATATGTGAGGCCTTCTTCCCGGACCGCCGCGTTGATGCGCTGAATCCAGAGCGCGCGGAACGTGCGCTTCTTGTTCTTGCGATCGCGATAGGCGTAGAGGCCGGCTTTCTCGACCGCTGCGTTCGCCGCGCGGAAGGTGTTCTTGCGGCGGCCGTAATAGCCCTTCGCCTTCTTCAGAACTTTCTTGTGACGAGCATGGGCGGTAACCCCGCCTTTGACGCGTGCCATGGATGTCTCTCCGTCAGATCAGGTTGTTACTTGAGGCCGTACGGGGCCCATGCCTTGACGCGCTTGGCGTCAGCGTCGGCGATGGCAGCCGTGCCGCGGTTCTGACGAATATACTTGGCGTTGTGGCTGATCAGGCGGTGGCGTTTGCCGACGGCGCCGGCCTTCACCTTACCCGAAGCCGTGAGCTTGAAGCGCTTTTTCACGCCGCTCTTGGTCTTCATCTTCGGCATTTCATCCTCCAGGGATCGAGGCGTCTTTGCGACGACTTAAGGGCCGCCACGGCATGCCGTTTCGCCGGGCCGCCCGCGAAAGGGCGCGCTCGTAGCACGTCGAGACAACCCCGACAAGCATGAGCGGACCACACGCTTTAGTTGACGGGGCCCCGTCCAGGTGGTGCTCTGAGAAGGTTTGGGGGGAAGTCGATGGAAGGACTGCTCCAGGCCTTTGCCAAGGAAATCGCCGTCGTCGGTGGATTGATTTCCGCGTTCCTTTTTGGACGGGCGAATCCCTGGCTGCGCGCAACCTTGGCAGGCATGGTCGCGATCGTGCTGGCGGCTGCCACCTACTTTTTTTCAGCCTTCCCGCCGAGCAAAGGCTGCGGCGATGCGAACAAGCATGGACCAGCGCGCAAACAGAAAACGCGATTAGCGCCTATCGCGGCTTTCTCGATGGCTGTCCGAACAGCGAGTACGCCGGACTGGCGAGAGCAGCCGTGAGAACTTTGTGCGAGGCCCAACTAGATCGCGCGGCGAGAGGAAACGACATTGAGGCGTTGGACAACGTAGGGCACGATTGTAGCGATACTCCAGTTGCGGCCCACGCACAGCGATCAGCTTGCCAATTGCGATGGCGTCAGGCTTCGCGGGAAAACACTCGCGAAAGCTACGCGGAGTTCCAGAGGGAGTGTCCCCAAGAAGGGTACCCGGTCGCGGGCCGCATGTGCGAAATACGGTGGTCGGAGGCGATCCAACGCGACACTATAGATGCCTATGAGGAATTCCGGCGAGTATGTCCGGAGAGTCCGAGGATAAGCGAACTCAATGACAGATGGTGCACCGCCCATTGGCGGCAAGCGAGTGTTGAGGACGACGTTGGCTCCTATCGGGCCTTTTTGAGCACGTGCGGTTCGAGCGTCGAAGCCACGCAGGCCTCTTCCCGTATATTGCAAATTTGCGAGCGGCAGTGGTCGCAAGCACGCGAGTCACGAGAGCTTAGAGCGTACCAACTCTTTGCGCGCGATTGCACCGAGAGCGAATTCCATGCCCAGGCAATCGATAGGATTGATGAGGCGCCCCCCATTTGGTCCCTCGTTTGAAAGGAGAGTCCTTCATGGAAGGAAGGCTCTCAGATGCGGAAATCCCGTTTCACCGAGGAACAGATCATCGCCGTGCTGGCCGAGCAGGAGC
>Ga0073934_10004625_pt1 | contig 22524 bp, 28 predicted proteins | sample LarsenN4metaG_FD_76834 | JGI IMG/M metagenome (GOLD analysis project Ga0073934, IMG submission 76834) | Hot spring sediment bacterial and archeal communities from British Columbia, Canada, to study Microbial Dark Matter (Phase II) - Larsen... ...
AAACACCACACCAATACGACGCAAAGTCGAAGAACCGGGTAGCCCATACCCGGCGTTGGTGTTTTTGCTCCTTTGAACGGAGGTGAGCCATGGCTCCCGAACAGTGGGAAGACGACCTCCGTAAAGAGGCCGACGCCCTGATGACCCTCCAATCCTTGTTCTCGGTGTTCTCTGACGTTCTCGGAGACACCCTGCTCAGGAGTGGGGACGAACTGGATGATGGACTGCTCCTCATCCTCAACGTCATCCATGAGGAGGCGTACAACGTCCTCCACGGGACGGTGCAGTACAAGAAGCGCGTCATCCACGGTATCGAAGTGAACCTGGAAGACGTACTCGACGAGATTCAGATCCTTCAGGCCGGACTGGCCACCAAGAAAGGAGTGACCGATGAAGATCTCGAAGAAGACGACGAAGGAGGAGATGAAGAAGACCCGTCGTGACATCGTTCTCATCCACTGGTGGGACGCCGTGTCCGACTCGGGGTGGAACGACGAGAGGGGTATCTCCGAACTCGTCACCAAGAACGAGGAACACCTCGTCTGGTCGGCTGGAGTCATCGTCAAGTCCGACAGGGACTTCTACTACCTCGCTGGTGACTGGGGGATGGGAGACAACCCCTTCAACCGAGTCATCCTCATCCCGAAGGGGATGGTGAAGACCAAGCGCATCATCCGTCGCTGGCGGAAGTAACATGACTCGCTACTGGGATATCCGACGCTGGACCTGGTGGCAAATCGATTTCCGTCACGATCCGTGGAGGGAAGATGCGGAAGCGAACCCGCAGAAACTCCAAGCGTCGGGAGCGACACCTCCTCCACCAGAAGAAGGGGAGCCGCAAGGTGTCGCACGACATCCGAGACCAGGTGCTGACTAGGGATGGCCACCAATGCCAGCACTGTGGAACGCCCGGGTCCAGCCGCAATCGGCTGACCATGCACCACAAGATTTATCGCCGTCACGGTGGTCCTGCTACCGTCGACAACCTCATCACCCTCTGCGAGTCGTGCCACCACGACTACCACCAGAAAATGGGGTAAGGGAGAAACCAATGACAACCACCGACAAGGTGTGTGCCTACGTCAAGCTCCATCCCCCGGAAGCGGGTGAGGTGGGGTACGACAAGAAGGTCGCCAAGAAGTTCAACTGCGCTCCCGAATACGTCAGGAAGCTCCGGCGCAAGCTGGGTCTCACCGGACGGATCGGGAATGGCTACACGGACGCTCCGAACACGCCGAAGGACTCGGTGGACTCGGTGGCCTCCGCCATCAGCGAAATGCTCCGCAAGAGCCGGAAGCCGTGGACTGTCGAAGCCCTGTCGTCCAAGCTGGACGTAGGGGTCGCGAAGGTCGTCATGGCCATCGAACGGCTCAAGGCGAGCGGGTCCAACCTCTCCATCCTCCACGACACCGTGGAGCTGGCGAAGGAGCTTCTGCCCGACCACAAGCCGAGCGTCATCGACATCTCGGACATGGAGGAAACGGTCATCGAGTTCGGTCTCACCGCCGACAACCATCTCGGCTCGAAGTATGAGCGGATGGATGTCCTCAACGCCCTGTTCGACATCTGGGCGGCCAAGGGCATCAAGACGGTGTACCAGCTCGGCAACATGATCGAGGGCGAACGCCACTCGAAGACGGACATCCACACCTTCACCATGCAGGGCCAGGTGGACTACTTCGTTCGCAACTGGCCCGCACGTCCCGGCATCACGACGGAGTTCGTCACCGGCGACGACCACGAAGGCTGGTACGTCCAGGACGAGGGCATCAACATCGGCCTCTTCATGGAGCTGATGGCCAAGAACAGCGGTCGAACGGACATGAAGTTCATCGGCCACATGGAGAAGGACATCAAGCTCCAGGGCACGGAAGGCTCCTCGGTGATGCGCCTCATCCATGCCGGCGGAGGCTCCGCCTACGCCATGTCTTACGCCGCCCAGAAGATCGTGGAGGCGTACCAGGGCGGGGAGAAGCCGAACGTCCTGCTCGTCGGCCACTACCACAAGATGGGGTACTTCTACCCCCGCGAAGTCCACTGCATCCTGGCCGGATGTACGAAGGACCAGGACACGTTCATGCGGAAGAACAAGCTCGCCGCGCACGTCGGCGGGTGGACCATCCGCATCACGCTCAACAAGAAGGGCAACATCACATCCTTCACCCCCACTATGATTCCCTTCTTCAACCTCGGCTACTACGAGGCTGCCTGGGGGTATCGGTGGTAACACAACAAGGGGGCCAATCGCCACGCACCTGGACTGTGATCCAGGAAAGAACGCGAGCGAGAAGCCCCCTCTTGCTCATTTTTATACGAGGGATACACTTACCCCATAACTAATCCACAACCCGTATGAAGGACAAGATTCTCGCCCTCCTCTCATCCATCCGTTTCTGGATGGTGACTTTGGCCGCCGTTTCGATCTACCTCGGAAACGTAGAATCGAATGGTTTTGACCTAAAGATTCTCCTCGACTCTATTGCTACATGGCTTGGGGTTGTGGTTGGTATCGGTACAGCAGATAAACTCGCTCAAGCGGTTCGAGGGACCGAATAATGCGATCCCCACTAGGCCACTCACTCGTCATTACCCAAGACTTCGGTGTTCATGAAGGGATTTTTGGTCTCAAGAACCACACGGGGGTAGACTTTCGCTCCCCATTAGGAGATAACTGGTTCACCTGCGTTCCGGGGGTTCTGCACTTAGGAGGCACAGCCCCCTACCTAACGGGCTACGGAGCCTACTGGAAACTCGACTGGAACCAGGGAGATGGATCGGTTATTACCTTCATCTACGGCCACGCCAAGAACCGACAGAAGGGCTTGGATAACCATAACGTCAAAGAAGGCGTGAAGATCGCCCAATCGGGTAATACAGGCTGGTCCACAGGTCCCCACTTACACTTTGAAATGCGCCTCTACAAAACAGGCCGCAGGGGATATACTCTCCTCAACCCACGAACACAGTTCTTAGACAAGTATAAGATCGCGTACTCGTACAAGAAGTGACATCTAGGCACACCGTTGTAATCACGGGAGGCACAGGGAGTTTTGGAAACGCCCTGACCCGCCTCCTTCTTCACCGGGAAGACATCGAAAGAGTCCGTATCGTTTCCCGAGATGAATTGAAACAGGTCGAAATGGCCCGTAAGTTTGATGATGACCGGATTCGCTTCTTCATTGGGGACGTGAGAGACCTAAAAAGAATGGAGGCCGCCTTCTCGGGGGCCGATATTGTGATTCACGCCGCCGCCATGAAACAAGTACCAGCTTGTGAATACAACCCATTTGAGGCGGTCAAAACCAATATCTTGGGAACCCAGAACGTGATCCAGGCGTGTCTCACGAATGGAGTGGAGAAGGCTTTATTTATCTCTACTGATAAAGCCGTTGACCCGGTGAACCACTACGGGGCTACGAAGTTAGTCGCTGAAGGGTTATGGCTCAATGCAAACCACCGAGGACCGACTAAGTTCTCCCTCTCACGCTGGGGGAACGTCTTAGCTTCTCGGTGGTCGGCGATCCCTTTATTAAAGAAACAAGCCAAGAAGGATGTCCTCACTATCACCCATAAGGACATGACTAGATTCTGGTTGACCCTGAGACAAGCCGTAGAGTTTGCCTGGGGCAAGGTTGAAACAATGGAAGGTGGAGAGGTATTCATCCCCGACCTCAAGAGCGCGAAGGTCGTGGATTTAGCCAAGGCAATAGCCCCCCACGCTCGGATCAAGTATGTCGGAATCAGGCGGGGGGAGAAACTACACGAAACTTTAGGGCCAAAATACTTTTCCAATGATAAGAAACGCCTCCTCACACGCAGAGAGGTGAAAAACCTATACCATGAAATACGGAGCACAATCTATTAGTCTCAAGGATTTAGCGGCGGTCAGACACGTCCTCCAGTCAGACAATCTTACCCAAGGACCAACCGTCAGAGCCTTTGAGGAAGCCGTGGCTGAAATGGTAGGGGCAAAGTACGCCGTGGCGGTAAACAGCGGCACAGCGGCCCTCACCGTGGCATACCAAGCATCTGGACTGACCCACCTGGTAACTACCCTCAATACCTTCGTAGCTACGGCTAATGCAGGGATGTTGGCTGGCTTAGAGACTATTGAACTCAGAGACATAAGCGTCAACGACGGATGCTGGCTGGCCCCTTATTCAGCTGTTCCCGGGCATCTTTATGTACCCGTAAACTACGCGGGGAATATCGCGGTGGTGCCGGATGATATAGCCTCTCAAACAATCGAAGATTCCTGTCACTCCATGACCTACCGAGGGAATACTTTAGCCGCCTGTTTCTCCTTCCACCCGGTCAAGCATATTACCACCGGAGAAGGTGGGATGATTGTCACCAACAACGAGCAGTTCTATAAGGATTGTTTAGACCTCCGCGATCACGGCAGACACGATACTTGGGCCGTAGATGTATCGGGGAATTACCGAATGAGCGACATTCAGGCGGCATTAGGACTATCCCAACTGGGGAGCCTCAAGAAGTTCCTGCAAAAACGTGTACACCTGATGGCCATGTACCACAGTCTCTTGGCTAAATATCCCGTCCATATCACTACCAATAACTCTCAACCCCATATTATGGCCGTCCTGTGTGAGAACCGGGATGGACTGAAAAGATGGTTAGAGGAGAACGATATTCATACTGCTATTCATTATCCGCCGGTCAATATGCACCCGGTCTATCGACAGGCGAGAAAGGAGCGATCTTACGCAGATTACTGGTACGAACACGAACTATCCCTTCCCCTCCACCCGAAACTATTGGATCGGGACGTCAAAAGGGTTTGCTCACTCATCAAGGAGTTCTACGACCATGCCTAATACAACCTTTATCGTGGCTGAGATGGGCGGGAACCACGACGGAGACCTGTCCCGCGCCATTGAACTTATCCATATCGCTAAGGATGCAGGAGCCGATGCAGTCAAGTTCCAGCTCATCCCCCCGTTCAAAGCAGACTGGATTGACAAACTCATCACAGTTTGTGGACTCGCCAACATCGAGTTTATGGCCACCCCGTTCAATGAAGCAGGAATCATGGCCCTTAGGGGGAAAGTGAAGCACTGGAAGATCGCCGCGACCGAAGCTGCTGATGACACCTTCGTTTCCTCCGTCCTTAGAGCCGCCGGGAAAGACCCAGTGTTCATCTCCGATGGAGCCGTGGACAATCCAATGAAGTTCCTCCGAGAAGGAGCTAATGTAATACCGATGGCGTGTGTCGTAAAATACCCAGCAGACGAGGAAGACTACGCCCTGGGCTATCAGGGTAGATGGGGACTCTCGGACCACACCACCCACCTCCTGCTCCCGATGATCGCTGTCGCCAGGGGAGCCGTCGCCGTAGAAAAGCACTTCACCGACGATCCTAAACGGGAAGGACCGGACCATTCCTTCGCTCTCGACCCAGAAAAGCTGACCGAAATGGTCAAACTGATTCGGATGACGGAGAAGATTCTCACTAACCAGAAACAAACCATCACCGAATACGTCGGGAGGAAACTACAATGGCCATGAGAACGGTCACCAGAGAGGATTACCTGTTCCTCTACGATCTCCTCAAGGAGAAAGAACCGGAGCAGAACATCAGCCACACGCACCTTCCCACCTACGAAGAACACGTCGCCTTCAACGAGGCCATTCCCTACCAGGAGGACTACATCATCCTCACGGAAAATGGGGAATCGGCGGGTAGAATCTACCTCACCAGGCAGATGGAGGTCGGCATCCACATCGCCAAACCTTTCCGGGGCAGTGGTATCGCCCAGAAAGCCCTGACCGAACTAATCAGTAAGCACCCTGGCGAGGCTATCTACGCCAACATCGCGCCCCTCAACATCCGCTCCAAAGTGTTCTTCAAGAGCATGGGCTTCCGTCTCATTCAGGAGACCTATAAACTGGGGGCCTAGCCCACCCCCACCTATCTATACCCATGACCATCACCTGGACCCCGAAACGATCCAAGGTCTCTGACCTAAAGCCCTGGGAACACAACCCTCGGACTATCCAGAAACTGTAAAATTGCACTGATCTAAGTGTATTATGCAGGGTATGCAACGCTATGGACTATCTGAAAAGAAAAAGCCCGAAGAATATCGGTCGTTTTACTGTTATATGGCAAGGGTGATTATAGATAGGTGGGAGAAACTAACCGGCCAAAAGGCCAGCAAAATAGATGGCTAGACCAACGATCATGACTCCCGAGACTGTGGCTAAACTTGAGGAGGCTTTCAAGATAGGCGCAACCGATACGGAGGCTTGTAATTATGCCAACATCGCAAGGGAAACATACTATCGACACCTAAGGGACGACTCAAAGTTTAGTGACAGAATCAGCTCGGCCAAAGAATGGCCTATCTTAGCCATGAAAAAGACCATTGTTCAGGCTGCGGTTGGAGGGGATAAACAAGCAGCCCAGTGGTATTTGGAACGCAAACGGAAGGATGAGTTCGCCCCTAGGCAGGAGTTATCAGGCCCCGAAGGTCTCCCCCTTGGATATATTCACTCCGGGGACATCAAACAACTACCAGAATCAGAACAACCTAAACAACTCGGTTCAGCACATGAGTGATTGGCTGGATCAGATGAATATATTAGGTGTGACGGGTGAATATCACAAAGACCTCTGTCATAACGTAGACAATGGTAAACTATGCCTCTCCCCCGCCCACCCTACCGGATACACCCAATACTACCCCCAGTATTGTTGCGGCAAGGGACATAAGTATCTCAAGGCCGGGAGCGTACCTTGCGACGGTTGCCACCTCATCAAACCACACAACTTCGAAGCATCTCGGAAAACTAAGCAACTCACCGAAGGGAAAAGCGAATGACCCACCAACTTGATAGATGGAAGGGCGGATTCGGGAATGATTACATCGAAAGAAACAGATACGACTGGGAGAAACGCCTAGATGCCTTCACCGATATAATCCCCGATAGTGTCACTTCAATCCTAGAAGTTGGTTCTAACATAGGGAACAACGTCAATACACTGTCTGAGCTGGGATTTTGTACCATTGGGGCTGAACCTAACCCGGTCGCTGTCCGAGAGGCACTCAAGCAAGACAGACCAACGGTTCAGGCTGATGCCTCAAAACTCCCCTTCCCTGATAACTCCTTCGATTTAGTATTCACCTGTGGGGTCCTGATGCACATCCCTCAGTACCAACAGGCGATGGATGAAATATGGAGAGTAACCAAAGGTTATGCCCTAGCCATTGAATACATGGGTGAGGATCAGATCATTCCCTATCATGGATTTGAGGATATGCTATGGAAACGCCCCGCCTATAACTACCCTGGAGTGGAAGTAAAATCTGGTCAATTAGGGCGGGAGTTTGATTTCTGCTTCTACCAACTCTTTAGAAAGGATGCGTAAGGATGGCCCCTCCCAAAAAACCAGACCGGCTCAGTAAAATGGTGCAAGACCTGGTTCGAGGGGACGATTCAGAAACAGGAGTGGTCAAAGGATCGTCCGGTACCACCACAATCATCATCCAAGCTCGATTAGGCTCCAGTAGATTACCCAGAAAGACCCTCAAAGCATTTAGGGGGCAAACGGTCCTGTGGCACGTTATGAAAAGGTGTGATCTAACAGGCTTTCCGGTAGTAGTAGCAATCCCTAACGATGAACCTGAGTTAGCGATATGGTTAGAGGCTCACAATGCACAGTACTTCATGGGCGACCCCAAAGATTTAGCCCGGAGATACCTGCACGCTGCTCGGGAGTTCCAGGCTAATCCGATAGTACGCATCACCGCCGATTGCCCCCTCATAAATACTGAGATAATCAAACTTACCATTAGACTCTTTGAGCTTCAGGGGAATGTTGGATACCTAGGCTTCCACGCCCTCTCTGGACTCAATGTGGAGATATTCGACTATGACACCCTAGAGAAAGCATCTAACAACGGCCCCGATGAACACTGCACCACATGGATGCGGAAACAACCCTGGGCCAAAAGTTTCCCCAGTTTAGAACTAAATACTCAAGAAGATTACGAAAGGTTACTATCACTATGAGATGTCAACAATGCGCGTTCCCCCTCCGAGCCAGACCTGGATCGTTAGAAAAGGGAGACACCTGTCAGGCGTGTATGAACTACAACGCCTCTAAATCATTCAATTGGTCTGAAAGAGAGGCCAAACTCAAAGGCGAAACCGAACGGATGAAGGGCCTCAAGCAACCCTATGACTGCGTGGTAGCTGTTTCAGGTGGTAAGGATTCCACCGTTATCGTCTCTAAACTGGTGGAGAAGTACGGCCTCAAACCCTTACTGGTAACAGTCACCGATGAGTTCACCCACACCAAAGCCGGGAGTCATAACCACGAGAACATCGCCCACCGCTTCAACCTTGATCATCTAACGTGGCGATGTGAACCAGAAACCTTTAGAAAAGAAACCCTCAAGGACTTCGAGGAGAGCCTACATCCCCTGAAATGGATCGAGGAGAAGATATACTCCGTGCCGATCAGTATTGCAAAGAGTATGGGCATCAAGGATGTATTCTTCGGTGAGAACAGTGCCTTCCAATATGGGACATCAGATAGACTGGAATACACCAGCCCCCTCTCAACTGAAGACGTTACGGTTCACTACTTCTTTGCCTATTACCCCTATTCTGAGCTAGGAAACCGGGCTGAGGCACACAAATATGGCTTCATTGACTTAGATGACACAGGTGAGTGGCTACGGCAGGGGCATATTGAGAACTACACCCAGCAGGATTCAGTAGCCTATGTAGTCCAACTGTGGACCAAGTTCGTGAAGTTTGGCTTCCAAAGAGTCTCGGATATAGCTTGCCGATACGTCCGGGCCGGGGAACTGACCCGTGAACAGGCTCTTTCGTACATCTTAGAGAGGGATTGGCAGTGCGATCCACACGCTAAGCGGGACTTCTGTAACACTATTGGTATCACAGAGGAACATTTTGACGAGGTAGTTTCCCGCCACGCCAACCGTGAACTGGTAGAGCAAGATGCTAACGGCCAGTGGAAGCTCAAAGAGGCACTTGCGTAAAATAGAGGAAGGTATTACATTCTAGAAACTAGGACACCAAGGGCGGAGCAGGTCTAAAAACCCTGACTTCCGTCTTTTGGCGTATCACTAATCAAGAACCAATATGCCCAAAGGACGGACCATCAAGGTAAAGTTTGCCCCGAACATCCCGGCGGCCAAGAGCGTGAACCAGCGCGTCATCGCCCCAGGTAAGAAGAAATCAGCACCCGGAACTCAAAAAGCTAACAACCCGAAAGGATAAACGTATGAACATCGAACCAGACGTTATGAAGGACCTCGCGTCCGACGTAGACAACCCAAGTCAGTCAGTCCCAGTCGAAGGTGGGAACAACAGCGGCCCGAGAGCCCCTGAAACCCCAGGCAAGGGCGACATCGACATCAAAGGCACCCCAGACTTCATGGGCGGAACCCCAGACGCTGCAGGAATGTAAGATATGGCGTTTGTTCTAGGCCAAGTACCCTGGAATAATGGTATTGAACAAACAGACGAAGTGAAGCAGAAAATTGGGCGGGCTAACCGTGGAAAGATACGAACGGCGGAAGCCCGCCTGAGAATGGGTGCATCCCATCGCGGGAGAAAACACTCAGAGGAAACGAAACGCAAGATGTCCCTTTCAAAGTGGCTAACGGTCGAACACTCTGCGTCGGCTGTCGCAGACAGACTGATACCTATGGCACCAAATGCAAACTACGATCATCGACGGTAAGTTAGTCGAGGTGGTGAACTACGAAGCAAGGCCCCACCAACGCCAGCTCGATGAGCTGATATGGAAACGCGCCTCCACCGGCGAGGGTCCACAGTTTCTTGCACCAGTAGATCACCGACGGAGTGGAAAGTCCTCAGGACTGTTCAACTCCCTCATCAAAATCTGCTGCTCCCCGGATAAAAAGATGGTGGGGCAATACTATTTCCTCTATCCCCAGCAAAAGAAGATACGGGAGCATATCTGGGACAACCCAGAAATCCTCCACAAGTTCCTTCCCAAATCACAAGTGCAGAAGAAGGACGACCAACGCATGGTCATCTACTTCAAGAGTGGCTCACAGCTCATCTTCGATGGTACTGACGAGAACCCGGATAAACATCGAGGGGGTAACGGCAAGGGGTATGTGGTCGACGAATACGACGATCAGCAGGGTCGGGTATTCACCGAAATCATCCGCCCGATTATCGAAGCCAATCACGGTTTCTGCGTCCTCTCTGGTACTCCCCGAGGTATCAAGCAGCTCCACGAAGCATACCTCGCAGGGCAAGACCCGAGTCGTACACAGTGGTGGTCCAGACTCCTCCCGGCCACCGTTTCAGTAGATGATGATGGCCGCAGGCTCCTACCAGATGAGCAACTCAAGCAGATTGAGGCTGACTACATCCACGATGGGATAGGCGCCGCCTTCGCCCAGGAATACCTCTGCGCCTTCAACCAAGACGCGAATCAGGTCTTCCGTCGCGTAGACGAGGCGTGTGTCGCCAATGTTCAAGAACCTGTCCCCGGTAGACACTACCGCATTGGTGTAGACCCTGCTCTCACCTCAGACTTCTGGGCCAACTCAGTCTTAGACCTGCACACATTCCAAGAGGTTGCCCTCGATCGTTTCCAACCCAACTCCACCGCGCTCGGTGAAGCTCGGACAGAAGCGATTGCGCGCAAATACAACAACGCCGAAGTGATTATAGATTCCTCAGGACTCGGCAAACCTATCGCTGACCACCTCAGAGACATCGGACTGAACATTCAAGAACTCGCCACGGGTGCGAATAAGGAACGGTTGATTGCCTCCCTCTCGGGAGTTATAGACAGCCTCACAGTGAGATTCCTATCCGATCAAGTAGCCAAAGAGGAACTCCGAGCCTACTCCTTCGATCGCACACGGTTCGGGAGATACCAGTTCTCCGCCCCGCAGGGGAAGCATGATGATACAGTCATTGCTCGCGCCCTGACGGTCTGGGAATTGGGTAATCCTCTCCCACTGGCTGACGATCCGGGGGTCATGAGGGATATGAGAGAAGCATTTTACGGAAAGCTAGGTGAAAGTAACTATTATCAGCGCAACCGCACGTACTATGGTGCGAACAAACAACCCCAATGATTGAGAAAGACATCCCCCCATACGTTCCTAACAAGAAGGAGCAAGAAGACATCACCCGCGCCATGCGGTTCCGAGACGAGTCCTACGAACAGACCCGTCAAGAACGCGCTGAATGGCGAGCCTCCTACCTTCGCTATAAGCTTTCTCGTCAGCTATCTGAATATGAATACATCGAGGACGTTCAGCTTGGGCTAACCTATGACTCGGTGGAAAGAATCTCGGCCTCCCTTCCTGGCCGTGAGTTTGGTTTCAAGGCTCGGCCAGTCGGACCGGAAGACACCAAGAGTGCGTTACTGTTCAGCGAAGCACTAACCCAGGCGTGGAATAGCCCAGAAGTGATGGATGGCCCGAATAAGATGGAAGTCATCAAGAAGAACATGGCCCTCTTTGGCTCGTCCTTCGCCCAGGTCTACTGGGAAACACAAGTTGATGAGATGGGCAACGTGATCAAGAGCGACCCGGCCTTCTACCCCCTCAACATCTTTGATGTTTACTACAACAAGTTTATCCCTGAAATAGAGGAACTCCCCGAGATTGGGTATCAGAGCATTGTCTCGCTCAACTGGCTCAAGGAGAATGGTAAACAACTAGGGTATAAGAACCTGAAGTACGTCCGTGGCTTCACCCCGAAATCATCAAATACACAGGATAAAGATTCAGGAACTATTGACGGTGAGGAGACTCTTAGCGGGAAGCAGCGGAAGCCCGTCCTCGCTAAAATCTTTGAGATTCAATCAGACAAGGAAATTCTTACTCTAGCCATAGACGACGGTGGCGCAGTGTTCCTCCGTAAGATTCCAAACAAACTCGGTAAGAAGAACATTGTCATTTTTAGACTGAAGAAGCACCCCCTCCCGAATCGCCTCTTGGGGGTCACTGATGTAGCCCGTGGTGGTTCAATCGAAGATGCTATCCAGCGAGCGATGAACCAGACGGTGTTCAACTCCCTCTTGGTAAGTAATCCGGTATTCACATTTGATGCGACCGATCGGCACATCGACCCTCGTACCTTTATCACTGCTCCAGGGGCCGGGATTCCGCGTGGTCGAGACACAAGCTCCCTGACACCAATCAGCTTCCCTTCGCACATGAACGAGAGCTTGCAGTTGATTGCCACCCTGCAGGAACGATACAAGCGAGTCGTAAACACCCCTGACATCTCCGCTGGGCAAGCTACTGGAAATACAGCCACATCAGACTCCATCAACGACCAGAACGCCAAAGGAAGCATCGACAAGATCGTAGATGGTATGAAGAACTCCATGCAAAAACTAGGAGTTATTATCCGTGACCTCTACGCCGTCTATGGGCCCGAGTCTATTACAGTGCAAGTCAGAACCCCAGAACTAGCTGAAAAACTATCCGAGCAACAATCCTCAGATGACGTGGCGATGGAGATTCCGAAAGAAGACTTTGTATTGGCCCGCGACATCGACATCACCGTGGACTTCACCTCACAGAATAAGGCCGTCCTCTCCCGCCGATTAGTTGAATGGCTGTCTATCACTGCGAAGGATCAAACCGTCTCACCTCAGCTGCGGATGATGGCCTACGAGAAGTGGCTGTCCTTCAATGACTTAGACGACCTTGCTGCGATGTTCATGGAAGGCGCGAAGATGGGTCAGACCTCGGATATTGCCCAAGCTGAAATGGAGAACCAGAAGATGGGCAGTGGAGTCGCCCTCCCACCAACCCCAGGCGCAACTCAGGCTCACACCCAGCGTCACGTTGACTTCATGCGCCGCGCGGAAACAGGCCCAGAGATTGACCGCCTCCTCCAGGCCCACATCGAAGGTGAAATCCAGGCCCTGCAAGCCCAGGGTGGACAACAGCCGTGGATGGGGCAAGGTATGGCCCCACAAGAAGATATGGGTATGATACAGACCGGAACTGAGTCACCTATCCAAGAACCAACCCTCTAAACCATGACTAGGCACGAAGATAACCTCCAAGAAACTCTCAAAGAATACGCGGCCATCCAACTGTTCAAACAATCGGACGCCTACAAGCTCCTGATTGTCCCATTAGAGGAACGCTTGGCCACGCTAAAGAACGCCTATGACTGTGAAACAACAGAAGAAATCGCGACGCTCAAAGGTGAGTATAAAGGACTTTCGTTCCTTATTGACCTCATTGAGTCGTACAATCGCGCTGGAGAACTTGCTAAAGAATCTGCGGATAAAATAGCAAACAAACGTCGCCTAGATGAGATGCAGATAGACTCGACAGACTTATAGGCGGGAAGGGGTCAGCCCCCTCCTCCGGTCATCGCGGAGCCTAGCCGTGGTGATCGGGTGAGGGTGCTGAAATAAAGGTCGAACACACCCTAAACATAAGATAATGTAACCAGAATCTATGGAATCACAAACCCCAGAATCGGAAGGTACGGCAGTACCGACCCCGGACAATGGAATGTCAGGCCAGGATTCGGCCCCGACGGTCGAAACTAGGCAGACCCCACCCGAATTAGCGCTGATCGAGGAAGTCCTCGGACGAAAGTTCGAGAGCCCCGAACAGGCAAAAGAAACACTCCGCAACCTCAACAGTCTCGTAGGAGATCAGACGACTTCCAAGCAACGCAAAGCCTTGGAAAAACTTGCATCGCAAGCTGGCCTCTCCACCGATGAACTCTTAGAGGTGATTGAAACGCAGCCAATGAACATCCCACAAGGAACGGAGGAGACTCCGGTTCGTGGCGCACCAGTACGGAGCCTCCCAGATGACACCACCAAGCGTCTCGTACGCATTGAAATGGATCAACTGGTCAAGGACATTCCCGAAGCCTCAATCGTGCGTGACCAACTCTTTGCCGAAGCCCTAACGACAGGCAAACCAGCAGTCGAACTGTGGACGTCTAAGTACGGACCCCTGGTAGACGCTGGCAAGAAAATCGGAGCCAAGAAGTTACAAGCAACACTCGAAGGACAACCGACAAGGGCAACTTCGACGGCTTCGGAAAGCTCGGACACTCAGGTAGACTTCTCCAAACTCTCCTCACAGGAGATGGAAAAGTATCTGAACTTCGCCAATCCTAGCCCTCGGCTATAAGTTCCTTTCATCCGGTTGTTCCGTAAAGGACAACTACAATGGCAATTACAACTGGCGGTCTTACACAAACAATGGCCACTTACTACTCTAAGGTTTTCTTAGAGAAAGCGCGGCTGTTGATTCGTCACGATGCCTTCGCCCAAAAGCGAGGCGTTCCGGCGAACCAAGGTAAGGTCGTCAACTTCACCCGTCACGTCGCTCCTGCGGTCGCTACAACCGGCCTTACGGAGTCTGTGACCCCAAGCGCGGTCAACTCGACTGCCGCTACGGTCGCAGTGACGTTGGTTGAGTACGGTGCCTACAGCCAAATCTCCAAGTTCTACGAAAAGACGTCCATCGACGTCGGACTCAAAGAACAGGTAGAGGCTCTTGGTATCAACATGGGCGAATCCATCGACACGATTATCCGCAACGTCCTCCGCGACGGAGCGGGTCTCGCCATCTACGCTTCGGCGTCGGCGGGTGCGACCTCATCGGGATCAGTCTTGGTGGCTCATGTACTCACCGCGCCTGACGTTCGCCGATCAGTTCGCGCTCTCAAGAAAACGAAAGCGATTCCGTTCCAAGGTACACAGGGAAACCCGGTCTTCGGGGGTCTCATCTGCCCGGAATCTGCCTACGACCTCTTGGGTGACTCGACCTGGCAAGCGACGCAACAGTATGTCAATCCTGATCCAATGAAGCGAGGCATCCTCGGGACATTCTTCGGGGTCGAGTTCGTGGAAACGAACAACGCATACGTTTCGGTTCCGGCAACCTCAGGTTCCGTGGTTTACACGACCTGGGTCTTCGGGAAAGAAGCCTACGGTGTGGTGTCAATTGATTCTGAGGATGTTACATCGCCGGGTGCGGCTAGCCTAATCATCAAGGACTCCGGTCCTAACGACACGGGCAACCCGCTTTCGCTGTGGTCAACAGTAGGTTGGTACGCCCCGTTCAACGCGGCGGTACTCAACTCCGACTGGATCGTTCACATCTACGCTGGGGCAACTGTCTAAACAGACGACTCTCAGTTTTGTGGGGGACATGGCTCGCGCTCTGTCCCTCACAAAGAGGCGAGCAACTGAGAAAATTATCAACTAGGACTAAACTACGGCTATGATCATTCCGCTAAACCAGAACGTACTTATTGAACGCGACCAAGAATCGTCGGCGTTTGTACAGCGTAAATCAGGTATCATCACCCCAACCGGGCAGGTAGAAAACGAAGGGTTAGTAAACGGGACGGTTCTCTGGGCTCCGAAGGACCAGAACCTCCTCATTGACCACACCCGAAACATCAACGAGGTCGCAATCAAAACTGGAGACCGTGTTTGGTACTCCAAGTATTCAGTTGGAATAGTGGCTGATGACCGCGAGGGACACAGTGGAGAGTTCCTCGACCTTGTTCCCTTAGAAGACATCCGCGCTATCGTAGACATCAAAGAATGACCACATCGTCTCTCAACGCTAGGCTCAAGAGAATCGATCCACATCTCCGGGTCCGGCGCAGAACAGGGTGGGTCGTATCACGCGGTGAGGGGTTCGCGATCAACGCCATCTACCACGGCTGTCGTTACCTAAACATCGCATTTCTTTCGGGGGATATAAACCTTGATACGCGCCCCATTCTTTTTCGGTTTGAGAGTCTGCCAGGGATGCGTGAACCTCGTAAATATGTCCACTCACGCCAGCGTCGCGGTCGGAAGGCAATCATCGCCCTCCTCAAAGCCAACGGACCGGCGAAACACCGCTGGGCGAAACAACTCCTGACTATATGAAAAGGGCCGTTCTCATCAACTTCAACGATGTCATCACCCCCCTGTACCAGACGTTTGAGTCGGTGCCGTTGACGGATATTGTGGAGAAGGACAAGAAACCAGACTGCCTCGTTACGTGGACAGACTTCACGCCTGACCTGAAGATGATTTGCGCCCACGCTCTCCAGCAGGGGGTGCTTACTTTTGTGGTGCAACACGGGCGACGAGCTATGCGGGACTACTGGATGGACATGGCCCAACCCACCTCCCTGGCTACATTTGTCTGGGGAGACTTAGATTACCGTGACGCGATTCAGGGCAACTGGCACCCTAGTCAGGTGTTTCGTGTTGGGGCTCCGTGGTTCGCCTATCGTCCACAGCGCAAAGAGGAGAAGGGGATGGTCATTTATGATGTTCCTCACTGGCTCAACGACCCGAAAGAAAGTCAGAAAGCATGGAAGGAACTGAATAGAATCAAAGGTATTACCCCTGTCGCAAAGCTGATTCAACCCTCCATGCAGAAGAGGGAAAACTACGAGGGGATGCAGTGCGAGACTATTCGGAATGAACCCGGCCACATCCAAGCCACCTACGAGATACTATCCAAAGCCTCGGCTGTGGTGTGTATGATGGACGGCACCTTAGAACTCATGGCCCACTCCCTGGGGGTTCCTGTTATCCACATTGCTGGCTTCAAACAGGACCATTTAGAAGGCACCTGGCAGGGGGTCGAGGACACCTTCTCGGATGCCTCCATGATTGCCACCGAGTTAGGCAAGATAGAGGAAGCAGTTACGAAAGCTATTGAGGAACCCTTATGCACCCGTGAGGAGGCCCTCAAGAAGCTCCACAACGAGGCTGGTGATCCAGAGAAGGACACCCCAGTACAAAGCATGACTACTATCATCGGAGAACTCGTTGATAGATACCATGCCACAGGTCACGTTCCCGTTACCTACTTCGATAAATCAGCCTATGAAGAAGCTCCTCGCCTTTCGGAATGATTGGGCCGGACGCGGTGAATTGGGGCAAGACCTGATTGGTGGTCCCAGCTACTACCGCATCACCAAGCCCGTTCAATTCCTACGCCGTAAGTACAACGTCTTTGAGTTTGGAGACTTGGTGGCGTGTCAGGCTAACTTAGCCAGGGTCGGGAAGAATTGGGAGATAGACGAGATCATTCCAAACCTGATTAGAGATTCAGATATTGTTTTGATGAAGAACGTCTCCCACCCCGGAGGCTTAGGTATGTTTGCGGGGGCAGCCGAGTATTACAATAAGCCCCTCATTTTAGATATGGATGATGACTACCTATCCGTTGACCCTGAACACCCGTGGGGAGAATACTTTGCATCCAACACCGTCCAGCAGTTGACCCACAATGAGCTATTCAAAGCATCAACGGCGATGATTGTCTCCACTGAGCCTTTGGTAGATGTCTACAAACCCTATAACCAGAATATCCACGTCATCCATAACTACAACGATGTGGAGGACTGGCAATTTGAACGCCGGAAGCATAAATCTAAAATAGTCATCGGCTGGGCCGGTTCCTCGATGCACAAACATGACTTAGGAGAGTTTCGCCCCGTGATGGATATATTATGGGAGAAGTATGGGGATAAGATTCTTTTTGCCTTCTGCGGGGCGTGGACTGATGACCACCTCAAAGGGTTCCCCCGTAAAGCCTATCGCACCTTCTCGGGGACGAAGGATATGCGTGACTACCCAGCAGCCCTCGCGGGTTGGGGGTTTGATATTGGTGTGGCCCCGATCGTGAAGTCTGCTTTCAATGATGGGAAGGGACACGGCAAGTGGATGGAGTACTCGATGTATAAAACTCCAACGGTGGCCTCTAACTTCGGTCCATATAAGAGAACGATGGAGGATGGTGTGACCGGCCTCTTGGCGGAGACAACTGACGAGTGGGTTGATAAAATCTCCCGACTCGTTGATGATGCGGCACTTCGCCAACAGATCGGTCAGACCGCCTACGACCATGTGAAAGCTAACTGGCAGTGGGCCGACCACTACCAAGAGTGGGAAAAGGTCTTCAGCCAGTACCAGACATTCCGATGAAGACGGTCCTCGCCCTCAACAACCAATTTCCGACGGAGGAGAATAAGAAGTATGGTCTAGTGTCGGGAGTGTCCTACTATCGTCAGGTGATGCCGGGGAGGTTTCTCTCCCCCGATTATCACTTCGATCACTTGGGGCATAAATTAGTAGACCTCCCAGCAAATACAGCCGAGACTGAAGTAGCGAAGCTTGTGAAGGGCCATGATATTGTATTTACTAAACACCTGGATAACCCTTCCGGTATCTATATGCTCCTCGGGGCGTGTGATTACTACAACCGCCCACTGGTGGTGGATTTTGATGATGACGTCTTTGCCTCCGATGGGAAAGAACACACTCGGTATGTTTATCCGAAAGGAAGTGATGCCGAATACTACGTCAAAACCCTCATCAAAGAAGCTACCGCTATCACGGTCTCGACAGAGCCACTCCTTGAGGTATATGGTGTCTACAACCCAAATGTCTTTCTGTGTCCGAACGGGGTTGACCTAAAAGACTGGGAAAACATCAAGAGAAAAAAACACGAACGACTCACCATCGGTTGGCCAGCGTCTACTGGACACATTGTAGACCACGGGCTGATTGAGCCGGTGATGAAGGCGATCGTCGCGGGGAACCCGGACGTAGTGTTTGCCGTGCTTGGACATTACACCCCAGAGATGCTGTCCTTCCTACCTCGGAAGAACTGGGAAATCAAACCAGCTATCCCCTGGTGGGAGGGACACCCGCACGACGAGCGAACCTACCCTAAAATCCTTGCTGACCTAGGATCGGATATAGGTCTTGCCCCAATTTCTGACTCCCGATACAACGCCGCCAGGTCACTGGCCAAGTGGTTTGAGTACACCATGACCGGCACTCCCGTTGTAGCGTCCTCCTACGGCCCCTACACGGCCCTACGGCACGAGGAAGATGCGTTACTGGCGAAAGATGAGGATGCGTGGATTTCTAACATTCTACGGCTAATAAACGACCCACATGAACGAGACCGAATCAACGCTTCAGCCCGCGCCCGGATCGAGCGTGAGTACACCGCCGAGTCCTTCACTCCCGATTGGCGCAAGGTATTCTCATCCTTTACCGGATTCCACAAGTAATACACCACAACAGGAGGCGATTAGTCTCGATAAGGCTTTTATTACATCCGATACTGTTGACGAGGGAAGCCAAAAGGGATTAGGACCGAGCGCATTTGAGGGGACGGAAAGACCTTATTTAGCCAGGGTTTTTGATATAAACGCCACCGAAATACTCCAACTCGGCCTCAGAGATCAACTCGCGGAGGTGGATTCCTACATCCTAGCCCTTGTCAAAGAAAGGAATTGGGTAGATACTGAATCCAGTTATCGCGACGTACTCGAAGAACTCAAGACAAATCTGGGCCTCCACCGGAACCTAGAGCCACTTCGTTTACTGGGTCTGCTCTCTGAAGGAGTCAGGCTCTTGAAGTTGCAGAATATGCACCGCCGCCGTGACGCAGATATTCAACGGGCTATCCAACGGCTGAACAACAACTAATATGCAGTTCTCTACTCTCAAGTCGGAGTTCATCTCTTTAGCAGATGACCCGGCCATCACTTCCGCCCAAGCTGGTTCTTGGATCAACACGAACCTGGCTTTGCTTTGTCGGGAATACGAATGGCCGTTCATGGTCGGTAGTGGGTCGTATACGGTCACTTCTGGAACGCAAGAAACCCTTTTCACTGCTTTCTCAACTGCTATTACAGACTTTGCCAAGCCCCTCCGCGTGTGGATTGCAAACTCCCCTACATCAGACAAGCTTCTTTTGACTCCGATTCGATACGAAGAACGCAACATCCCAGGGATCACCAATGCCTACTACATCACCCCGAACAACCTTTCTATTGGACTCGTTTCTACCCCAACTAATTCAACCGATGTAGTAACGGTTGATTACCTGAAGACCCACGAAGACCTCTCGGACGACTCCGACACCCCGCCATTCATTTCAGACTTCCACTGGATTGTGGTGTGGAAAGCCCTGGTTATGTACGGGATGCAACAGCGTGAAGCAGTCGATGAGTTTAGATTCCAGTACGAGCAGATTCTTACCGAGATGATAAAGTTCTACAAGATGCCCCAAAGTGCGACTGCCACCCGTTTAGATCGCGGTGTAGGTCGGGTTTTGCGATTTGGAACATCCTCCCCGTTTAGCCTGAGATAATGCCGTTTCCGAAACCAACCATCATTTACCAGAAGATACAGAACCTAGCGTCTTTGGCGTCTGAGCAGTATCAGGATTTGATAAACGTCTACTTCCGAAGACACCCTGATTCAGACGACAACACTAGAACCTATCCCATCAAATCATTAGGGTTCTCACAGTACGGCACCAATGCAACATTACCAGGGGCTAAGGTAGGATTGGGGATCGGGTCTTTCCAACCCTCAACTGGAACCTATGGCTATCTCTACGCGGCCTTTGACGACGCGACCCCAAAAACGCAGATTTATTCATACCGATCATCCTCGGCTGACCCAACGAGTGAGGGAGCCACGGCAAAGTTTGACACCAATAGAAACACGGTCGAGTTTGAACAGGCTAACGACACCCTATACATCACCAATGGAGTAGATTCCGTGGTGAAACGGGTAGCGGCTGGAACGTGGTCGGCCCTTGCCTCTGGTGCGCCATTGAGTGGTGCCAACACCGTTGCGAAGTATCTCTGCTGGCACAACTTCATGATGTTCGCTGCCCGCACTCAGGCAGCCCCTAATATCCTTTACATATCTGACGCTGGGGCTCCTGATACATTTACTGGCCCAATCACGAAGACTTTTCCATATACTATTACTGGTCTCAAATCTCTTGGGGAATATCTTATTGTCTACACCGAGAAAACCATTCACGCCGTCACGGGTTTTGTCCCTTCAACGGTCGGGTTTAGAGAGATTCCCAACGCCCACCCGTGTGTGTCTCACCGTTCCATCGTCACCACCGTAAGACAGGATGCGCAGTTCTCGTCTACGGGGTCTCAGTATGGTCTCCTAGAACATTGGTACTTAGGACACGATTACGTCTGGGCGTTCAATGGTTCAACCTTCCGTATTTTAGGGAAAGACTCATGGGAGAACTACCGCTCCAACCTCAGCCTTTCCCAATTAGGAACAGCCGCCGCGACTTATGACACCACCACGGGGCAATACTGGCTCTCCATACCGACGGGGGCCAACACGGTCAATAACGTAACGTGGGCCTACGATCCAACTGCGGATGTGTGGATTGAGAAGCCCCTTTATACTGCGTCTTGCTGGACAAAGCATGGCAGCCCAAATCCAGGGACGTATTTCCTCGATTCAGGGGCCGTTGGTCGGGCCTACCTTGCAAACTCGGGGCAGAAAGCCGCCAGTAAACAAACGCCTACCAACGGAGACCACACGGCGAGTGTTACCACTATCACAGTAGACTCCACGACTGGATTCCTATCCGCTGGCTGTATATCCGTAGATGACGAAACGATTTACTACTCCGGTGTCACTGCCACGGAGTTCACGGGATGTATTCGCGGGTACGCCGGTACTACGGCCACTGCTCACCTAGACAATGCCGTTGTCTACCAATCCCACAAGTTTAGATACCGAACAAGAAACCTGGACTTCGGAGCCCCAGAGCTTATCAAGAAGTTTCAAGTCTTATGGGCGCACCCGAAAGTAGCCACTGTCGCCCACTCCCTCTCCATCCAAGCAAACATAGACCGGTACGGGTGGAGTCAGGTGAAAGAGATAGATTTGATGACCGCTGGATCAACGTGGGGCTCGTTCACCTGGGGATCAAGTGCGTGGGGCGCACCGGAAGCTATGCTCACCCCCGAAACCCGTGGCCCAGTATCGGGCAGGGGGAAGACAGTCGCTATTGGTTTCGAAGATAATTCATCTATTCAACAGACCGAAGTTTTTGAAGCAACTTTGAAACTTCGCCCCCTCAAAAATAAGTGATGGAACATAATTTCTAACATAAGGAGACACTACCTTGGCAATCTACACGCCTACCTACACTTTCTCTAACGGCACCACCGCTGACGGAGGACAGGTACAAACCGAAATGTCCGCCCTCGGTTCTTCGGTCAACAACATCGTCAACGCTCAAATCAGATCAGACGCCGCCATCGACATCTCCAAGACCACCCTGGGGACGTATACGCCGTGGACGGATTATACGCCGACGATAAGCGTGTCAGGTGGCACTGCACCAACATACACAGCAAACTTCAAGAGCCGGTATACACAAATCGGCAAACTTGTGACAGTGATGCTGTTTTGGACAAACTCTTCTGGTGGAACTGCGGGGGCGGGGGCGAATCCTATCCTTATCACCACGCCCGTAAACATCGCCGTGAGCGATGGACGGATTATGGGGAGTGGTGCGTCCTATGAGAGTGGGGGGACAATAGTTCCCGTGCTTGCATTAAACTATACCGCCACAACATTTGGCATGGCAGTAAGTAGTACATTTGCACCCATAACAGGCAATGACCAGAGTTCTGTGGCCCGACAGATAAACCTTATTCTTTCCT
>Ga0073934_10004627_pt1 | contig 22521 bp, 22 predicted proteins | sample LarsenN4metaG_FD_76834 | JGI IMG/M metagenome (GOLD analysis project Ga0073934, IMG submission 76834) | Hot spring sediment bacterial and archeal communities from British Columbia, Canada, to study Microbial Dark Matter (Phase II) - Larsen... ...
CCATCTGGAGATGGCCGCATGATTTCCTGAAAGAAGGACTTCCGGAACTTCAATCCCCCTGAAACTGGGAGGCCGTGTGTACTGGGGGTATTCCAGAAGAGGTTCAAAAAAAGAATCCTCTTGAGCGGAACGGTCCGATCCTAAAACCCCGGGTAAAAGCCTGGAAATGGCATCTATCAGTACCATCGCCGCCAATTCCCCACCGGTCAGCACATAATCTCCAATCGAGATTTCTTCATCCACAAAAAGCTCCCTCACCCTTTCATCGATCCCCTCGTACCGACCGCAGAGAAGGACGAGATGGAATCGGCTTGAAAGCTCCTGTGCCATCTTCTGATGAAACGGTTTTCCTTGAGGCGTAAGGTAGATCGTCCAGACGGAGGGATTTTGGGATTTGACCCACTCCATCGCTCGGGCAATGGGCTCAATCTTCATCACCATGCCTTGCCCTCCTCCATAAGGAGCGTCGTCCACGACTTGGTGTTTATCTAAGGCAAAATCCCGTATGTTAATCGTCCGGATTTCAATAAGTCCTTTCTCAATGGCTTTTCCGAGGATGCTTTCCTGAAGCGGGGATGAGAACATCTTGGGAAAGAGGGTGAGAATATCAAACTTCATCCTCCGCCTCCCACAGCCCCTCCTTCCGATTGACCTTCATCACCCCCCTCCTACGGTCAACGCTCCGGATCACTTCCTCGATGGCCGGAAGGAAGATTTCCCCTCTCTTTCCCTCGACCACATAAACATCATTCGCTCCGGTTGGGAAGATTTCCTTCACCCGCCCGATCTTCTTCCCCTCAGGCGTCTCTACGGATATTCCCAGGAGGTCTATCCAGTAATACTCTCCCTCCTCCAGGGCAGGCAGGGATTCTCTCCTGATGAAAACCTCCTTCCCGATGAGCGATTCCACTTCTTCCCTTTTCCCAATCCCCTTCAATTGAAGCAGGAGCCAAGGGGGTTGAGGTGCTACGCTCAGGATCTCGTAGCTCCGCAGGTTACCCGCTTCCTCTCCAATAAAGACTTCTCGGGAGGGAGGAAAGCGGCGAAGATCCTCCCCAAAATACTCTAATTTGATCTTTCCCCTAATCCCATGAGGTCTGAGGACCCTGCCGATCGGGATGAGATCTTGCGTCATAGACATTATTAGACCGTCTGGAAAAGTTTGGAAATCTCTTATTCAATAATTTCCAACACAGAATGCTTCCCCAGATTCGCTGAGGCAGCTCCCAGGATGACCCGGAGAGCCCTGGCCGTCCTGCCCTGTTTCCCGATCACCTTTCCCAGATCTTCCTTTGCGACAGAAAGCTCGATCACGGAAGTCTTCTCCCCCTCGACTTCGGAAACCCTTACCTGATCAGGATGGTCGACCAATGCCTTTGCAATGTACTCAATTAACTCCTTCGTACCCATGAACCTCACCTCCACTTCTCTCAGAAATCCTGACAGAGATCCATAAAGGGCAAAGGCTTGGAAAAACGGAAGCTATTCACTTTTCCCTTCCGTCACTTTTCGTGTAATGCCTGTTCGGATCAGAAGTTGACGGACAGTCAGAGTGGGCTGGGCTCCTTTCTTCAGCCATTGAATGGCCTTCTCTTCCTTGAATCGGACCTCCACCGGATCCTTCTTGGGATCGTAAGTCCCGATCTGCTCAATAAACCTTCCATCCCTGGCAAAACGCCGATCCGCTACCACAATCCGGTAGAAAGGCGTCTTCTTTCCACCAAACCTCATCAGTCTTATCGACACAGCCATAGCGTTTTTGATCACCTCCCTTTCATTCTCTCGTAGTCCTGTTGTCGAATAGTCTTGTAGTCAAATCGTCCGATGTTCTTTGACCATACGACTACGAGACTAAACGATCAGTTGACATCATCTTTTTAGGAGAAGAAGGGCATTCCTCTTCTACGGAATCCCTTTTCTCCCATCTGGCTGAAACGTTTCATCATCTTGCGCGTTTGGGCGAATTGCTTCAAAAGGTGATTCACCTCCTGAACCGTAGTCCCGCTCCCCTTTGCGATCCGCAGCCGTCGACTCCCATTGATGATCGTCGTGTTGGCTCGTTCCTTGGGGGTCATGGAGTTGACGATGGCCTCGATCTTCACCAGCTCCTTTTCATCGAAATCGATGCCTCCCGCAGCCTTTGCCATCTTCGAGAAGCCCGGGATCATCCCGAGGACCGATTCCAACGACCCCATCTTCCGAACCTGCTGGATTTGGTCACGAAAATCCATCAGCGTAAAGGAATCCTTTCGGATCTTGCGCTCAAGCTCCTTCGCCTGCTGCGCATCGAAGGCAACCTCGGCTTTCTCGATCAGCGTGAGGACATCTCCCATTCCAAGGATTCGAGAGGCCATCCGATCTGGGTAGAAAGCCTCCAGGGCATCCAATTTTTCGCCCACGCCAATGAACTTAATGGGCTTTTGGGTCACTGCGTTGATCGAGAGGGCCGCTCCTCCTCGCGCATCCCCATCCATTTTGGTCAGAATCACACCATCAATCCCCAGTCGCTCATTGAAATTCTTGGCCATCGTGACAGCATCCTGGCCGGTCATGGCATCGGCGACCAAGAGCACCTCTTTTGGCTTCAGGTGGGTTTTGATCTCCCGGAGTTCCAGCATCAAGGCTTCATCAATATGAAGCCTTCCTGCTGTGTCAACGAGCATCAGATCATAACCTCCCTTCAAAGCCATCTCCTTTCCCTTCAAACAGATTTCCAGCGGGGTCTGGTTAGCCTCGGGATGGTAGAAGTCAACTTTCAGCTCCTCGCCCAACTTCTTTAACTGATCTATGGCCGCTGGACGGTAGACGTCCGCGGGGACCAGATACGGCCGCTTCTTTCGCTCCTGGAAGTATTTGGCGAGTTTGGCCGCGGTGGTCGTCTTCCCGCATCCATGGAGACCGACGAGCATGAGCGGGACCGGCGCGCTTCCGGAGAGCTGTATCCTGGGCTCTCCACCTCCCATGAGGGTAGTCATCTCCTCTCTTACAACCTTGATTAACTGTTGGGCGGGTGTAAGGCTGGCCAATACCTCCTGGCCGACGGCCCTCTTTTCCACGGACTGAATGAAGTCCTTGACCACTTTGAAATTTACATCTGCTTCCAACAGGGCCATCCGCACCTCTTTTAAGGCCTCCTGGATATTCTGCTGGGTCAATTTGCCATGGCCCTTCAGTTTCTTGAAGATGCCCTCCAACCTTGCCGTGAGATGGTCAAACATGTTCTGATCCAGATAAATTCTAAATAATTCATTTTATTAGTTTTTTCCAGATTTGTCAATTTGCCCGTGCATCAGAAATGACACAGAGACAGGAAGAATCTTCTCTTCTCCAGAAATAGGGCACCCAACAGGACGACAAAGAGAAGCAGGGAAGGAACAACTTTCTTCTCATTTGAATTTTTCAAATCCTTTTTCGGGATAAATTTTCGCTTTGCCTCGCCGGTTCACCCCCCCCTTTACCTCCACTCGGTTCCGAGAAATATCAAACAAGATCGCTTCCCCCGAAACCCTGTTTTCCCCCTCCCACACTTCCGGGTCACCTGTCAGAAGCACGCTCTGCTCAGGATTATGAAAGACCGCCCTCTGACAATGGGCGACACGCAATCCCTGTTGAACTTTCACATTTCCACTGGCGATGACTTTCTCGATCCCCTTCCCCTCCTTCATGAGAATGGCCTCGATGGAATCGGCATAGATCACCATATCCTTCTGCCGGGCGATAACACTGCCTCTAAAAATCACCCGATTCTCTCGGGTATAAGTCTCAACTTCGTCTGAAGTGATATTGATGGGCTCGCGCTGATCCACCCATTTCGCTTCACCTGAACCCGTGGAGGTACGATGTTTCTGATTCCTCTTTTCCCCCGAACGGGCAGGAGAGGTGGGGGAAATAACGATTCGCTTCTCTTCTTCAGGGGTAAAATCCAATTCCATCTCAACTCTGGGATGTGGGTTGATCTTTCTAACCGGGAGGGTTAAGGGGGATTGTAACGGCACCGATTGCCTCCGCTCGTCTTGATATTTCGTTAAAGGAAAGTCCTCGGGCTCATCCTGCGGGGGCTTTTTCTTTTCCAATTTCTTCTCGTTGGTGCTCTTTGCCAGGAGACTCTTGGCCTCCTTAGAGGATGCGCTCTGAGGGTATTCATCGACAACCTTGCTCAGAACCCCTCTCGCCTTGGCCTCTTGATCCAGTTCGAGATAACATTTCCCCAAGAGAAGAAGGGTTTCATCTTCATTCGCCATCCCCGGAAAGCTTACCAGTAATTTCTGGAACCGGTGGGAAGCTGCACCATAATTCTTCTTTCGATAATAGTAACTTCCAACATAGAACTCATGGTCGGCCAATCGTTTCTTACAGATTTCAATCTTCTCTTTTGCCTTTTCTGTGAATAGGCTGGGAGGAAAGTTTGCGACCAGATACTCGAAGTTCGAGAGAGCCTTTTGAGTAGCCGTCTGATCCCGATCCAGGGAAAGCATCTGGTTGAAATGGGACATCGCGATTTGATACTGGACATAGGGCATCTCTTCATGAGTGGGATGGATCTTCTTGAACTCTTCATAAGCCGCGATCGCCTCTACATATTCCTTCATCAAGAAATGACAATCTCCAACTTTCAGCTCTGCCCGGAGGGTAAAGGGAGGATGATCCGGGAAATTGGCCTTTAGTTCCTGGAACCTCTTCAGGGCTTCGGAATAATCCCTCTTATTGAATCGGACGAGGCCCTCCCGATAAAGAGTTTCTGGATCTCCCTCAGTTGTTTTCACCCCTTTTCCCCCACATCCTCCCAACAGGAGGCCTATTGCCAGGGGAAGGAAGAGACAATTCTTGACTAAGACCTTGAAGCTCATAAGTGAACTCGCCTTAAAAAGAATTTAAATATTATGATCGGAAAGGGGAATGATGTCAACTCATCCCCCCTCTTTTGGCTTGAATTTCAAGCGAAAAGTACATAAGATAAAATATTGAAAACTGAAGGTTAAGAAAGAAAGGAGAGATTATGCAAATTAAGAAGGCGAAAAGGATTGACCAGATTCCCCCTTATCTCTTTGCAGAGATTGACAAGAAGAAACAGGAGATGAGAGGGAAAGGGGTCGATCTGATCGACCTTGGGATTGGAGATCCAGACCTCCCCACACCAAAGCTGATCATCGAACGACTCAAGGCGGCCGCAGAAAACCCAAGGAATCACCGCTATCCGTCCTATGAAGGAATGATTGAATTCAGAACGGCCGTGGCACAATGGTATGCGAAAAGGTTTGACGTCCATCTCGATCCTGAAACTGAGGTGCTTTCTCTCATCGGTTCCAAGGAAGGAATTGCCCATATTCCCCTTGTCTTTGTCAATCCCGGAGACTATGCCCTCGTGCCGAGCCCGGGTTATCCGGTCTATCGCGTTGCGACCCTTTTTGCAGGTGGAATTCCCTACTTTCTGACCCTTCGAAAGGAGAATGGATTTCTGCCAAAGCTTTCGGAAATTCCACAGGAAGTCGCAAGGAAAGCGAAGCTTCTCTTCATCAACTACCCGAACAATCCGACCGCAGCCATTGCCGAGAAGTCTTTCTTCGAAGAAGTGGTCTCCTTTGCTCGCCGGTATGAGATCATTGTGTGCCACGATGCCGCCTATTCCGAGATCGCTTTCGATGGATATCAACCTCTCAGCTTCATGGAGGTTGAGGGTGCCAAGGAAGTGGGGATTGAATTTCACAGCCTTTCCAAGACCTTCAACATGACAGGTTGGAGGATCGGGTTTGCAGTGGGCCATGCTGAAATTGTCTCCGCCTTGGGAAGGATTAAGACCAACATCGACTCTGGCGTGTTTCAGGCAATTCAAGAGGCTGGGACCGAAGCTCTGAATCACTTAGATACCCCTTTTCCCGAAATCATTCAGATCTACGAAAGGCGGAGAGACATTCTGGTCAGTGGTCTTCGAGAAATCGGTCTGGAAGTGGCCCTGCCCAAGGCCACTTTTTACGTCTGGTTTCAGGTTCCGAGAGGGTATACCTCCTCTCAGTTTGCCAGCCTCCTGGTCGAGAAGGCGGGAATCGTTGCAACTCCAGGGAACGGTTTTGGAGAGGCAGGCGAGAGTTACATCCGTTTGGCCCTCACGGTCGATGAGAAAAGAATCAGGGAGGCCATCGAGAGGCTTAAGAAAATTCAATTCTAAGTCATTTCCTTCTGCAACCTGTCCGTTCACCCATTTTTTTCCTATTCGATATCATTTGCTTTTCGACAGGGGGTCGAAGGCCTTAAGAAACGGGAGTAGAAAATGCAAGAACTTCTCTTCGAAATATTTTTCATCGGTATTCTTATCCTGCTAAACGGTTATCTGGCTGGAACAGAGATTGCTGTCGTGACAGCAAGAAAGAGCCAGATCAAACACCTGGCTGAGACCGGAAAAAGGAATGCTAAAATTTTTCTAAAATTAAAGGAAGAACCCGACCGGTTTCTGGCGACGATTCAAATTGGCATCACGGGCGTAAGCGTTCTCGCTTCTGCGGTTGGAGGTGCCGCGGCAGTGAAGGTCATCAAACCAGCCCTCCAGATCATTCCCAGTAAAGCCATCTCCATCGCTGCAGAGCCCATCGCGATTGGAATCGTGGTCGTGATCATAACCTATTTTTCAGTCATTTTCGGTGAACTCGTCCCGAAGTCCATTGCCTTGATGCACCCTGAAACGATCGGACTCTGGACAGCAAGAACGATTGAGGTCTTTTCGAGGATGAACTCGATCTTTGTCAAGATTCTTACCTTCAGCACGTCGATCGTCCTCAGTCCCTTTGGACGAAAACCCTTTACCGAAAGAGCGTATATCACCGAGGAAGAGGTTAAGCTTCTGATTAAGGAGGGCGGAAAGGCAGGCGTCTTCGAACCGGCGGAGGAGAAGATACTTCAAAGTGTGTTTGAATTTACCGACATGTCGGCCAAGGAGGTCATGGTTCCGGACACCCAGATGGTGACCATCCAAATTGATCGCTCGCCTCAGGAGATCCTTTCTTTCATTGAAGAGGAGCAATTCTCCCGTTATCCTGTTTATGGTAGGGAATTGAACGATATCCGAGGAATCCTCTATGCCAAGGATTTTCTCACCCTCCATGCAATAACGGGGCAGGCGGATATCCGGAAGCTCATCAAGCCTCCTTTCTTCATCCCGGAGACGATGAAGATCAGCCTTCTTTTAAGAGAGATGCAACGAAAAAGAATTCACATGGCCTTGGTGGTGGATGAATATGGAGGAATTTCGGGCCTGGTGACCATCGAGGATCTTCTGGAGGAGATCGTTGGAGAGATCAGAGATGAACATGATGTGGAGAGCCCTGTGATCCACCTCAGTGATGGAACCTTGCTGATCGATGCCTCGATCAGTCTGAGAGATTTAAAGGAGGACTATCAAATCGAACTCCCGGAATCGACCGAATACGAAACCCTGGGAGGGTTTTTGATGACCGCTCTTCAAAAGATCCCAAAAGTTGGCGACGTAGTCGTCGCCGAAGGAAAACGAATCAGTATTGTTGAGATGGTCGGACAACGAATCTCAAAAGCGAAGTTAGAAAAACTCCCACACCCAACAGAAGAAAACAAATCCGACGAGTAAACTCATTGGGCACGGTTCTAACAAGGTGCAATATTTCTGAAAAGTTAGCGACCGATTATTTGAGTGGGCCTCTGATTTCCTCATCTCCCTATTTCCGTTTCTCCCCATCTCCCCATCACCCTATCTCCTTATCAGGTTTTTTCCTGCCGTCCTCCTACCACCAATTCCGGAATTCTCAGTGTGGGTTGGGCATCACCAACCGGGACTCCCTGACCATCTTTCCCGCAGGTTCCAATTCCAAAGCCGAGATCATCGCCCACCATATCGATCTCTTTGAGAACCTGGGGTCCACTGCCAATCAGGATCGCTCCCCGAACCGGTTCGGACAAACTCCCTTTCTCAATTAAATATCCCTCACTCACTTCAAAAACAAAATCACCATTGACTGTGTTGACCTGCCCTCCGCCCATCTTCCTCACGAAGAGTCCTTTTTCAACAGAACGTATGATTTCTTCGGGTTTGATCTCTCCCGGAACGATCATGGTGTTACTCATTCTGGGGATGGGCTTGTGTTGATACGATTCCCTTCTCCCGTTTCCGGTCGATTCAACCCCATCCTTTAACGCACTGAGCCGATCGTAGAGATAACTTTTCAAAACCCCCTTTTCCACCAACACGGTTTTTCGGGAGGGGACGCCCTCATCATCGAAGGCATAGGAACCTCTCCTCCGAGGAAGCGTGGGGTCATCTACCACGGTGATCGGAGGAGAAGCCACCCTCTCTCCAATTTTCTTGGAATAAACAGAGAGGCCTTGTTGGGCCAAATCTGCCTCCAGCCCGTGGCCGATGGCTTCATGAATCATCGTCCCACCCGCTTCGCTCGAGAGAACGACGGCCATTCTCCCCATAGGTGCTTTTCTTGCGGACAGCATCAGAACCGATCTCTTCGCGGCAACCTCAGCAACCTCTTCCGGTGGGTGGAAATCGAAGATTTCAAAACCCATCGTCCCTCCCACAGGCTCATATCCGGTTTGAAGGGCCTCACCCTTAGCTGACACCGCCTGGACGGAGAAGACGGTCCCGACTCTCTCCCCTTCGACGGTGTTTCCATCTGAATTGGCTATGGAAAGGACCTGACTGAAATCTCGATAGAGAACTCTCACCTGCCGGACATGGCCGTCAAGCTTCCGGGCTACCTCATTCCCTCGTTTCACAACAGAAACCTTCTCCCCAATGGAGATCTCTTTTGGATGCTTCTCAATCGGGGAAAGAGGAGTCGAGGATGAAGGGGACGATGGAGGGGAAAAAGGTTTCTGAACCAATTGGCTCACCTCTACCTTCCGATCCTCTTTCGTTGCCTGGCTCAACCTTCGGGCTAAACAGAGAAGGGATTCTTCCGTGAGATGATTGGTGAACCCGTAGAGGGTCTTTCCTTGATGGAGGATTCGAAGTCCCACTCCCATGTCCAGTCCTGAAATGATTTTCTCGATTCGGTCCTCTTCAAGGACGATTACGACGGAGCTTGTTTGTTCAAAGAAGAGATCGGCGAATTCGCTACCCTCTTTCAAGATTTCTCTCAATATCTTTTCGTATGGAATTTGTTCTATCAACTCGTGGCCTCTCTTTGGAAAGTAACGATTGGGTAGGGGAAGCCCTCGCTTCCCTTTTGGGGGACTAAAGTCGCCCCTGCCCACCAAAGCTCAAATATTGTAACTCAAGGCTTTAGCCTTGATGACGATCAACCCTGAAAGGGTTGAGTTACAGGACTTTGAAATTTGGAATCAAAAATCATTGTTTCTCGTTCGTGTTTCGAATTTAAGATAATCAAGGACACTCCGGTAACGATTCAATGTATATTTCCTTGCACAAGCCTTCCAAGACTTCCTCTACATCCTTTTCCCACCCCGGTGCCACCATCAACTCAACGATCGCTTCATGAGGATCCTTCGTCCTCACGACAGCCATCCCTTCATGGGATTCGATGATAAATTTGAAATAAGCGATGTCCTTCCTGTGAAGCCTATAATATCGTGACTGAGTATCCATAACCTTAGGAATGAGTTGAAAGTCAGGACTAAAGACTAAGAACTGAGAAATGAAGTTCTCCGAACTCCGAACTATTCACTCGTAGCTTTCCTAATCAGCCTCCCTCTCACATCTCCGTAAAGAAACACGTCTTTGACCACCCCCTCCAGGGGATAGAATTCTTTTGATAACCATCCTTCGATGAGGCCTTCCTTTGAATGGGTGATTTCTGGATCCAGAAAAAGTTTAACAAAATACTCCTTCCCATCTCTAAATTTCTCAGATTTTTTTCTCTTTTCTTCCTCTTCTTTCGAAGCCACATTCACTTCGTAACTCGAAGTGCCCTTCTTGGGGAAAGTGGCCACCGTGTAGGTTCGTCCTCTTTCAATCCCTCCGTAAACACCATAGCGAAAATTATAAGAAGCGGTCAGGAAATCATCATAAACCATCCCGGGAGGAATGTCTTCCTCTTTCCTTACTTGGGTGCCATCCTTTCTCCGCCGTACCTGAATCCATTTTCGCTTTTGATAATCGAAGAAATGGGTTCGCCTTCTCAATTTGCTTCCAATCTGCACATCCTCTTCGAAGGAGAGGGACCGGAGACGCCTTCCCCCTTCTATTTCTTCCATGACGCAGCGATAGGTATCGACGCGATAACGAGCCACCCATCCCAGGATCCCTAAGGTTTCCGCTTGAAGAGTGGAGAGATATCGGCCTCTTTCTCCCATTTCCCTAAAACTCAGTTTCCCCAGGGCGACTCGGTTAAATATCCAGGCTCCCACCTCGTAGTGGAGCTCCTCTCCTTTGAAAAATGCGGCAATCGAAATCCTCTTCCCAGGTAAAGCAGAAGAGATCCCTTGTGCTTCGACCCTCTGGACAGTGAACGGAAGCGTGGGAAGAAGGGAGAATCCCAAGAGCCATCGAAGGAAAAGTCTTCGTGTAAGGCCACAAGTTCGGAGTTCAGAGTCCGCCTGCCTGCCGGTCAGGCAGGGAGTTCGGAGCCATCCATCAAACGAAAAAGAACTTAAAGATTTTTTCAAAAACTCCGAACTAAATATGTAGCTCAATGACATCTCCTTCGCTAAGCTGGTAATCCCGTTTGACCATCTGTCCATCGAATTTTCCTGAACCCCAGATCTTCGCATATCGAAGCTTTTTAACGAAGTCTTTATGAATGGAAAACGCCACATCCTCGACCGTGCTTCCCTTTTTGAGAATCACCGGCTCCGAAAAATCAGGGTCACCTCCCGGGGCCTTCGTATAGACTCGAATGATTCCCAGCATCTGATAGACTTCCTTTTTCACCTCTCCGAGGTTCATTTCTTCCTTGGCGGAGATGGGCAAAATGGGAAAGGTCTCCTTAAATCGAGCCTCGAACTCTCCATAGGTCTCCATGGACTTCTTTAGATCACATTTGTTCCCGAGAAGGAGGGCTTTCAAAAATGCCCATCCCGTTTCCAGAGACGGAATCGCCCCCCTTCCACCCACCTTGATTCTCATTCCCCTCAGGGCTTCTAAAAGGATCTCCATCTGGGAAATGGGATCTTCCGTGAGATCCACCATGAGGAGAAGGAGATCCCCATTTCGAATGAGGTTCGGGAACCCGGGTTCCACATGATCGAGTTGGAGGGGCGGGGTGTCCACAAGTTGAATCTGGAGATTCTCAAATTTCATCATCCCGGGAATGGGTTTCTGAGTGGTAAAAGGATAATCGGCCACCTCAGAAAAAGCATTGGTCATTTTTGAGAAAAGAGTCGATTTACCTGTATTGGGAAGGCCAAGAAGGAGGACCTGCGCGGATCCCTCCTTTTTGATGTAAAAGGCCTGTTCCGCCTTCCCGATCGTCGGCTTTCGATGGAGCTCTTCTTTCAATTTGGCCATGCGGCTCTTCAGTTGGCCCCGGAGCTTCTCCGTTCCCTTGTGCTTGGGAATGACGGCCATCATGACCTCGAGGGCCTTGATCTTCTCATCGGTCGTTTTGGCCTGCTTGAACTTTGCCTCGGCTTCGAGATAATCGGGAGTGAGATTCGCTGGCATGATTAGAGCTTATAGACCTTATCACGCAAGAAAATGGCTAAAATCTTTGGGTCGAATTGGGTGCGCTTCCCTCGCTCCAATTCCGTCAGGACATCCTGAAGGGGTTTGCTTGGAGAATGAGGTCTCACGCTGGTCATCGCATCAAACGCATCTGGAACAGTAATGACCCTTGCCTCAAGGGGAATAGCTTCCCCTGCCAGTCCATCCGGATATCCTTTCCCGTCGAAACGCTCATGATGATGGCGAATCATCGGAATTTTGTCTTTGAAGAAATCGATGCCTTCCACAATTTTGACGCCGATTAGGGGATGCTCTTGGATGGATTGATACTCTCCGGGATTGAGGGCTCCTGGTTTTTGAAGGATCTCATCCTTGATCCCGATCTTACCGATATCATGAAGGAGCGCCCCATACTCCAGACTCTCCAGTTTCTCCTCGCTGAAACCCAACCGGGTGGCGATCCTCAAGCTCATCCTTCTTACGCGATCGGAATGGCCCCGGGTGTAAGGGTCCTTTGCGTCGATGGCCTCTGCCAGAACCTTAACCGAATCGAGGTAGGCTTTCTTCAAGACACGGTAAGCATGTTGAAGCTTCGCGGTTCGTTCCTCAACCAGCCTCTCCAGATTCTGATGATGAGCCTCCAATTCTTCTTCGAGTCGCTTTTTCTCCAGAGCCTTCTTCACACTGAGGACAATCAAATCGAGGTCAGCGGGTTTGATGATGAAATCGTAAGCCCCCAAACGCATCGCCTCGACGGCCATATCTATTTCAGGATAGGCCGTGACCATGATCACCAACATATTTTCATTTACGCTCTTCACTCTCTTTAATAGCTCAATCCCGTCCATTTCTGGCATTTTGATATCCGAAATGATGAGCGAAAAGGCATTCTTATAAAAATGGGTCAGAGCCTCTCTCCCATTCTTGGCCGTGACACACGCATATCCTTCCCCGGTCAACCGTTGGGCCAGAAGGCGACAGATCAACTCCTCGTCATCGACAATCAGAATCCGATCTTCCATGATTCTCCCTTCGGTTCGTTCCTGTGGGATACGAGCCTCAAGTAATATTTTATAAAAAATTATTGAACAGTCAACCCTTCGCCAAGCAAAGGGTTCTTATCCACGGGGAGAAACTTCCGAGGGGGGCATACCGGGCTGGCCGAAGCAAGTTGATTCAAAAAGGGCTTTTTGCGATAATAGAAAAAGAATTCCCATAAACGGCAAAAGGGGGAAGAAATGGAACCTATGAAAATCCTGGTGGTGGATGATGAAATGCCCGTCCGGGAGATGCTTCAACGAGGCCTTACCCAGATGGGTGGGTTCTCCGTGGACGTCGCTCAGAACGGCCTGGAGGCCGTTGAAAAGATTGAAAAGGATCTTTTCGATCTCGTACTGACCGACCTCATGATGCCTGAGATGGATGGCATGGAACTTCTCAAGATGATCAAGGGGACAAGGCCAGAGGTGCCTGTGATCATGATGACCGCTTATGGTTCAATCGAAACAGCTGTTGAGTCGATGAAGATGGGGGCAAACGACTATATTACCAAGCCCATCGATTTCAATGACCTCCTCCTCCATATTTCCAGGACTCAAAAGGAAAATCTCCTCCTAAAGGAAAATCGGCTCCTGAGGATGGAGGTGAGGAAAAAATTTGAGTTTACCAATATCATTGGCAAGAGCAAGAAGATGCAGGAGATCTTCTCCCTGATCGAAAAGGTGGCCCGCAGCCACAGTACCGTCATCATCTACGGAGGGAGCGGGACAGGGAAAGAGTTAGTGGCCAAAGCTATTCATTACCACAGCCCTCGGGCGGAAAAGCCCTTCATCCCTTTCAACTGCAGTGCCATTCCTGAAACTCTGGTGGAAAGCGAACTCTTTGGCCATACAAAAGGGGCCTTCACGGGTGCGATCCAGGCGAAAAGGGGACTGTTTGAAGAGGCGGATGGAGGGACAGTCTTTCTTGACGAGATCTCCACCATCCTTCCCTCGGTGCAGGTGAAACTCCTAAGGGTCCTTCAAGAAAAAGAGTTGATGAGAGTGGGGGGCACAGAGAGGATCAAGATTGATATCCGGATGATTGCGGCCACCAATGAGGATTTGGAAGCCAACATGAAAAAGGGGAAATTTCGTGAAGACCTCTTCTACCGCCTCCACGTCTTCCCCATCTTCCTCCCCGACTTAAAGGATCGGAAAGAGGATATTCCCTTGCTGGCTTATCATTTTCTCGATCTCTGCACGAAGGAAACGAAGAAACAGATTGATGGGATCTCAAAAGAGGCCATGAATGTCCTCCTGGAGTATGACTGGCCTGGGAATGTCAGAGAATTAGAGAATGTCATCGAAAGGGCCGTGATCATTTCGGAGGGAAACATCCTCGTCGCCGGCGACCTTCCCCGCCATCTGACCGAAGGGTCTTCCGCCCTGATTAAGAAGGGCGTAAGGGAACATAAGTCACTGGACGAGATTAAGGCCGAATACATCAGCGAAATCCTGAAAGCGACGGAGGGAAACAAAAGGATGGCGGCCGAAATCCTGAAGGTGAACCCGAGAACCCTTTACCGTTTTGAGAAAAAGACCAAACCTGCATTGGATGTTTAATCCTTTCATCGGGAACGGGTCCACATTGACTGTTTGGATAAACAATGTTATGAAACAGTTGTGAAATCGCGTTCATCGTCTGGTTTTTTTCTTTTTCTTTCGTTCCTTTTTCTCATCGCGTGTGCGGGTCGACCGATGGTCGAACCTCCCGGGCCAGGGTCCCGCTCCTCTCAAACGGTCCCGATTGCATCGCCTAAGAAGACCCCCCCCAACCCCCTGACCTACTATCCATTTCTCGTCGCCCAACTTAAGCTCAGAGAGGGGAAAATGGATGAGGCGATCAAGCATCTCAAAGACGCCATCTCGAAAGACAAAAAGGAACCCTTCCTCCATGTGGAGCTGGCGACGCTTTATGTCCACAAGGGGCAGCTCGATGAAGCGGTGGAGGAGTGTAAGAAGGCTCTCCATTATGATCCCAACGTCTTAGCTGCCCACTTGATGTTAGGGGGCATCTACTCCTCCCTTAAGCAAAACCCATTAGCCATCGAGTCCTACGAGAAGGCCATCCAGATTGCTCCCGAGCATCGAGAAAGCTATCTCTACCTCAGTTCCCTTTACGCCGATGTCAAAGAATATGAGAGGGCCATCGATCTCATGAATCGGTTCCTCAAGATGGAGCCCAACTCGGTGATGGGTTTCTACTCCCTTGGAAGAATTTACGCAGAGATGAAAGCTTATGATCAGGCGAAAGAATATCTTTTGAAGGCCCTCGCCATTGACCCCAACCTTATTTCCGTTCTGATGGATCTCGGAATCGTTTATGAACTACAGAATGAACAGGAAAAGGCGGCCGAAGTCTATCAAAAGGTCCTCGCCCTCGATCCCGACAACAAGCGGGCCAGAAATCGGCTGGGACAGATCTTCATACGGAAGAAGAGGTTGGATGACGCGTTGAGTCAATTTCGGGAGATGCAGAAGTCGGATTCAGAGGACCTCAACATCCGCACGAAGATTGGTCTGATCTATCTGGAGCAGGGGAAACTTGATCAGGCAATCCTTGAATTCAACTTCATCCTCGCAGCCAACCCAAAGGATGATCGGGTGCGTTACTATTTAGGAGCTGCGCACGTCGAAAAAGGAGCCCTCGATCAGGCCCTGTCCGAATTCAAGAAGATCCCTCCGGAATCCAGCCTCTTCGCAGATGCCAGGAGAAGCATGGCCCTGATCTTGAGAAAACAGAACAAACCGAAAGAAGCCCTCCAGACCATCGAGGACGCCATCCAGATGAAGCCGAAGGAGGCGAACCTCTATCTCATCCTGTCCGACCTTTTGGAAAAAGAGAACCAGCTGCCGAAGGCGCTCGCTGTCCTCCAGAAGGGGCTTGACCAAAATAGCAACAGCGTCGATCTTCTCTTTTCGTTGGGAGCCCTTTACGATAAGATGGGCGAGTTCGAGAAGATGGTCACCCAAATGAAAGAGGTTCTCCGACTGGAACCTGACCACGCCGATGCCCTGAACTATTTAGGCTATTCCTATGCGGATCGGGGCATCCGTCTGGAAGAAGCTCTCCAACTCATCCAGAGAGCGATGTCGCTCAAACCTAACATGGGCTACATTACGGACAGTCTCGGGTGGGTTTATTTCAAGCTGGGGCACTACGAAAAGGCTGCCGTGGAACTCGAAAAGGCAAACCAATTGACCCCGGATGACCCCGTAATTACAGAACATTTAGCGGACTGTTATTTCGAGCTTCATCGAACCGAAAAGGCCATCGAGCTTTACGAAAAGGCTCTGAAACTGGATCCGAAACCTGATCAAATCGAGAGGTTGAAGAACAAGATCAAGGAAGGAAGAGAAAAGAAGAAATAACTGCTTCCGCAAATCCCAAACACCAAGCTCCAAATCCCAAATAAGCTCCAATGACCGAATTTTCAAATAACCGAATTTCAATTTCAGGTTCTAGGCCTAATCTGCTGCAGCCGAGGATTTTCAATCTGCAATTCATGCCGGTCGGAGGAAGGAACCGAAGCAAAATTCCAATGTTTCTGGATAAGTTTCGGTGGTTGGATATTGGTTATTGAAATTTATTTGGAGCTTGTGATTTGGTTATTGCCTGCCCGCCGATAGGCAGGGAATTTGGGGTTTATTATTAGCCTCCTGCCACCGGGGGGAAGATGCTCACGACATCCCCGTCTTTTAGCAACTGCTCCTTCTTGCCATGAATCCCATTGATCAGGATGATCTTAGGCATGTCCTCAGGGATCTTTAGTCTCTCCAGAATATCCTGCACCCGCGTATGACCGTCGACCTCCATCTTGCAGGAGAAACGACTGCTCCCTTTGGGAAGATAGTCCCTTAATGTGGCAAAGAGTTTGACTTCAATATCCATCCCGTTGAATCCAATCTGTTAATCTTAATTTATTATACTTCGGACTTCCTGCATTGACAAGGGGCCGAAGGATTTGCTGCCGTCATTTCCAGGTATCCACCTCTTTCACCGCTTTTGAGATGACGAAGATCCTTAAATTATTGCTCTCCCCTTCCAGGGGGACGACAAAAAAACCCTCTCTTTCCAGCGTATACCCCTGTGTCGTTCCTACCAACGTCTCTCCATCGAGAAAGGTGATTTTTACCTTCATCTGAGTTCCTGGTTCTGCCTTCTCCTCAGAAACATCTTTCGTAAGAGGACGGTCTTGTTTTCCCTCCAGAGATCTTACGAAAAAGACCGCCTTCAAATCAGAAAAAAGGACTTCAGAAACTTTTCTCCCCTCTTCCCCTAAGGGAACCACATGGAATCCCTTTTTCTGCGGTCCAAAATCATAGGTCGTTCCTTTTATCACCCGTCCGTCCCGATATCGAGCCACGACAAGATTCTGAGCCTTGGCAATGGGTTCAATTTTCTTTTCCAATTAAGATAAAATCCCCCTTTGATTAACTCGCGGGCACATTATATAAGAAGGCAATTCTTCTTGCAAGAAAGAAATGGGAAGGAAGAAAATTAGATGATTTCAATTTTACCCGGAGGGCCTTCGACCACCTGACCAACGATCCACGCATCGATCTGGGCTTCCTTTCTAAGGGTCTCCACGAGATTTTGCGCCTGGTCTGAAGGTAACGAGATCAAGAGCCCACCGGAGGTCTGAGGATCGTAAAGAATGTCCATGAGCAGAGGGGAAAGGTTCGTATCAGCCTCCACCCGGCAGGAGAAAAATTGACGATTGGATTGCCCCCCTCCGGTGAGTAACCCCAGTCGCGCATATTCCATGGCTTCTGGAAGGAGGGGGATATTCTTAGAGCGGATCACCATCCCCACTTGGCTTGCGATTGCCATTTCCAAAGCATGGCCGATGAAACTGAATCCGGTGATGTCCGTACAGGCATGGGAGAGAAAGGTCTGCATCCTTTCTGATGCTTTTCGATTGAGGGCAACCATGCTCTCTACCATCCTTGTCACAGCCTCATCGGAAGCCATTCCCCCTTTGAGGGCTGTAGCGATAATCCCTGTGCCAAGAGGCTTGGTCAAAACGAGTTGGTCTCCTGGCTTGGCACTGGCATTGGTAAGAATTCTTTTTGGATGCACCACTCCTGTTACGGCCAGGCCATATTTGATCTCCGGATCCTCAAGGGTATGACCTCCCACCAGAGCTACCTCCGCCTCATCCATTTTCGAGAGACCGCCTCGAAGGATCTCTTTTAAAACTGAAGAAGAAAGGTCCTTGATCGGAAAGGCCACCAGATTGAGAGCTGTCAGAGGCCTCCCTCCCATGGCATAGACATCGCTCAACGCATTCGCCACTGCGATCTGGCCAAACGTATAGGGATCATCCACAATGGGGGTGAAAAAATCGGCGGTTTGGATCAGGGCTACCTCTTCATTCAATTGATAGACCCCCGCATCATCGGAGGTCTCCAGTCCCACCAAAACCTTAGGGTCTTTTCGAAGAGGCAAATCCTTCAAGACCTGGGCCAGATCCTCTGGCCCGACTTTCGAGGCTCAGCCCGCCTTCCTGACCTTGGAAGTCAGTCTGACTTCATCCATCCTTCCACTCCGTTCTGTGAGTTTTTTTCTGAATTTCCTCAAAGACCTTTCGATCAAAGGGAACATTCCTTAACCTCACGGCCTGATGAGACGATCGGCTTCCAGCATCGACTGGATGATCTCGACCATATTTGAAACAACCCCCACTTTAAGTTTTCCCTTTAGCCCGTAGAAATCGAGACAACTGCCACAGGAGAGAATCTCCACTCCCTTCTCAGATAAAGCGATGAGTGAGTCCAGAACCTTAGACCCTTCTGCGGCCAGTTGAACGCCGCTGTTAATCAGAATAAGACGATTCGGTTTTGTCTCTAAATCGAGTAAGGTTTTTAAAAAGGCTTTCATCAAGAACGACCCTAAGGCTTCATCTCCGCGCCCCATGAGATGAGAATTGATATAGACGACGACCTCTTTCGCCTTCTCTATTTCTTGAGGGATCTCAATTTCCCGATTGACTTTTCGTTTTCGAATACGGAGGGTGAAATTTTCTTCTCTTTGCTCTACCTCCACAGAACACCCTTGGCTCTGCGCGAATCGCTCCACATTGTTACAGGACACGGCGTTGTCCACGATGACCAGCAACTCTCCCTCCTTCAGTTGGTCCAGTGCCTTCTTGGTCGTCATCACCGGCTGGGGACACGCCAGCCCTCGGCAGTCGACTACAGGCATTGATCTTTTTCCTCCCTCAATCATTTTAGTTTCTCGGCCAGAGAAGTCAAATCGTTTTTTTCAATAACCCTCCTATCTTTCTATAGGGATATCCAATAGGTAATCCCTCACCTAAAGGGGGGAGGGGGCGACTTCAGTCGTCCTCCAAATGGGGAGGCTAAGGCCTCCCCTACCCTTTGTATCACGCTTCAGTGACGCATTACTCCAACAGGTTCTTTTCTGTTGCCTTGCCCAGTCGAAATTGCTATAAAATAAGTGACAAGACAAAAGGGAGGTGGGGTTTATGTACAAAAAAATCTTGGTTCCATTGGATGGCTCGGAGCTGGCCAAGAAGGGTTTGGAGGAGGCAGAAAAACTGGCTCAAATCTTTGGAGCCGAAATCGTTCTCTTCCAGGTCGTGCCCTTCATGCCTATCTATGGATCACCGGAGCTGGTGACACCCCTCATCGTCGATGAGAAACAGAAGGAAGCGGCTGAGAAATATCTTCTCACCCTCTCGGAAGAGTTAAGAAAGAAGGGTTTTAGGGTGACCTCCATGGTGAAGACCGGACAACAGGTGGCTGTCGAAATCATCGACTTTGCAAAAGAGAGCGGGGTGGACCTCATCGTTATGTGTACCCACGGCCGCTCTGGGATCACTCGCTGGGTCTTAGGGAGTGTAACGCATAAGGTCTTAACCCGGGCCGAGACGCCCATCCTTCTGCTCCGTTCCAAAGCATGATTGAATGAAGATGACGATCGTTCTCATCGGGCTCTACATCGCCTGCGAATTGATTGCCAACGTAACGGCTTCGAAGCCCATACAGGTGGGTGGGATTGTTGTTCCAGCCGCCATCTTCATTTACACGCTTACCTTCACGCTGATCGATCTGATCAATGAATCCCTGGGAAGAGAAGGTGCCCGGAAGGTGATCCTAACAGCCTTTTTGGCCAATCTTCTGCTCGCTGCCTACGTCCAGTTAGCCGTCCTTCTTCCGCCCGCTTCCTTCTATTCGGGACAGGACGCCTTTTCAGCAGTTTTGGGGGGCACCCCCAGAATCGTCTTCGCTAGCCTGACGGCCTACCTCGTTAGTTCCTTGATCGATGCTGAGATCTTTGCCTTCTGGAGAGCCCGCGTCCAACGGTTCAAATGGACCAGGGTCTTTGTAAGCAACGGGATCTCAACCTGGGTGGATAGTGTCATCTTCATTACCCTTGCCTTCTATGGAACCATGCCCGTTTGGGTCTTGATCAGGGGTCAATATCTCGTTAAGATGGGCATAACAGTTTTGAGCCTTCCTCTCATCTACCTGGTGAAGAGATCGAGAAAGTTTGGAGTGACCCCTTCTGTCCTCGCGGGAGGCCACTTCGGGGACAAGCCAGGCAGGCCAATATAAGAAGCAAATGAAAAGGGAACATGTCTTTTTCATCGTCATCCTTCTTCTGACCGGGCTCTCGTTCTACCTCTTTTACCGTATCCTCTCTCCCTTTCTTGGACCCACCGTATGGGCCATCCTCCTGTCCATTGTCTTCTACCCACTCTTTCAGAGGCTCCGGCACCTCTTGAAGAAGAGGGAGGCCCTTTCTGCAATGATCATGACCCTCCTGGTGGTGGTCGTCATTGTTTTGCCTTCGACTCTTCTTGCGATCTCCTTGGCCAATGAAGTGGTCGATGCTTACCACAATCTGGAGGAGATGATCAAGACGGGTCGCCTTCAGGCTTACCTGGAGCAGGTCCGGCAGGTCGCTCCTATCCGGTGGATCTGGACCAGATTGGATCAGTACTTTGATCTTTCACAGGCGGACCCTTTCAAGTTTCTACTTCAGAACCTTCGACAGATCAGCACCTTCCTCTTCAACCAGACCTCCGCCATCTTCAAAGGGCTCTCCACCTTCGTGATCGGATTCTTCTTCGCCCTCCTCTCCCTCTACTATCTCTTTAAAGATGGCAATCGCCTCCTGGATAGATTGAAGGCGATTGCCCCCATCCCTTCAAAAGAAAGGGAGCTCATCCTCCTTCGATTCAAAGAGATGATTTATGCAACGATCTACGGTGGGATGGTTGTTGCAATTATTCAGGGGCTATTGGGGGGGCTGATTTTCGGGGTTCTTGGTATCCCTTCCCCGGTCCTCTGGGGAACAGCCATGTCTCTGCTTTCCTTCATCCCCGTGGGTGGAACGGCTCTCATCTGGGTGCCTGCTTCTCTTCTCTTTATCCTTCAGGGCAGTTTCTTAAAAGGAATCATCCTTCTTCTCTTTGGAGCCTTTGTCATCAGCATGGTGGACAATTTTCTCAGGCCAAAGCTGATCAGTTCGAAGACGAAGATCCATCCCCTATTGCTCTTCTTTTCTGTTCTGGGAGGCATTCAGGCCTTTGGAATGATTGGATTGGTGGCCGGTCCTTTGATTACAACGCTCTGTTTGACACTTATTGAGATTTACGCAGAAGGAATCGGGTAGGTCAGTTCGGAGCAATGAGTTCGGAGAATTCAATTTTTGGTTCTTAATCTTTAGTTTCTTAACTCCCAACTCCTAACTCTGAACTCCGAACTTCATCATAGGTTGGGGGCTTCTGTGATTTTGACTCCGAACTCTCTGGCTTGGCTCGTCAGATCCTTAAAAACCACCATGAAAGGAGCCTCTTTCCCCGGGGGGACGATCATCTCCTTGGGTTGTTGGGGTTGAATTAACATGTCTCCCTCAAAAAATGTAGGGGGAAGGCTTCTCAGCCCATCGAGGCCGATGTTCAGACCGCAGAGCGTCTCCTTCTCTAAAATTCTATTCCTATTCTGATCAAAGATCTCCACCCGAATTTTAATATACTTCCTAACAGACCCAGATTGATTCTTCACCTTTCCTTCGATCACAGAAAGCAGAAAATCCCCCACTTTCTCGTCATATCGATTCAGGTCGCCTACCACAAGATCCGTCTGTTTAACTCCCAACATTTCGTCCCAGAGGGCGATAGCCTTCTGAACGGGATATTCTAAATAGGTCGTGACCGTTCCCTTCGATCCAAATTCCGTCCACACGAAGAAGCCACCCAGGACCAGGAGAACCAGGAAAATAATCACGAAAAAGATGACCGGGGACTTTCTCCTCGTTGTTTGAGCTATCCTCTTCGGCTTAACGGGCTTTGCCTCTGCTCTCTCTTCTCTCTCGGGCTCAAAGGGAGCCTTTGGCGCCCTCTCCTTCGCAGGGGCCTCCTCACGAAGGAGGGCCTCTTCTTCCTCCGGAAATTCTGCCTCTTGCTGCTCGCCTAATAGCCCAATCTCTTCCCCTTTGCCCACCTTGGAAGGAGGGACCCCTGGCCCCTTTGGAGCTGGCTCGGCAAGCTCTTCCTGAGATTTCATAAAAGACTCGAAATCCTCCATGGGTCCCTCATCCTCCAGCGCCATAGGGGGCTCCGGGGTGGGCTCTGGGGCGCGCTCGATGGCAGGCTCCGTAGGAGGGGTGACAAAAAAGACATGCTGACACTTTGAACAGCGGACCTTTGCTCCCTTGGCTGGAATTCTTGACTCATCCAAGCTAAACTTGGTCATGCAGGAGGCACAGGTGACGATCATTGGAACCTCCCCTGATTTTTGATGACATTATGATGAAAGGAGTAATAAAAATCAAGGACAAAATAAGAAAGGGTGTGCGACAAATTTGTGGGTATAATTTTATCCTGTAGCGCGATATTCCCAGAAGTCTTCCCA
>Ga0073934_10004629_pt1 | contig 22510 bp, 25 predicted proteins | sample LarsenN4metaG_FD_76834 | JGI IMG/M metagenome (GOLD analysis project Ga0073934, IMG submission 76834) | Hot spring sediment bacterial and archeal communities from British Columbia, Canada, to study Microbial Dark Matter (Phase II) - Larsen... ...
ATCTCGACGAGCAGCTGGTTGAGCGTCTGCTCGCGCTCGTCGTTGCCGCCGCCCAGCCCGGCGCCGCGGTGGCGGCCCACCGCGTCGATCTCGTCGATGAAGATGATGCAGGGCGCATTCTTCTTCGCCTGCTCGAACATGTCGCGCACGCGGCTGGCGCCGACGCCCACGAACATCTCGACGAAGTCGGAGCCGGAGATGGTGAAGAACGGCACGTTCGCCTCGCCGGCAATGGCGCGCGCCAGCAGCGTCTTGCCGGTACCGGGCGGGCCGACCAGCAGCACGCCACGCGGAATGCGCCCGCCGAGCCGCTGGAACTTGCCGGGATCGCGCAGGAACTCGACGATCTCCTGCAGGTCCTGCTTGGCTTCATCGACGCCCGCCACGTCCTCGAAGGTGACGCGGCCGTGCGCCTCGGTCAGAAGCTTGGCGCGCGACTTGCCGAATCCGAGCGCCTTGCCGCCCGCACCCTGCATCTGGCGGGAGAGGAAAATCCATACGCCGATCAGCGCGATGAAGGGCAGCCACGACACCAGCAGCGAGACGAACCAGGGCACGTTGTCGGACTGCGGCCGCGCGGTAATGGCAACGCCCTTGCCGTAGAGGCGCTGCACCAGGGTCGGATCGTTCGGCGCATAGGTCTGGAACGGACGCCCGTCGGTAAAGGTGCCGTGGATCTCCGGCCCCTGGATCAGGACGTCGCGCACCTTGCCGTGATCGACTTCTGTCAGAAGCTGGGAGAACGAAATGTCCTGCGCTGCGGTCCGCTGGCCCGGGTTCTGGAACAGCGTGAACAGCGCCAGCAGCAACAGGACGATGATGACCCACAGGGCGAAATTGCGAAGATTGGCGTTCATCCCGTTGCTTTCATGGCGCGCCGGAATCCCGGCCGCCGCTTTGTATGCTCTCGTTGCGCGAAAACGTCGACGTCCCTCGGTAATGTAGGGCCGCGGTCGCCTGCTGCCAAGGGAACCAACACTCCGCCCCGGGCGTCACCGGCGGGCATTCTATCCCTCCCCCGCAGCCGCCCAGCAAGCCTGCCCGCAGGACATTGGCGATTGGTTAAGGCCGTTTCTGGGCACGGCTGCGCCGGGGCGGCGCCCGTTCGATCCGCACCTGCCCGTCGCGCAGCGTGACGATGGCGCCGGCAAGCGTCCGCCGGAAGGACTTCGGCCGCCCCGCGGCGCCCCGCGACATTTCAATCGCGTTCCCCAGCGCCTCCGACAGCGCCTCGAGCGCCCCGAGTTCGACGGGGCCCTCGTCCCCGATCCGATTGACGGCCGTTTCCAGAACCCGAAGACGAAGTTCCTCCGGCAGGCGTTGGAACTCCTCGACAGCAAACGACACCGGCCCCTGCTTCGGCCACGGCCCCGGCGCGAGCCGCTGCAGCACCGCCTGCGACGCCTCCTGGACGGCAGCATCGGCGCGCAGCGCGCGTTTGGCGAGCCTCGCCAGGCGGGCGGACGTCAGCCCTTCGGCGGCAAGACGCGGCATCAGTTGGCGCAATCGTGTCCGGGCAAAGCGCGGGTCGCGATTGGACGGATCTTCGATGTAAGGGATGTTTTCGGCCTTGAGCGTCGCGATCAGCCGCGATTTCGGGATTTCGAGCAGGGGACGGAAGAGCCCGATTCTCTCGTGCTCATGCCCCGGCAGCAGACCCGCCTGCCGCATGCCGGCCAGGCCCGCGATGCCGCTGCCGCGCATCATCCTGAACAGCACCGTCTCGGCCTGATCATCGAGCGTATGCGCCGTAAGAATCGGCGCATGGCCATGCTTTCGCGCAACGTCCGCCAAGAGCCGATAGCGCGCCCGCCGCGCGGCGGCCTGCAGTCCGCTCTTGGGCTTTCGGCCGGTCCAGCGAAGCGTGCGATGCTCCACGCCGAGCGCGCGGGCAAGCCGCTTCACCGCCAGCGCCTCCGCTTTCGATTCCGGCCGCAAGCCGTGGTCCACCGTGACCGCGATCAGCCGCGGGCCGCGCCCGAGCGCCCGGCGCCAGCGCGCGGCAAGCCACAGCAGCGCGGTCGAATCGGGACCGCCTGACACGGCAAGCACCAGGACAGGATAGGACCCGAAGCCACCAAACAGGGATTGCGCTTCGGCAGCGGAAACCGGCGTATCCTCAGCAGCGGACACGCTTCTGTTCCCGCTCCACGCCCTGCTTCACGCTGTTGGGCGCACGCGGATACTTGCGGCCGACCTCCGCGAGCGTCGCGCAGGCCATCTCCTTCTGATTGAGTGCGGCCAGCGACTGGCCGAGCCGCAACAGCGCCTCCGGCGCCTTGGGATGGTTGCCGTTCTTGGTGGACAGATCGAGGAAGTTGGACGCCGCCGCGTCGTAACGCTGGCGCTGGAACTGGCTTTCGCCGAGCCAGTAGCGCGCGTCGCCGGCGCGCCGATCCTTCGGGAACTTCTTGAGGAAGGCCTCGAAGGCATCTTCAGCGAGCGCATAGTCCTTGCGCAGCAGATAGCCGTAGGCCAGGTCGAAATGGTCCTTGGGAGAATCCGAAGGAGGCGCGACCGCAGCGACGGCACCGGTGGCGCTGAGATTGCGCGAGGGCGGGGGCGGCAGAGCTCCGGCCTCGGCGGAGCGGCCTGGATCACCCGTGCCGCTGCCGAGGCCGGCGGCGAGCGTCGAAAGATCGAGCGGGGCCCCTGGCGCGCGACCGCCGGCAATGCCCGTCGGGGGGTCGGCAGGGATCACCGGTGGCGGCTGCATCACGCCGCCTCCGAGCGGACGCGGCGCGCCGGGCGCGTCGGGGTTCTGCGTCGGATCGAAGACGTCGGCTTTGCGCGCGGGCGACGATGGACCCGGAGCCGGCGCCGGCAACGGCCCGGACCCGCGCGCGGGGGCAGGCGAAGCCTGCGGCGCGCTTCTTGCGCCTTCAAGCTGACGAATCTGCGCCTCGAGCTGGCGATTGCGGTGTTGCAGTTGCTCGACCTCGCCGGTCAATTGGCGCACCTGCGCCTCCAGACGCTCGATCTGCAGGACGTAGTCGGCCGAAGGCTGCGGCACTTGGCCGGTGGTTTCGGGTGGCATCGGTCGCTCCGGGCGCCCGAACATGCGCTCGAAGAAGTTGGCACCGCCATCCTGCGCGTCCGCCGGGAGCGCGGGGCTCAGCACGGCGAGCACGGCCGCAGCCGCAAATGCGCGGATCGTCCGACTGGTCATGGCGAAATTTCGTTATGCCGCGGGTTCACACTTAGCATACGGGGCCGATCAAGACCAAAATGTGACTTCGGTCGGCACCTGCAAGTGCTTCCCGTGCACGCGCCCGATGGACCAGCCCCGCGCTCTCGCGATGGGCGCCCTCGGTCAGGAGGTCACGCCGAGCACGGTGACCGCGCGGCGGTTCTGCGACCAGCAGGAAATATTGTTGCAGACCGCAACCGGCCGCTCCTTGCCGTAGGATACCGTGCGCATGCGCGAAGCCGGAATCCCGCGGGCGGCGAGATAATCGCGCACCGCCTGCGCGCGCCGGGCACCAAGCGCGATGTTGTACTCGCGCGTGCCGCGTTCGTCGGCATGGCCTTCGATCGTAAACGAATAGTGCGCGTAGGTCTGCAGCCATTGCGCCTGCTTGTCGAGCGTGGCGCGCGCCTGCGGCGTGAGCTCCGAGGAGTCAACTTCGAAGAAGACGCGGTCGCCCACGTTGACGACGAAGTCCTGCTGACTTCCTGGCGCGGCGGTGGAGGCCGAGGCGAGCGAATTGTCCTCGGGCTTGTTGGCGCAGGCCGACACGGCCAACGCCGCAACCAGGGCGACCATTGCCGCTGCACCGCGGATACGACGCGACGTCATGAACATTCCGGTGCCTCCATTCTCGAGTCTTCGCCGGACCGCAGCCGATCTAGCAGCAGCTTCGTTAAGCGAACGTTCCGTCAACCTTGACGGGGCGTTGTCACCGCCCCTGAAAACTCTGCCGGAGCCGGAAACGTATCGTCATGGTTAATGCGGCGTGAACGTGTCCGCCCGGTGGCAGATCGCCGCGCCCGTTCACGACAAGAGCGGCGACCAGGCCGGATCGGAGGCAAAGCCGGGCGTCGGCACACGCTGCTCGTTGCGGCCGGTGATGTCGACCGTATAGAGCAAGGGGCCGCCGTCGCCGCCCGGATCGCGGAAAAACATGATCACCCGGCCGTTCGGCGCGAACGTCGGACCCTCGTTGTGGAACCCTTCGGTCAGGATGCGCTCGCCCGAGCCGTCCGTCTTCATGATGCCGATGGCGAACTGACCGCGCCCGAGCTTGGTGAAGGCGATGGTGTCGCCGCGCGGCGACCAGACCGGAGTCGAATAGGACCCCTCGCCGAAGCTGATGCGCTGCGCCGGCCCCCCGGTTGCGCTCATGACGTAGATCTGCTGCGAGCCGCCGCGGTCGCTCTCGAAACAAATGCGCGTGCCGTCCGGCGAATAGGAGGGCGCGGTGTCGATCGCCGGCGTGTCGGTGAGGCGCGTGGTCTGCTTGGAACGAAGGTCGAGCACATAGAGGTTGGAATTGCGACCCTGCTGCAGGCTCATGATCACGCGCTGCCCGTCGGGCGAGAACCGGGGCGCAAAGCTCATGCCGGGGAAGTTGCCGACCACCTCGCGCTGGCCGGTCTCGATGTTGAGCAGATAGACGCGCGGTTCGCCCTGGCCGAACGACATGTAGGTGATCTCCTGCGTCGAAGGCGAGAACCGCGGCGTCAGCACGAGGTCATCGCCGCGCGTCAGATAGCGCACGTTGGCGCCGTCCTGGTCCATGATGGCGAGGCGCTTGATGCGGCGATCCTTGGGTCCCGACTCGTCGACAAACACGACACGGCTGTCGAAATAGCCCTTCTCGCCGGTCAGCCGCTGATAGATCGCGTCCGAGATGATATGCGCGATGCGGCGCCAATTGTCCGGAATCGTGAAATACTGCTGCCCGGTCAGTTGCTGGCCCGCAAACACGTCCCAAAGCCGAAACTCGGCCTTCAGCCGTCCGTCCGACTGGCGCGTCATGCGGCCGGTCACCAGCGCCTGGGCGTTGATCGCCCGCCAGTCGGCAAAACGCGGCACGGCGTCGATGTTGGCGATGCGCTCGATGTAGGCGGCAGGATCGATCGGCTCGAACAGACCCGAACGTCTCAGGTTGGCGGTGATGACCTGCGTCACGTTGCGCGCCATGTCGCCATCGCCGGTGCTGCCGCCGAGAAAATCTGGCAGTGCGATCGGCATCGGCTGCACGGTGCCCTGCGTCACGTCCAGGGAGATGACGGCGGCGGCGCGGCGCGGCGGAAGTCCGGCGACGGCGCCCGCGGCGCCGGCGCCGAGAAGCAGCGCGCGCCGGCTCAACAGCAGTCTCGCGCGGCTCGAAAGTCGGTCTTGCATGGCAAAGCTCATTCCCGGCTCACCGCCGATCAGCCGCTGTACATGTCGCGCGGATCGAAGGTGATCTCGATCTCTTTCCAGGTCTCGTAGGTCGAAGGCGACAGCATGTCGAACGGCTGGCCGCGGAACAGCGCCCGCACCGCGTTGTCGCGGGCGGTCTGGAACAGGCTGCCGCGGCCGCTCGTGAGCACCATGGGCGGGCCGGCGAGGCGGCCGTCGCGGCCGAGATGGATGCGGATCTTGACCACGAGCTCTTCCGGATTCTGCACGCCGGCCGGCGGGTTCCAGAGCTTCATCAGCCGCGCGCGCATGGCATCGAGCTCGCTCTGCGAAATGCGCGGCGCGCTGCCGCTTCGCGTGCCGAGCGCGGGGGCAGGCGCGATCACCTCACCGGTCGCCGCGCGTCGCTGGGGATCGCGCTTGTCGAGCAGCGCCGCGATCTGCATGGGATCGAACCTGGGCTGCGCGGCTTCCTGCTTGCGCCGGGCTTCCTTGGCCTTGGCCTTCTCTTCGGCGCGCTTGCGCGCCTCCTCCTTTTTCAAGGTCTCGGCGATCGGATCGATCTTGGGTTTTGGATCGGGCTTGGCCTCGGCCGGCTTGGATTCGGCCGGTTTGGGCTCCGGCAGCGGCGGGGACGGCGCTGCGGCGGTCTTGATCTCGGGTTTCTCGGCGACCTTGGACCTTGCGTCGTCGGCGGGGCGCTGTGCGCCGATCGCCTCGACCTGGGGCTTGGGCTCCGGCTTGGGCGCGTTCTTGGCGCCGCGCGTCAATTCGGAGAACTGCTTGTCCGAGATGATGTCCACGGGCAGCGCATCGGTGGGCGCCGCTTCGAGCGGGCGTGCCGAGAACGAGATCAGCCCCCACAGCAGCAGAGCTGCATGCGCCAGTGCGGAAATGGTCAGGCCTGTCTTCATTTCGGGCAACGTCATGAACCTTGCTCGACCTCCGTGACCAGCGCCACTCGGCGGAAGCCCGCGGCGGAGAGCCGTCCCATCACTTTCATCACCGTACCATAATCGACGGCGCGGTCGCCGCGCACGTAGATGCGCTCGTCGTTACCGCCGCGCGCGTCGGCAATCGCCCGCAGCTTGGGCACGAGTTCGTCGAGCTGCACCTCGGTGTCCTGGAGAAAGACCTGACCGCGGGTGTTGACCGAGATGGCAAGCGGCTCCTTGTCGGCCTGGTCGAGACTTGCCGCCTTGGTCTGCGGCAGATCGATCGGCACGCCGACGGTGAGAAGCGGCGCCGACACCATGAAGATGATCAGCAGCACGAGCATCACGTCCACCATCGGCGTGACGTTGATCTCGCTCATGACCGGGTTGCGCCGGTGACGCCGTTTGCCGAACTGGCCGGAATGTGCGCCGCCGCTGATCGCCATCACTCACCCCTGTCGCCTGACCCTCGGGCTCCCGAGTGTGCCCGCCAGACCCGTCCGTCCGCTGCAGTCCGCCCCTCACGCGCGCTCATCGATCTGCCGCGACAGGATGGCGGAGAACTCGTCGGCAAAGCCTTCCAGGCGCTGCGCCTGTCGGTTCACCTCGCTGATGAACTTGTTGTAGAAAATCGTCGCCGGTATGGCCGCGATCAGGCCGATGGCGGTGGCAAACAGCGCCTCGGCGATGCCGGGGGCGACCACCGCCAGCGAGGTGTTCTTCGAGGCCGCGATCGATTGAAAGCTCGTCATGATGCCCCAGACCGTGCCGAACAGGCCGATGAAGGGGCCGGCCGAGCCGACCGTGGCCAGCACCAGAAGGCGGCGCTCCAGCCGTTCGATCTCGCGTGCAATCGTGACGTCCATCACCTTTTCGATGCGCGCCTGCAACCCCGCAAACGACCGCGTCTGCCCCTCGAAGGTGCGCTTCCATTCGCGCATGGCGGCGACGAACAGCGCCGCCATCGAATGGACCGGGCGTGCCGAGAGCGTCTTGTAAAGCTCTTCCAGCGACTGGCCCGACCAGAACGCCTGTTCGAAGCGATCCATCGCCCGCCGCGTGCGCGCATAGAGCATGAACTTGTCGATGACGATGGCCCAGACCCACACCGAGGCGAGCAGGAGCCCGACCATGACGGACTTCACGAGCCAATGTGCCTGCCAGAACAACGCAAACAGCGACAGGTCGGAGGACGAAAGCGGCAGCGCCGACTGCGCCACATCGGCAGGATTCATCGTCTTGGTCCCTCAGAGCCAAGCCCGGCGCCGCGACGGCGCGGGCCCGGCCGTTCGAACATCGCCGGCCGAAGGCCGGGACGGCGCTTCATCGGGTCCAATGCGCGTCGCTGCGGCACGCAGGACGTTTCCGCGCCAGACGCCAGATTTCGCAAGAGCTTCAAGCCGTCCGCCACCGGCGAACGCGAGAAAATCCCGCGAAACGTGACCAAACTAGGGCACCGTCCCGGGTCCCCCGAAGGCCTAGCCAGCGCTATTTGCGTTAATGCCGGGTTACCATGGCGCGATGACAGCCGTTCGGCCGAATGATGGCCGCTTCGCGAGCGGGCGCTGCGACCGACGAAAAAACGCCCGCCGCACCAGCCGCGCGGCGGGCGTACGCGCCAAATCGCCCACGCTTATGACTGCGGGCGATTGTCGGGATTCGGGCGAGCGCGACGCTCAGCCATGAACTGATCGAACTCGGCCTTGTCCTTGGCCATGCGCAGCCGTTCAAGAAACTCGTGAAACTCGCGCTGCTCCTCCTCGAGACGCCGCAGCGTCTCGTTGCGATATTCGTCGAAGGCACGATTGCCGCTCGAGCGTTGCGGCGGCTGCCACCACGTGCCGGCCGCGCGCAAGTCCGCCGTGCCCTGATGCCATCCGCCCATGCCGCGACCTTTCCAACACCCCATGCGTCCGCTCCATAACAGGAAGGCCAGGATCGCAAGACCCAGCGGCCAGAATGCGATGAAGGCCAGCACCAGGACGGCGATCCAGGCCGGCTTTCCCAGTTCATCGATCTTGGCGACGACAGGCATGGCGAACCTCGCGCGTGAATGTTAATCACATTAACATCAATAGAGCCGTGCCTGGCGCCTGTCAAGCGCCCTTGCGAAACGACCCGTTCAGCGTTGCACGCCGGAAACCGCGCCGTCCGGGAGGCCGAGTCCGCGCAAGTAAATGAGCACGGCGGCTTCGAGCAGTTCCTCCGGCGTCATGGGCAGCGCCCGGCGGGCGGCGTCGCCGCGCCCGAACAGTGAGGCGATGCCATGCGCCAGGGCCCAGATGTGCAGCGCCATCATCAGCACCGGCGGACGGCTTTGCGGCGGCATGGTGGAAACCAGCACCTCCGTCGCCGCGCGCAGCACGCCAAAGGCGCGCTCGCCCGCCGCGCGCAGTTGCGGATTGGTGTCGAGCGGAATGCCCGCCTCGAACATGGCCGAGTAAAAGGCCGGCTCGTTGCGTGCGAACGCAAGATAGGCCTTGCCCAGGCGATCAAAAGCGGTCGCGGCGTCGGGCCGGCCTTCGTCCCAGGCGCGGGCCAGCGCCGCCTCGAACTGCTCGAAGCCGCGACGCGCGACGTCCGCCAGCAATTCGTCGCGATCGCGATAATGCCGGTAGGGCGCGGCGGGGCTGACGCCGGCCCAGCGCGCCGCCTCTGCGAAGGTGAAGCCCGCCGGCCCCTTCTTGGCGATCAATTCGAGCGCCGCGCGAATCAGCGCCTCCTTCAGGTTGCCGTGGTGGTAGCCCCGCGGCCCGCCGCCATGCCTCGACCAGCTCATGTTAACGGCGTTTACATGACGGCGCGCCCGCCGTCGACCGCCCAGGCGCCGTTGCCTGCAGCGGCTCAAGTGCCGGTGGCGGCCGCCCCTGCACGCATCGCCTGGCGCAGCGCCTTGGGGATCGGACGCGCCCGTCCGCCCGCGACGCAGGCCACCTGCACCTCGGCCTCGACCAGCGTCGCGCCGTCGCGCAGGACGCGCTGCTGCATCAGCACCGAGGCCGCGCGCACCTCCACCGGCACGGTCACGATGTCGAGCACGTCGTCCATGTGCGCGGGCCGACGAAATTCGATGCGCATGGAGCGGACCACGAAGGCAAATCCAGGCGCTTGCCGTTGCGCCTGCTCGAACAGCGCGCGCTGGTCGGCGCCGAGCAGGCGCAGGTAGTTGGTGCGGCCGCGTTCCATGAAACGCAGATAGCTCGCGTGATAGACGACGCCGGAGAAATCGGTGTCCTCGTAGTAGACGCGCACCTTTTGGTGGTGCCGCCCGTCGCGAATCTCGCCGTCAAGGGCATTGGAAATCATGATAGCTTCGCCTCGTTCCGCCTTCGCTCGCGCCAGCCGCGCCGCAATCGGCGGCCACAATAGCATCGCGGCGGGACCCACAGCCGATGCCCTGCGCCCCGCAACACGGTTGACTCACATCAATGTTCGCGTAGGCGATAGTTGATTGGTGGCAACCCCATCGGCAGCGGTGCGACAGCCTCATGAGCGATGAGCCAGTCTTGATCAGCAAACGCCGGCTGGGCGGACGCGTCGATATCACCGCCTCCGGCGCATGGATCGCCGCGCATGCCGAAGCGATGGAACAGCAGGTCAATACCGTCGTCGCCGCGCTCGGCAAGCTGCAAGCCATGCAGATCGACCTTGCCGGGGTGCGCGAGCTCGACACGTTCGGCGCCTGGCTGCTGGAGCGGCTTGCCCGCCAGGGCGGCGCGCAGGGCGCCGAGGCGCGCTTCACCGGGGTGCCGGGCCATTACCGCGGACTGCTCGAGGAGATGCGCGAGGTCAATCGCCGGCCGGCGGCGGCGGTGGCCAAGCCCAACCCGCTGCTGAAGGCACTGGCAACGATCGGACGCACGACGCTGTCGCTGCATGACAGTCTGCGCATCTTCCTCGACATGCTCGGCGCGCTGAGCCTGGCGCTCGGGCGGGTGCTGCTGCAGCCGCGATCGCTGCGCCTGACCTCGGCCGTGCATCATCTCTACCGGGTGGGATGGCAGGCGGTGCCGATCATCGTGCTGATCACCTTCCTGATCGGCTGCATCATCTCGCAGCAGGGATTCTTCCATTTCCGCAAGTTCGGCGCCGACGCCTATGTGGTCGACATGATCGGCATCCTGGTGCTGCGCGAACTCGGCGTGCTGATCGTCGCCATCATGGTGGCCGGCCGCTCGGGCAGCGCCTATACGGCCGAACTCGGCTCCATGAAGATGCGCGAGGAAATCGACGCGCTGCGCACCATGGGCTTCGATCCGGTCGAAGTCTTGATCCTGCCGCGGGTGCTGGCGCTCGTTCTGGCGCTGCCGATTCTCACCTTCATCGGCTCGATGGCTGCACTCTACGGCGGCGGGCTCGTCGCCTGGTTCTACGGCGACATGAATCCCTCGATCTTCATCGCGCGCCTGCGCGAAGCGATTTCGGTGACGCATTTCCAGGTCGGCATGATCAAGGCGCCGTTCATGGCGCTGGTGATCGGCGTGGTGGCGTGCAGCGAGGGACTGCAGGTCAAGGGCAGCGCCGAATCGCTCGGGTTGCAGACCACGACCTCGGTGGTGAAATCGATCTTCCTCGTGATCGTGCTCGACGGCGTGTTCGCGGTGTTCTTCGCCTCGATCGGGATGTAGCGGCATGGATGCTTCGAGCGAGCAAGCGGTGATCAGGGTGCGCGACCTCGTGGTCGGCTTCGGCAAGACCATCGTGCTCGACCATCTGTCGCTCGACGTGCGGCGCGGCGAAATCCTGGGCTTCGTCGGCGCCTCGGGCGCGGGCAAATCGGTCCTGCTGCGCACCATCATCGGCCTGCTGCCCAAGCGGGCGGGAACCATCACGGTCGCGGGCATGAACCTCGAGAACGTCACGCTCGCCGATCTGCGCAGGATCGGCCGGCGCTGGGGCATCCTGTTTCAGCAGGGGGCGCTGTTCTCGTCGCTGACGGTGCGGCAGAACGTGCAGTTTCCCATGCGCGAGAACCTGAAAATCTCGCCCACGCTCATGGAAGAGATGGCGATCGCCAAGCTCGAAATGGTGGGCCTGAGCCCGGACGACGCCGACAAGATCCCGGCCGAGCTCTCCGGCGGCATGACCAAGCGCGCGGCGCTGGCGCGCGCGCTCGCGCTCGATCCGGAAATCCTGTTCCTCGACGAACCCACCTCGGGGCTCGACCCGATCTCGGGCGGAGAGTTCGATTCGCTGATCAAGACGCTGCAACGCACGCTCGGCTTCACCGTGTTCATGGTGACGCACGATCTCGACAGCCTGCATACGGTCTGCGACCGAATCGCCGTACTGGCCGACGGAAAGGTCGTCGTGGAAGGGCCGATGTCGACCATCCTCGCCTCGGAACACCCCTGGGTGAAAGCCTATTTCCGCGGCAAGCGCACCCGCATCCACGCGCAATGAATCAAAAGGACCGTTCCATGGAAACGCGCGCGCCCTATGCCCTGATCGGACTGTTCGTGCTCGCCGTGGCGACCGCCGTGTTCGGCTTCATCTATTGGCTGCACAACACCGGCGGACTGGTCGAACGTGCGTACTACCGCGTGCGCTTCGAAAACTCGGTGTCGGGCATGCTGGTCGGAGCGGCGGTGCTGTTCAACGGCATCCGCGTGGGCGAGGTTACCGATCTGAAGCTTGATCCGGAGAATCCCAATCGCGTGATCGCCACCATCGGCGTTGCCGCCGGCACCCCGGTGCGCGCCGATACCAAGGCCGGGATCGACTTTCAGGGTCTGACCGGCGTCGCCGTGGTCACGTTGAACGGCGGCAGCCCGACGGCGCCGGTCCTGACCGCGCGCGACCGCGAGCCACCGCTCATCATCGCCGATCCGCTCGCCTGGCAGAGCATGACGCAGGCCGCGCGCACCATGCTGCAGCGGCTCGATACGATTCTGTCGGAGAACGCGGAGACATTCAAAAGCACGATCAGCAACATCAATACCTTCGCCGAGGCACTGGCCCGCAATTCCGGCAAGGTCGACAGCATCATCGCCGGCCTGGAACGCATGACCGGCGGCGGCGCCGCCGCGGCCGCGGTCGCAATCTACGATCTTGCCGCGCCCACGGCGTTCCCGCCCCCGACCAAGGCGCCGACGGCGCAGCTGACGGTCGCAGAGGCGACCGGCACCCTGCTCTACGACACGCAGAAAATCCTGGTGCGGCCGCAGGCGCCGCAGGACCCCTCGTTCGAAAGTGCACGCTGGAGCGACACCTTGCCCAAGCTCATACAAGCCAAGCTCCTGCAAAGTTTCGAGAATTCCAAATACCTTGCGGCCGTCGCGCGGCCGCTCGAAGGCCTCAACAGCGACTTTCAGTTGCTCACCGAGATTCGCGCCTTCCAGATCACAACCGCTCCGGACACCGCAGCAGTGGTCGAGCTTTCGGCCAAGATCCTGGGCGAGAACGGGCGGATCAAGGCGCAGCGCGTCTTCCGCAGCACGGTGCCGACCAAGCTCACGGACGCGGCTGCGGCCGCGGCCGCGCTCGATCAGGCGTTCGGCGCAGTGGCCAAGGACATCGTCACCTGGACCGCCGCGACGATCTGAAGTCACGCCCGCCGGCGCAGCCCGGCGCCTTGCGCGCATCAACGCCAGGGGACGTCCTTTTTGATCGCCGCCTCCCAGTTGCGGCCGTCGAAATGCTTGGGCTCGATCGGCAGCGTGTCGAAGTCGTCGAGACACCGGGCATTGACATCGATCTTGTCGGGGTCGGACCGCGGCACGTAGAAGGGATGAATGCCGCAGGTCTTGCAAAAATAATGCTTGGCGACGCCGGTGTTGAATGTGTAGGTCGCAAGCGCTTCGGCCCCGCTGACAAGCTCGAACCGCTCGGGCGGCACGATCAGGTGCCAGATCCCCTTCTTGGTGCAGATCGAGCAGTTGCAGACGGTGACGCCGTCGAGGTCGGCGGTGACGCGAAAGCGCACCCGCCCGCAATGGCAACCGCCCTCCATGGTTTGCATTGACACGGTCCTCCCAAAGGGATGCCGCGCGCAGCCATCGCTCAAGCGTCGTCGTCTTCCTGCGCGAACAGGCCGAACTGCGCCGGATCGCGTGCAGGCTCGGCGAGGCCGAGATGGCGGAAAGCGTGCGCGGTGATCAGTCGCCCGCGCGGGGTGCGCTGCAAGAGACCGCGCTGGATCAGGAACGGCTCGATGATCTCCTCGATTGCATCGCGCGGTTCCGACAGCGCGGCGGCAAGCGTCTCGACCCCGACCGGACCGCCGCCGTAGTGCTCGGCAATGGTGGAAAGGTAGCGCCGGTCCATGGCGTCGAGCCCCATCGCGTCGACCTCCAGCTCCGACAGTGCGCGATCGGCGAGCGCCCGGTCGATCCGGTCGGCGCGCGCGACATGGGCGAAGTCGCGCACCCGGCGCAGGAGCCTGCCGGCGATGCGCGGGGTGCCGCGCGAGCGCCGCGCGATCTCGTTGGCGCCGTCCGGTGTCATGCCGACGCCCAGCACGCGCGCGCCGCGGCTCACGATCTGCTCGAGTTCCGCCTCCGCGTAGAAATTGAGCCGCACCGGAATGCCGAAGCGGTCGCGCAGCGGATTGGTGAGCAGGCCCGCACGCGTGGTCGCACCGACGAGGGTGAACCTGGCGAGATCGATCTTGACCGAGCGCGCCGCCGGGCCTTCGCCGATGATCAGGTCGAGCTGGAAATCCTCCATGGCCGGGTAGAGGATTTCCTCCACTGCCGGATTGAGACGGTGGATTTCGTCGATGAACAGGACGTCGCGCTCCTCGAGATTGGTGAGGAGCGCGGCGAGATCGCCCGCCTTGGCGATCACCGGTCCCGAGGTGGCGCGGAAGTTCACGCCCAGTTCGCGGGCGATGATCTGCGCCAGCGTGGTCTTGCCGAGTCCCGGGGGACCCACGAACAGCACGTGGTCGAGGGCCTCCTGTCGGGCGCGCGCGGCCTCGATGAAAACGCCGAGATTGGCGCGCGCCTGCTCCTGCCCGATGAACTCGCTCAATCGCTGCGGGCGCAGCGAGGTTTCGGCCGTGTCCTCCTCGCGGCGTTCGGCGGCGACCAGGCGGCGCGGCATCGTGGCCAAGGATCAGGCTCCTCGTTCGCGATTGTACTTGTTGGGCAAGAGTTCGCCGATCGTCGTCACGGCTGGGCCGTCAGGTCCCGGGACGATGACCCGTGCATCGCGATCATAGTCCCAGATCAGTTCGCGGCAGGCGCCGCACGGGGAAACCACCGCGATCGGCCGGCCGACCTCGTCGGGGGCCGGATGCCGCACCGCCACGATCGTCTCGATGCCGGTCTCGCCGGCATTGGTGATCGCCTGGCCGAGCGCCACCGCTTCGGCGCAGATCGCCATGCGGCCGAGATAGGCATCGAGGCTGACGCCGGTGAAGATCCTGCCGGAGCGGGTGCGCAACGCCGCCCCCACCTCCTGCCAATCGTGCCGGTAGCGCAGGCGGATCGCCTCGCTTGCCGCCGCGACCAGCTCCCGGTCCTTGTCGGTCAGCGTCGAGCCGCTCACTTTGCCAGTTCCTTCAAGCCGAGGCGGATCAACTGCGCGGTCTCGGCGCCCTCACCGGCGCTGCGGCTCGCCGCGGCGACGGCCGCCGCCGCCTGCGGCTGGCCGTAGCCGAGATTGACGAGCGCCGACACCGCGTCCAGCACCGGCTGCGGCGCGCGCTTCTCGTTCACCGCACCGGAGAGCCGGACCACCGCCGGGTCGAGCGCGGTATGGGCCGGAGCCTTGTCCTTGAGTTCGGTGACGATGCGTTCGGCCACTTTGGGCCCTACGCCCGGCGCCCGCCGGATCGCGCCCTTGTCGCCGAGCGCGATCGCGGAAGCAAGGTCGGCAGGCTTGAAGCTGCCCAGCACCGAGAGCGCGACCTTGGCGCCCACGCCTTGCACCGTCTGCAACAGGCGGAACCACTCGCGTTCGACCTCATTCAGAAATCCGTACAGCCGGATCTGGTCCTCACGCACGTGCGTCTCGATCGCAAGCGTTGCCGGCTCTCCCGGCGCCGGCAGTTCCTGCAGGGCCCGGGCGGAGCAGTGGACCTCGTAGCCGACGCCGTTGACGTCGAGCACGATGTAGTCCTCGCCGTAGCTGTCGACGATCCCCTTGAGCTTGCCGATCACCGCCGTCGCCTCTGCTTTGCGGCATCCGCATCAGCGCCACCCCGTCCCCAAATGCAGGCTTGGCTGTGCACCGCCCACACGGCAGAACCAAGGGCGATGGTTCCGCCCGCCAACGAGAGAAATACCTCGCCGCGCCGGCCGGCCGCGCGAACGTGAACCAGCCGGTTCATCGCACCGCCACCATCAATCGCGCGCTCTGCCGATGATGGGCATGGCACACCGCAATCGCCAGCGCATCGGCGGCGTCATCGCTTGAAGGATCGGCCTTGGGCAACAGCACGCCGACCATCATGCGAATCTGCGCCTTGTCGCCGTGGCCCGCGCCGACGATGGTCTTTTTGACGAGGTTCGGCGCGTACTCGGCCACGCCGATACCGGCACGCGCGGGAACGAGCAGCGCCACGCCGCGCGCCTGCCCGAGCTTGAGGGTCGCGCTTGCATCCTTGTTGACGAACGTTGCCTCCACTGCAGCCTCATGGGGAGCAAACCGCTCGATCACCCCGGCAAGCCCGTCGTAAATCTGCAGCAGGCGCGCAGACAGCGACGCGCGGTCGTTCGTGGCCACCGAACCGCAGCCGACGAACGCAAGCCGGTTGCCGTCCACGTCGATCAGGCCCCAGCCGGTGCGGCGGAGTCCCGGATCGATGCCGAGGATGCGAATCGCGCGGTCCATTCCAATGCCGTTGATAGACCCGCCCCGGCCGCGGGCAAAGCGCCGGCATGGCAGGTCCCCGCTCTCCCCAATCGCGCCGCGCGGCCGGCCCTGCTAGAGAGGGCCGCGGACCCGACCGTGATCGACCTCCCCGCCAGCGCGATTTTCGCGGAAGCCCTTGCCGAACGGCGCATTCTTGCGGCGGCGACGGTGGCGGCGTTGTCGGGCCTGGTGCGCGGCTTCTCCGGTTTCGGCGGCGCCATGATCTACGTGCCGCTCATCGCCGCGATCTACGATCCGCGCATCGCGGCCGTGACCTTGCTGCTGGTGGATTTTCTCTCCAGCACGCCATTTGCGGTTCCGGAAGTGCGACGCTGCCACTGGCGCGAGGTCTTGCCGATCGCAATCGCCACCGCCGCATCGATTCCACTGGGGACGCTGCTGCTCATCGCGCTCGATCCGGTGGTGCTGCGATGGGGCATCGCCGCGCTCGTGCTCGGGCTGCTGGCGGTGCTGATGTCGGGCTTTCGCTACCGCGGGGAACCGCGGCTGCCGGTGACGCTCGGCGTCGGGTTTTTCGCCGGCATCGGTGCCGGCGCGGCGCAGATCGCAGGCCCGCCGGTGATCATCTACTGGCTGAGCCGCGGCCAATCGGCATCGACCCTGCGCGCCAACCTGATGGTCTACTTCTTTTTCTGCGGCGCCGTGCTGATCGTCTCCTATGCCGCGCAGGGCCTGTTCACGGCGCGCACGATCGCGCTGTCGCTGTTGCTCGGCGTGCCCTATCTGCTCGGCGTCGCGATCGGTGCACGCACCTTCCGCGGCGCCTCCGACCGGCTCTATCGACGCATTGCCTATCTGATCATCGCGTTTGCGGCGCTGCTCAGCCTGCCGGCGCTCGACCCGCTGTTCCGCTGAGGCCGCACCGCTTATGCGCTCATCCTGGCGAGGGCGGTATCCGACATTTCGAAATTGGCATAGACGTTCTGCACGTCGTCGTGCTCGTTGAGGCTTTCCAGCAGGGCGAGCAGCTTCTCACCCTGTTCGTCGTCGATGGCGACGGTGGTCTTCGGCCTCCAGGTCAGCGCGGCCTTGCGCGGCTCGCCGAACTTCGCCTCCAGTGCCTTGGCCACTTCGCGCAAGGTGTCGGCCGTGGTGTAGATCTCGTGGCCGGTCTCGCTCGACTGCACATCTTCGGCGCCGGCCTCGATTGCGGCCTCGAACATGGCCTCGGCGCTTGCGACCGCGGCGTCATACTCGATCACGCCCACGTGGTCGAACATGAACGACACCGCCCCGGTCTCGGCGAGGTTGCCGCCATACTTGGTGAAAATCGCGCGCACGTCGCCGGCGGTGCGATTGCGGTTGTCGGTCAACACCTCGACGATGACCGCGACCCCGCCGGGCCCGTAGCCTTCGTAACGGATCTCGTCGTAGTTCTCGGCCTCGCCGCCCTGCGACTTGCGGATCGCCCGCTCGATGTTCTCTTTCGGCATGTTCTCGGCGCGGGCCGCGAGCACGGCGGCGCGCAGGCGAGGATTGAAGGCGGGATCGGGCAGCCCAAGCTTGGCCGCCACCGTGATCTCGCGTGCCAACTTGGAAAACAGCTTGGAGCGCGCTTTGTCCTGGCGCCCCTTGCGATGCATGATGTTCTTGAATTGGGAATGTCCGGCCATGGCCTCGTCGTTCCGACAACGCCGCGCGTCCGCGGACGCAGGATGCACGACGGTTCGATTGCCCTGATGGGGCGGCCTTATAGGCCGCGGTCACGCCAAAATCCAGGATGCTGCGGAACAAAGCCGCCGCGGCGCAACAGCGACGGTGCGCGGTTCGGCTAACCCGGCTTTCCAGCCGCCCCGTGCCGAACCTGGTAGAAGCGCACGACACGCTGCGCGGTGGTGGCCTGCAGGCGTTCGAAGTGCTGCCGCGCGGTCTCTGCTGCCTGCGGTGAAAGCGCACCCTCGCCGCGTCCGAGCTGGAGGATCAGCCGCGCGGTCTGCCACGACAGGCCGACCGCCTTGGCCAGGATCAGCGCCAGTTCCTGGTCCGTCCGCTTGTCGGAGAGGATGTTCTCGACCACGTCAAGGGGCAGCTTGCACAGGACCGAGAGCGCGACCACGGTCTCCTCGACCTTACCGGCGCGCGCGAACTCACGCACCGTCGGATCGATCGGTTGGCCGGCGCGCTGCACCAGGTCGAACAGGGCGCGCGCCGCGCTGTAGTCGCGCTTGATCTTCGCCGCAGCCTGCGGCTTGTGGCCGGTCAGATCGAGCAACACGCGATCGACTTCGGCCGCCACCGCCGGGTTGTGCGCGGCCAGCCGCTTGAACACGGCCTCGGAGGCCTTGGCCACCAGCGCATGAAACTGTTCGCGCGGGATGTCCTTGCGCAGTCCGACGCTGACGGCAAGTTCCTCGTCGGCCTGCGACTTCTCGACCAGCTTGCCGAAGGTGGTGTTCGAGAAGCGGGCGCCTTCGTTGCGGGCGACGGAGCGAACCACCTCCTGATTGCCGCGCGTGACCAGCATATCGCTCACCGCCTCGCTGATGGCGGCGCGGCGCGAGATCGCAAGCAGCCGGTCCTGGCTGTCGCTGTTCGCGCATTCGAGGAGGTCCTGCTCGGTCAGTCGCGTGGACTGGCTCAGCACCGGCGCGGCAACCTCGATCGAGGGGTCGCGCGCCAGCGCCCGCACCACCGATGTCGGCGCATTCGCCACCGGCGCGAGCCGGCGCGCCAGCTCGATGCGCGCATTGGTCTCGATCCGATCAGCAAGCCGGGAAATGACGTCATCGAAGAGTTCGACCTGGACCTCCGAGTAGGCTTCCGATCCGACCATGAACAGATCGGTGACGCGGCGCAGCGTGTCGATGCGCTTTTCGGCCGAGCCGGAGGCGATCGCCCCTTCGAGTTCGGCAATGAGAGACGATGTCCCGGGCAAACCTGCCTCCCTCGCCGCGCCGGGAGCGGACTCCGGCACGCTGGCCAGGATGGCCCTGTCCCATTCAATGAATGATAAATTCGGAACCCGACGGCTTGCCTCGCGCCATCCCATCCCCTGTTACAAATGCGGGTTCCGGCAACCAGTTCGTGTGGCTTTTCAACGGCCGCGAGTGCCAATGCTGTTCGCGCCCACAAAATTGCATATCAGATATCCCGATTATGCATGAACCGCCGTGCACGGGCCATCCCAGAACGCGGGCCTTGCCTCTTCCAGCCGACCTCCCAGCCGCACCGCGCCGACGCGGCAGGCAAGGCCCGTCGCATCATCGGTCTCCACCGCAAGGCCGCACAGCGTGGCCGGACCGAGCGCGGGCTCGAACTTGGCCTGCGGGATCCGCCGCAGGAAGCGAACGAGCGGTTCGTCCTTGACCATGCCGATGATGGAATCGAAGTCCCCGGTCATGCCGACATCGGACACGAAGGCGGTGCCCCCGGGCAGGATGCGGTGATCGGCGGTGGGCGTGTGCGTGTGGGTGCCGACGACGAGGCTCACCCGCCCGTCGGCGAAACAACCCATGGCCTGTTTTTCGCTCGTCGCCTCGGCGTGGAAATCGACGACGATGGCATCGGCCCCGCGCTTGAGCGCGCAGCAGTTGAGTTCGCGTTCGACGGCGGCAAACGGATCGTCCAGCGGATCAAGGAAGATGCGCCCCATGGCATTGATCACCAGCACCTGAGCGCCGTTCTTGGCCTCGACCAGCGCCGCGCCGCGGCCGGGCGTGCCGGGCGGGAAATTGAGCGGACGAATGAGCCGCGGCGCGCGCTCGATGAACACCAGCGCCTCGCGCTGATCCCAGGCGTGATTGCCGAGCGTGATGGCGTCGCAGCCGACGTCGATCAGATCGTGATAGATCGCCTCGGTGATGCCGAAGCCGCCGGCTGCGTTCTCGCCGTTGACCACCACGAGGTCGAGGCTCCACTCGGCGATCAGGCCGGGCAGCCGCTCGAGCACGATCTTTCGCCCGCTGCGACCGACCACGTCACCGATGAACAGAATGCGCATTTCACGTCCTGCGGCAGTCGATGGTCTCGCGCTCGGTTAGCACAAGATCGAGCCGCGCGTCGCGGTCCGTGTGCGGCACGGCCGGCAACTCCTGGGCGGCATAGGCGACGCCGATGGCGATGATCCGCTTGATCTGACGCAGGCGGTTGATGGTGAGGTCGTAGTAGCCCGCACCGTAGCCGATGCGGTGGCCGCTGCGGTCAAACGCAAGAAGCGGCACGAGCAGCACATCGGGCCAGACCTCCGGAGCGTCTTCGGTCGGCTCGCGAATGCCCCAGACGCCGGACGCAAGCTCCTGCCCGAAGGCGAAGGCGCGCATGACGAGCGGGTTGCCGCGTCCGACCACCACCGGCAGCGCAAGCCGCGCGCCTTCGGCCGCAAGCCTGCGCATCAGCGGCAACGGATTCATTTCGCTCTTGAGCGGCGAATAACCGGAGACCACAAGACCCGGCGTGACCGGCACCGGGAACGGCCGCGCCGCCAGCGCCTCGGCCGCCGCCTGGCGTTCCGCCGCCGGAATCCGATCCCGGCGCGCCAGCGCCTCGCGGCGCATTTGCGCCTTGATCTCCTCCGCCGGGATCGCGGTCATGCGACGAACACACTCCCTGGGCGCGCCGTCGGCGCAGTGCAATTTGCGCCGCACGGCTGGTGGTCCCCGGGGCGATGCGTGCGGAGCCGCGCCGGCCGCTGGAGAGCTCGATCCCGGGTTCCCTACCTAAGTAGGTGGGCGCCATATGTCCGGGCCCACGAGCCCGGTCAGGGACAGCTCCCGAAAGGATCGATAAGGCCCCGGGGATATGTCTCCTGGCGCACCGGGCAGCCCCGCAAGGGCGCAATGTAATGCCACGGGCGACGATGCGCCACCGACGCCGTCGCCGCGCGTCCGCGCGCTTCTCGGCGGGGGAAAGGAACGCGGAATGGCCGGACGAGCCGCCGCACCCTGAAACGATTCTTGCAGCTATCCCTGCGCCACGCCGGTGTCGCTGCCCGCGTTCGCCTGGTTGAGCTTTCGTGCCAGCGCTTCGATCCGCTCGGCCGCGGTCGCAACCGTGGCAATCAGCGCCGCTTCCCGCGCCTGGGCGCGATCGGCGACGGCGACGCGGGCGTCCTGCACGGCGGCAAGCTCTCGTTCGAGCCTTTGCACCTTCTTCAACGCCTCCGCCAATTCGTCCGCCACCATGAGGGCGGCCATGACGGTGAGCCGCGCGTCACCGATCTCGCCGAATTGGTTACGAAGGCTCGTGATGCGGTCGTCGAGCTCCTTGGCGAGCTGGCGCAGATGGGCTTCCTCGCCATCGGCACAGGCCATGCGGAACTGGCGGCCGTTGATGGTGACGTTGACCTGCGACACGGGTCCTCACAATCTGCTGCCGGCCGAGGCCGCGCCGGTCATGGCTCGCGCCCCTCGAGCACGAAGCGGATGTTCTCCATTGCCGCATCGATCCGGCGCGCGATCTCGCGATGGTCGGCTTCGAGCTTGCGCGCGCGCGCCGTCTGCGTGTCGAGAGCGGCGGCAAGACGCGCGCGGTCCGCGTCGACCGCATGCAGTTGCTGGGTCAAGATGGCGCGGCTCTTCTCGATCTCGAGCCGGCGCTCGATCGCAGCGTCGAGCATGTCGAGCGCCTTGGTCAGGCGCGCGCTTGCCGCCTCGATGCTGGTCGGCTCGGTCATGCCCTGGTTCTTCTATGTTGTTCTTCGATGCCCAGTTGTCGTCCGCCTGGATCTTCGTGCGGGCGGGGGAACGCCGCTCGCAGACCCGGAAAATCTCGAACAAGCAATCTATTAGCGTAGAAACTTTACGTTTTGCGGCACAATTGCGTCAACGCCAGGGTGAAGCGTTATCCCGTCCTTTTCCCGCGCCTGTGCATGGGTGCCGCGCACGGCCGCCGTCACATTGACTCCCCGGCCCCCCATGCTATCCCACGCCATCCGGACGGGCCCCATGAATGCACCATCTTCGACCGCCGTTGTCGCGCCTGTGTCGCGTCACGGTGAGCGGTCGGCGGGCAGCCCGATGAGCCGCACCCAACACGATCGCATGGCCAACGCCATCCGCGCGCTCGCGATGGACGCGGTGGAACAGGCGAAGTCCGGCCATCCCGGCATGCCGATGGGCACCGCCGACATTGCCACCGTATTGTTCACGCGGTTCCTGAAGTTCGACCCCGCCGAGCCGGCTTGGCCCGACCGCGACCGCTTTGTGCTGTCGGCCGGACACGGCTCGATGCTGATCTATGCACTGCTCTATCTCCTCGGTTACGAATCGATGTCGATCGAGGAGATCAAGCGTTTCCGCCAGCTCGGCTCGAAGACGCCGGGACATCCGGAGAACTTCGTCACCCCCGGCGTCGAGACCACCACCGGACCGCTCGGCCAGGGGCTCGCCAACGCGGTCGGCATGGCGATCGCGGAACGGCATCTTTCGGCCGTATTCGGCGCCGACGTGGTCGATCATCGCACCTA
>Ga0073934_10004632_pt1 | contig 22501 bp, 22 predicted proteins | sample LarsenN4metaG_FD_76834 | JGI IMG/M metagenome (GOLD analysis project Ga0073934, IMG submission 76834) | Hot spring sediment bacterial and archeal communities from British Columbia, Canada, to study Microbial Dark Matter (Phase II) - Larsen... ...
CAACACCTCCGTGACGTCCTTCTCCGGCTAGAGAGAACTCACGGAAGATGCGCGATGGCCGACTCCGCTGTCTACTCGGGCGGCCTTACTGAATTTCCACCACGTGCTGGGACTCTAACACCATGCATCGCCGCGACGCCTTCGATCCCGCCGCGCGTCGCGTGATGCACCGCACGCAGATCCGGAGCTCGCGCGAATAATTTCGCGGCCCGGGGATCGCTGCCTGGCACGGTGCGTGCTTTCGCACAGAGGCATGAAGGCGGGATCCGTTCGACCAGCGGACGAACGTCAGCTCGATCTCTACGAACCGGATGCTCGACGAGGCGGTCAGCCCCCGCGCGCGGCACGCCCCGCGCGACCCTCGAGGCCGCGCTGCGCGAGGTGTCGAGCGAAGGAGGCGCGGTACGGATTTCGGGACGAAGAGCTGCTCGAGGCGCCGCGCACGCTGTGCTTCGAGTGCTTCCGTCTGGAGATCGTGCGACGGCAGGAGCGCGCCGAGCGGCTCGCCTGTGCCCGGAACGCCGCGCAGCCGGAGCTGCCCATCTCGGAGCGGCTGACGGAGATCGCCCGGTGCCGGCGGCGCGCCCAGATCGCGGCGCGCCGCGCGCTCGGAATCTGATCGCGGGCCGCGGAAGAGAGATTCGGGGCTATTTCGTGGCTTTGCGTCTCTCCGCCCAGTACTGCTTCATTCTCTGAGAGACGGCCTTCCTCGCGGCAGCGGACATCTTCCGTCGCGCCCTGGTGCGCTTTCTCGCGCGGCGCGCCGCCCGCGTCACACGCGCACCGAGGGCGCTCATCGCATCGGTAAGGGCGGCTATCTGCTTGTCGATTCGGGTGCGTTCTGATTGGAGCTGGTTGAGGGCGCGCTGCAGGGAGGCGCCGACGTTGACCGCCACGTTTTCTCCTTTGTGTGGACCACGAACTGACTCTTTGGCCAGCTACCGCTTGTATCAACCAGGAGAAGCGGGTGTCAAGCGAACACTGACGGAGAAAGTCACGAGGCATCCGGATCGGGCCCACATCCTGTGGGTTCCCGGCCGCCTGGCGAGGTCCGCGCGGTCGTGGGCGCGCGGACAGTGGCAAGATGACGCGCCACAAGCGGCAACCAGCCTACGCTCATCCGTGCGGGAGACGCGAGCTTGTGATCCGGACAGGACAGGCGTAGAGTCGCGACAGGAGGTGTGCCGTGGCTCCATCGATCAAGTGCGCACATCCGTCTTGCCAGTGTGTCATCGAGCCCAACGGACCGCACGGCAAGTACTGCAGTGACCACTGCAAGCAGGCCGGCGACAAGATCGAGCTCCGGTGCGACTGTCAGCATCCCGCCTGCCGCTAGTCGTCTGAAAGCAGGGGCGCACGTGCCCCTGCTTCCTCCTTTGCTTGCGCTCCGCGCACGCGCCCCGCGCGTTGACGGCCATCGGCCACCTACTTGAAGACGGCGGTAGGGGGTGTCAGGATGGAGGCGATATTCGTTCAACCGCGTGCGTCGCCGGACCTTCAGTCTGTGAGGCGAAATCAACGATGGCCGAGTCCAGAAGCGCTCTCGAAGTGTTCCCCTTTGACGACGTTGTCGACGCACTGCCACAGACGACCGTCGATCTCAAGAACGCGCGCGCTTCGGGCGATCCAGCGGCCGTGGATCGCGCCTGCCACGATCTGCTTCGGAAGTGTCAGGAGCTCTTCAGAGCGGAGGTCTGCGCGATTTTCCTGATCGACGATGGCCGAGTCACGTTGCAGGCGCAGGTCGGTTACGACCATCCGGGCGGAAATCCGATTCCATTTGACGAGCTTCGCAGGCACTTCACATACGAAGTGCTGCCGTACCCTCCTGGCCACACGTTTCCAGGCATTACCAGCATGGTTGCCTCGACGGGACTCGAGTACGGTGCAGATAGTTGGGAAGAGATCAGACAACATCCAAGTCATGTCGGAAAGCCCGATCAACTGAGGATCTGGGACGACAAGCGACCATTTCGTTGCATGTTCGCCGTGCCTCTCAAGCTCGGCGACCGCACGATCGGGGTCTTGAAGGTTGAAAACAAACGCGATCCCGAGAACCGCCGGGCGACGTTCGACGATGTCGACAAACAGCTCCTGAGGACGCTTGCCAGATGGTTTGGCTCGCTGCTCCAGAGCACCGGGTTCGTCGACGCGGACACCAGAACGAAGTTCGAAGCGCTGGCGCAGAAGCTCGATCACTCGAACATGAGGGCTGTCATCGAAGGACTACCGACGCAGATCCAGACAGCACTCGCGCAACCAATGCCAGCGATTCGCCCCGGGCCCTTTGCGCGAGTCGTCATCATCGGTATGGGAGGGTCCGCTCTGCCAGCGGATGTCGTTCTAGCGGTATTTGGCAGTCAACTCCGCGTGCCGCTCACGATTGTGCGGAACTACGCTCTGCCAGCCGTCGATGAGCGCACGCTGATCATTGCAAGCTCATTCTCAGGTTCGACGGAGGAGACTCTTTCGGCAATCGAATGTCTCCCGTCCAGCTTTCGAAATGTGGTGGTCGTCACCGCTGGGGGACGCCTCCGTGCGCTCGCGGATCAGCGCGGTTACCCAGTCATTCGCATTCCCATCGAGCTGGAGACTCCCCGTTTTCAGCCCAGATCCGCCGTTGGATATCTCCTCACGTACTTCGCCCGCGTGCTCGCCGCGGCCGGTGTCATGTCGGACCAGACGGACGCGCTCGCTTCAGCGTCCCTGTTTCTCCGCGGTCTTGACGTTCGGAAAGACGCGGAGGATGTCGCCACTTGGCTGAAGGACAAGATTCCGATCATCTATACCGACGAGCAGCATCTCATGTCTGTCGCGCGGCTGACGAAGATCAAGTTCAACGAAAACTCCAAGCGGGCTGCGTTCTTCAACTCTCTGCCAGAAGCGAACCACAACGAGATGATTGGATTCGTTCTCCCGCTGGCGCGTTTCGGCGTGCTGTACCTCCACGATGCAGCCAGCATCCCAAGAATCCGTCAGCGATTCCAGGTGATGTCACAGATATTCCGACGTGATGGTCTGGACCACGTCGACTTTCGCGAATGGGAGATTCCGGGAGACACGACTCTGCAGAAGACCTTGTCGGCGTTGCTCTTTGCAGAGTGGTGCTCCTACACCCTTGCCCTGCTTGACGGGTTTGATCCAACGCCGGTCGATCTGGTTGAAAGATTCAAGACTGAACTGGTCTCGACCTCGGATACCGGACACGGCATCGACGCATAGCCCTATCGGTTGGTCGGTCGATTTCGAATTCGACGGATTACTCCGTGACCGTCGCCGTGCTCGTTGCCGAGCCATGCACGCCCGCACCGTCGACGAATGAAACCGTCGCCCTGACGCCTGCGACTTCTGAACCGGTCCAGTAGCTTCACATCGAGAACAGAGATCGCCTGCATTCCCGCCGTCCAGACGGAAGCTGCCGATCTCCAAGCGCACGCGCGCGCCCTCGATCTGCTTCAGCCCGGTCGGTGTCGCCGCGAATACCACGCCGGAGAGCGTCGCTGTCGGCGGGGTAGGGGCGGCCGGCGTTGTCGGGATCGTCGGGCTGCTGCCGCCACAACCCGCCACCGTCACCGCAAGTAGGCGAGTACAAACCGACGCGTCATAGTTTCGTGGGCTTTGATGAGGCAGACGGAGCTGGCGGCCGTGCCAGTTGCGGAAGTCTCAGGAAAGGTACCGTAAGCCTACTCTCAGTTTCTTCGCAAAGTCACCAATGCAGGCGGCGGTCACCTGCGGCTCAAGAAGCCTCGGCATTTCGCAGACCGACGGCATTCGCCATTCCGCGTTCGTCTCCGGCCGGCCAAGGTGGCGATGGCACATCAGCTGTCGGTTATGCCCGGTGCGGTGCGGTTCGGTGCGCCCGCGCATCCCATGCTACCGAGCACGAGAACAGGGAGCCAGCGCCTGAAGTGCATCGGAGAATCCGCTCGACAGCGGCTATGCCGCGGTCTGTGCAGGTCCTGCGACCACTCCGAGCTGCTGCAGGAGCGTCATCGAATCAAAGATGACCCAGCTCTCCCGAATCTTGCCGTCGGTCAGGTGATGGATCGTAATTCCGGAGATTTCGACCTGCTTCCTCGTGGGTGCGATACCCTGAAACTCACCCTCGTGGATGCCTCGGACGGTCCACCGAGCGGCCACGGTGCTTCCTTCGGCCACGATCTCGTCGACCGCGTGCGTAAGACCAAAAGCGTCACCGAACACGTGAGGCAGCTGCTTGATTCCCTCACGGTCGACCGTCCCTGGAATTCCCGCCATGTGCAGGACGTAGTCGGGAGTGAAGAGATCGCCCGCGAGGTCCGTGTTTCGATTGTCCCAGAACTCCTGATACCAGAGACGCCGAACCAGATCCTTGTTGACCTCAATGGACATTGCGCACTCCTTTCCTGGCGTGGTGGAGAGCGCGCATTATAGCCCTAGCCGCGGAAATGGGATCACCCTTCCGATGACGACAACGGCGACAGGAGAACCCTCCTCCCCATCTGCCAACTGCCACCGAATTGCCATTTGACCGGCGACGGCAGCGGCCTCTCCGAACTGCCGCCGCTGCCACGTGAGGTAGACTTCGCCGTCGATGCGAATCCTCTCCGTCCCTCTCCTGATCGTTCTTGGTTTGTTGCTCATCGCCCTGTTACTGCCGTCGACACGAGACACCAGTGTCGCGGCGTGGTGGGCCCGTGTGCGCTATCAGATGATCTTCTTCGCCCGGATCGCGCTGGCCTTGACGTGCATCGCCGGGATTATTTGGTTCGTCTTGTTACCGCTGCTTGACGGCCGCTCAATAGGGCGGTGACGACAGGTTCTCCGCACCTGTTTTTCCGGTGTTCGCTACGCGCAAGTAGAACATGTTGGAGTTCGGGATTGTCAGGAGTCCTGGTGATTCCCTATCGTCGCGCCTTGCATCACGCTTGAGGCAGGAGGCCCATGTCGCCGGCCTCGTCGCCGCCGCGCTCGCCGAAATCCGCAAGATCTATTTCGCGACGACGAAGCGGACCATCCGGCACGATCTCGCGCACGCCATCGAACTGCTGAAGGCGATTCCGACCGAGGCAGATCGGGAGAAGGCGCGCGTCTACATGGACGGGCTCGCGCAGCTGCGATCGGAATGGGGTCAGAGGTCAGAAGTCAGGAAAGCGGAGACGGCAGAAACGCTGACTTCACACTTTCGGCGCGAGGCGCTTCTGCGCCGCGAGACGGACCACGTCCGGGACATTGCGCTCGGCTGAGAGGATCTTCACGTCGCCATCGTGCAGCCGCGAGAGCAGGTTGAGCGACAGCGCGACCGGCGTCTTCGGGTTCGTCGTGAGCGCTGCGGTAATCGCGTAGCTTTTCATCCACTGCCGCGTCTGGCCGATGAGGCGGAAAATGTCCTCCTGCACGTTGGCCATCTTGGCGATGGCGGCCACTTCGCTCTCGGTGATCTTCGGGCATACCTCGACACCCTGCCCGGTAACCAGTGCTGCTGGACGAACGGCTACGTGAAAGTGACCGTGGCGCCGTGAAGTTCAGACCGCCACGCCGAGCAGTGCGGCGCCGCCCGCGTCACTGAAGCGCCGCGCCGCCGCGTCCTGCCGCCGCGCCGCCTCGCGGATGACATCGGCGAATGCGGTCGTCGGGCGCAACGCATCGAGCCACGGATCGCGCTCGAAGACGACGCGGCAGAAGAACCCGTCTTCGACGGCCGATCGCAGGCTGCCGAGCGCGCTCTCGACCTCCCCTATCCGCGCCAGTAGCCGCGCCACGTAGTACCGACCGCACGGGTCCCGCACGACCCCGGCTTCCAGCATTGTCCGCCCAGCCGTCCGCGCGTCGTCGAGCCGCGACTCGAGCACCGCGCGCACGGCTCGCAGGTAGTGCTGCATTCCCGGAGGGAGCCCGAGCGCCTCGAGCGCCGCGAGCTTCTCGATCGCGTCGCGCTCCCGCCCGAGCGCCTCGAGCGCCGTCACGGCGGCAAACGGCGGCACCTCGCAGTCCGTGCGCACCGCCGCGTCGTAATCGCCCCGCATCCAGTATGCGTGCGCCACGCTCGTCCGAACCTGCGGGTCCAGACGGTGCGCCCGCTCGTACGCGGCGATCGCGGCGTCGAGCAGCCCGGAGTAGCGGCACGCATGCACGAGGCCGGCGAACACATCCGGATCGGCCGGACGATGGCGCGCCCGTTCGAGCAGCCGGGCCATCGCGTCCGAGGCGCCGCCGAGCTCGACCTCGAGGTTCGTGTACAGGTTGTGCGCGAGCGACAGGTCGGGGTTGATCTCGAGCGCGCGCCGGAACGCATGCTGCGCCCGGCCATAGTCGCGCGAATCGGCCTCGCCGCTGTACAGGGCGAGGACGCGGTAGATGCGTCCGAGGCGCGCCCATGCCGGCGCGTATTCGGGAGTCTCCTCAAGGCACCGCAGGTAGAGATCGCGCGCCTCGGCCCAACGCTTCGGATTGGTGCTCAGCTGGTTCGCGCGCAGATACAGCTCGAACGCGCGCGGAGTGGCCGGCACGTCGCGAACGAGCAGGTGCTCGTCCCGGGCGCTCAGCGGGATCGGCAGCGATGACAGGATGCCCCGCGTGACCCGATCCTGCAGATCGAACAGATTCCCGAGCGACGCGTGCTGCGAGTGCGACCAGAGGACCGCTCCGCCGGGCACCTCGACGAGCTGCGCGTTGACCCGTACCTGCTCACCGGCGTGAAGAAGCGTACCCGTGAGCGCCAGGTCGACGCCGGCCTGGGCGGCGAGCGCCTCCAGATCGACCCCCTCCGCGGCGAAGCGGGCCGCCGTCACGCTCGACCGCACCACGATCGACTCGAGGTTCGACAGCGACGTCGTGATCGCGTCCGGCAGGCTGAACGCCAGGAAGTCGATCGCCGGCTCCGGCCGCAGGACCCGGAACGGCAGGACGATCAGCCGCGTCACCGTCGCGGCCGCCGCCTCCGGGGCCGACGCACGCGTACGCACGCCCGCCACTGGTGCGGCGCCGGCGTCGTGCACCGAAGCCACGAACCGGTATCCCTTCCCCGGGACTGTGATGATGTAGCTCGCCTGGTCCGACTCGCCGCGCAGCGCCTTTCGCGCGCGTGAGATCGCCTGAGTGAGATTGTTCTCCTCGACGGTGGCATCCGGCCACACGCGCCGAAGCAGCTCCTCCTTGGTCACCGTCTCGCCCCGGCGCTCCACGAGGGCCACCAGCGTCTCAACCGCCTTTGCCGTCAGAGGCACGACCGCGCCGCCTCGGGTCAGCCGGAGCGCGACCGGATCGAGCTCGAAAGGACCGAACTGGTACATGCGTGGCGATTTCAGATCGTTTCAGAAGTCTTCACCGCGCAGCCAACGACTTTTCACGCGGCCGGCCTCGAAATTATACGGGCGGCCACACGGCCGCACTTGCCAAGGAGGGCATCGTGAAGAGCACGTTCTTGTCCCCACTGCTGCACGCGGCGGTCGTCGCCGTCTGTCTATCCGGTGTGGCTTCGCCGGCCGAAGCTCAGCTGCCGCAGCTGACGCCGGACCTCGAGCGGATCCGCACGGCGCTGGACAAGTACCAGGATCCGGTCGTCGCGATCCACGACGGCTACTTCTCCACCCTCGGCTGCATGGAATATCCCGTCGCGGGGGGACCGGGCCAGGCGCCGTATCCCGCCGGCGGGATGGGCGTCCACTTCTTCAATCTGACGATCGACAGCACGACTCCGGATCCGCTCCGGCCAAACGTCCTGCTCTACGAGCCGGCCGGCGACACGCTGCGGCTGGTGGCCGCGGAATGGTTCGTGCCGCTCGCCACGGGCATCAAGGAGCGGCCGACGCTCTTCGGGATGCCGTTCGACGGCCCGATGATGGGCCACCGCCCGCTCATGCCCGACGGCATGCATCACTACGACCTTCACGTCTGGCTCTGGAAGGAGAACCCCGCGGGCATGTTCCGGCCGACCAATCCGAACGTCCGCTGCGGCAGCTACTCGTTCGCGTTCCGTGAATCGCCGCCGATGCTCGTCGCCGGCCCGCACGACGCGCATCGCACCGCCGAATCCCATGCGAACGCCGGCAGGTAAACGCCGAAACAAGGGAGACGCGCCGGGTACCGGAACGGCCTGCCGACCGGCTGGCATGGAAGCCACACCTGACGTCGACGACGCGTGGCGAGCCGGCGTGGCACGTTGCTTCGAGGCCGCTTGCGAGCGACGGCCGCCGAAGGCGTTGAGCGGCAGCCGGAGGCCTTCAGGCCTCCGGCCCGTGTCAGAACCCGTACTTCACGCCGAACTGCATGATGCGGGGCGTCCCCGCCATCGCGAGAATCCAGCCGAAAGCGTTGACGTTGTGATGGGTCCGGTCGGAGGTCTGCCAGAGCAGGGGAGGACCCCAGTTGAACGTGTTGAGCAGGTTGAACGTCTCCACGCGGACCTCCAGCGTGCGGCTGGCGCCGAACGAGATCAGCCGCGAGAGCGCCATGTCGATCGACCAGAAGCGGCGGGCCCGCAGGCTGTTGCGCTGGAAGTGGCCGAGCGTCACTGAGTCTTCCGACTGCGGGAAGCGTTATCGGGTGATCCCCGATGTGCTCAAGCGGGCGATTCGTGTCGACGAAGAAGCGGCGTGAAAGAGGACAGGGGAACCTCCGGGTTCCCCTCCCTCACCGAGCGAGGGCGGCCGTGATTGGACTTGCTTCTTCTCAGCTTGAGGACCGTCGGTCGATCTACCCCTCGCTGCCGCGCTGTGCAGTGCGGGTTCGTTGGCGTGCTCTGAGATCTGCATAACCTGCATAATCGTGGCGGTGAGAGGTGGGTGGGAAGCGTCCGACGAGCCTTGTTCACGCATCCAACCATTTGCACCGCGCGGCGACGAACCTCAACCGATCTGCCGACATCGTCGCGGTGAACGGATTGGATCTTCTCAGACGCGGCGCGGCTAGTTCCAGTCGAGAGTGACGGTGAACTTGGCCCGGCTTACACACCCTTCCACGCCTAGTGTCGCGGGCCGGAGTGACAGCACGGGCCACACCGTCGCCGGAAGCGTCACGCCGAATACCCGTGCCGTGCGCAGGCGCGCCGCTAAGTTGACAACCAATCTGACAGCCAAACGAACGCGCAGATTCTCGAACGATATCAGTTGCCGTTCCGGCGTTCGGGACCACGCAAGCGGTCGGGCGATTCGAGGCCGTCCGCATCATGCTCGTCGGGATTCGGAAGCGATGATGGCGGGTCGCTCGCGGGGAATGACCCCGCGATGGTCTCGTCGAGGGCCGCTTCGCGGATGCGACGCTCTTCTTCCGGCGTGTGGTCGTGCCCCTTCATGGCCTTAGCCCGATGTCATGATATTCCGCCGACATGCGGCCTCTTTCGGCAATCTCGGGCGACATCCCCGGAAACAGCAAAGGCCGGACTCCCGAAGGAATCCGGCCCAGGTTACTGCGCGGGCGCCACGCTCGCGTGCCACGCCTTTGCGGGTGCAACACGGTCTCTCACGCATGGGGCCCTTAATCGAGGCGCTTTCAACGGCCGTGACCGTTTCGTGACCGTTCGGCCACCAAAGATAGAAACCCCCGCATTTACGGGGGTCCTGAATGACTGGTGCGGAAGGGGGGACTCGAACCCCCACGGTCTTGCGACCGCCAGCCCCTCAAGCTGGTGCGTCTGCCAATTCCGCCACTTCCGCGAGGAGGACCGTGGCGGGCCGTCAAGACCCGCCCTCCGTGACGTTCAATTACTGCGCCGGTTTCGGTGCAGGCGTCTGCTGCGCCGGAGCGGACTGCTGCTGCGCCGGCGGCGTCGCGGTCGGCGTCGGCAGCGTCGACGAGGGCTGCGCCGCCTGCGGCGCGCGGCCGCCGACGACCGAGCCCGGTCCGCGCTGCGCCAGGATGTTCAGCACCAGCGCCCCCACAATGAACAGCACCGCCAGAATCGTCGTCGCGCGCGAGAGGACCGTCGCGCCGCTTCGTGCGCCGAACGCCGCCTGGCTGCCGCCACCGCCGCCAAACGCGCTGGCGATGTCGCCGCCCTTGCCCTGCTGGAGCAGGATGACGAGCATCAGTACGAGGCAGACGAACACGTAGATGACCGAGCCGAGGTAATACAGCATCAGTGTCGACCTGTTGGCGAAAAACCCATTATACCGTGCCCGCGCGGCCCGACGCCTGGCGCTGGGCCGCATCGCGCCCGCGCGTGACGATCTCCACGAAGCTCCGCACGTCGAGGCTGGCGCCGCCCACGAGCGCGCCGTCCACGTCGGGCTGCGCCATCAGGTCGCCAATGTTGGCGGGCTTCACGCTTCCGCCGTAGATGACATGGCAGAGCTCCGCCGATTCCCCCCCGAACCACTGCCTCAGACGCATCCGGATGTGGCCGTGCGCCTCCGCCGCCTGCGCCGGCGTGGCGTTCCGGCCGGTGCCAATCGCCCACACCGGCTCGTACGCCACGATGAGCTGCGCCATCTGATCGGACGACACGCCGTCGAGCCCCTGCGTGATCTGGCGATCGAGCACGTCGAACGTCTGCTGCCGCTCGCGCTGATCGAGCGTTTCGCCGATGCACGCGATGGGGCAGAGCCCCGCCGCAAACGCCGCGGCGATCTTACGGTTGACGGCGGCGTCCGTCTCGCCGAAGAGCGTCCGCCGCTCCGAGTGGCCGATGATGACGTACTCGGCGCCCGCTTCGCGGATCATCACGCCGCTGACCTCGCCCGTGAAGGCGCCCTCGCGCTCCCAGTAGAGGTCCTGCGCCGCCACGCCGATGTTGCTGTTGCGCGCCGCCTCCGCAGCCGCGTGCACGGCGGTAAACGGCGGCGCGACGACGATCTCGACGCCCTCGATGTCCTTCACGAGGCCGCGCAGCTCCTTGACGTGCTTCACGGCGTCGGCCACCGTCTTGTACATCTTCCAGTTGCCGGCGATCAGTGGAATGCGCATGTTCATCAGGTCCGGCGACGGCCGGACATTACGACACTCGAGGAAGCACCGCAACGCCCGGCAGCGTTCGCCCGCTCAGGAACTCGAGCGAGGCGCCGCCGCCGGTGGAAATGTGCGTGATCCGATCGGCCACACCCGCCTTGCGGACCGCCGCAATCGAATCGCCACCGCCCACGATCGTCGTCCCGCGCACGGCCGCGACGGCGTGCGCCACCGCGATCGTCCCCTGCGCGAACGCGTCGATCTCGAACACGCCCATCGGACCGTTCCAGACGACAGTCGACGCGTCGCGCAGCGCGTCGGCATACATTGCCGCGGTCTGCGGACCGATGTCGAGACCCATGCGATCGCCGATCGCCGCGTCGCCGACCTCGAGCGCGGCCGTCGGGACGCCCGCTTCGAGCTTCGGCGCGACGAGATGATCGACCGGCAGAAAGATCACGGGCACACGCATGGCGCCAGCGGCCTGGCCGCGCTCGAGAATCGTCCGCGCCGCCTCGACCTTGTCGTCTTCGACGAGGGATCGTCCGACGGGCTGTCCCATCGCCTTGAAGAACGTGTACGCCATGGCGCCGCCGATGAGCAGCCGGTCGACGCGCGGCAGGAGGTTCTCAATCACCTCGATCTTGTCCGACACCTTTGCGCCGCCCAGCACGGCCACGAACGGCCGCTCGGGGTTGCCGAGCGCCTGGCCGAGATAGCGCAGCTCCTTCTCCATCAGGAGACCGGCGCCCGCTTCGGGCAGCTCACCGACGATGGCCTCGACCGACGCGTGCGCACGATGCGCCGCGCCGAACGCATCGTCGACGTAGACGTCCGCGAGCGAGGCGAGCGCGCGCGCGAAGCCGGGGTCGTTGTTTTCCTCTTCCGGATGAAACCGCAGGTTCTCGAGGAGGACGACGCCGCGCGGCGGCGCCTCGCGGACCACCCGTTCGGCCTCGGCGCCAATGCAGTCTGGCGCGAACGCGACGGGCGCGCCAAGCAGCTCGCCGAGCCGCGCCGCCACCGGCTTGAGGCTCAGCTCAGGGTTCGGCTTCCCCTTCGGCCTGCCGAGATGCGACGCCAGGATGACCGCCCGCGCCCCCGCGTCCCGCGCGTGGCGGATCGTCGGCAGCGACTCGCGAATGCGCGTGTCGTCGCCGATTACCCCGTTCTTGATGGGCACGTTGAAGTCGACCCGCACGAGGACCCGCCGGTCGGCGAGCGTGAGATCGCGGATCGTGCGGGTGGTCACAAGCTGCGGGCGACGACCTGCAGCACCAGGTCGACGCACCGGTTCGAGTACCCCCACTCGTTGTCGTACCAGGAGACGACCTTCACGAAGTCGCCGTCCATCACCTTCGTGTACGGCGCATCGACGATCGACGAGTGCGGATTGCCCTTGAAGTCGACCGAGACGAGCTCCTCCTCGGACAGCGCCAGGATGCCCTTCAGACGGCCATTCGCCGCTTCGCGAAACGCTTTGTTGACCGCCTCGGCGGTCGTCTTCCTGTCGACCTGCGCGTTGAGATCGACGACCGAGACGTTTGGCGTCGGCACACGCATCGCGAAGCCGTCGAGACGCCCCTTCAGCTCGGGCAGCACCTCGCCGACGGCCGTGGCGGCGCCCGTGGTCGTCGGAATGATCGAGAGCGCCGCCGCACGCGCACGCCGCAGGTCCTTGTGCGGGAGATCCAGCAGCTGCTGATCGTTCGTGTAGGAATGGACGGTTGTCATCCAGCCCTTGCGGAGGCCGAAGCACTCGTGGATGACCTTCGCGATCGGCGCGAGGCAATTGGTCGTGCACGACGCATTCGAGATGATGTGGTGTGTCGCCGGATCGTACGCCTGCTCGTTGACGCCGAGCACGACCGTGATGTCCGGGCCCTTCGCGGGCGCGGTGATGATCACTTTCTTGGCGCCGGCCTCGAGGTGCTTCGCGGCGGCGTCGCGATTCGTAAACAGGCCCGTCGACTCGAAGACGACGTCGACGCCGAGATCCTTCCAGGGGAGCTGCGCGGGATCCTTCACCGACAGCACCTTGAACTGCTCGCCGTCGACCGAGATGCCCTCCGCGGTCGCCTTCACCTCGGCGTCGAGATTGCCGAGGACGGAGTCGTACTTGAGCAGATGCGCGAGCGTGGCCGCGTTCGTCAGATCGTTGACCGCGACGAAGTCGATCCCGGCATTGCCCATGGCGGCGCGCATGATGTTGCGTCCGATCCGTCCGAAGCCGTTGATCCCGACTCGCACCGCCATGCGCTCCTCCGTTCGCTCCGCAACTCGCGCGGCCAACCTCAGATTGTATACTGGGCGCGGTGTACCTCATCTACAGCTTGATGATGGTGGCGGCGCTCGTCGCGCTGTCGCCGTACTTCCTGTATCAGGCGCTGCGGCACAACAAGTACGTCGGCAGCATCCGCCAGCGGCTCGGGTACCTGCCGGTCTCGCTGAATCTCGACGGCGATGAATCGATCTGGGTGCACGCCGTCTCGGTGGGCGAGGTGCTCGCCGCGCGCACGCTCCTCGCCGAGCTGCGCAGCAGGTACCCGCGGCTGCGCCTGTACCTCTCGACGACAACGCTGACGGGGCAGCAGCTGGCGCGGCGCAGCGTCGGCGACGTCGATGGCGTCTTCTACTTTCCATTCGACTGGGCGTTCAGCGTGCGCCGCACGCTCGACCGCGTGAAGCCGCGCCTGTTCGTCATGATCGAGACCGAGATCTGGCCGAACCTGCTGCGCGAGTGCCGGCGTCGCGGCGTGCGGACGGTGCTCGTCAACGGCCGCATCTCCTACCGCGCGTTTCCACGCTATCGCCTGATCCGGCCGTTCTTCCGGCGCGTGCTGGATGACATCGATCGATTCTGCGTCCAGGGCGACGAGGCGGCGCGCCGACTGGTGGAGCTCGGCGCCGATCCCTCCCGCATTACCGTGACGGGCAGCCTCAAGTTCGACGCGCTGGACGTGGCGCCGCCGGGCCGCGGCCGGCAGCGCGTCCTCCGCTTCTTCCGCCTCCCGCCCCACCGGCCGGTGCTCGTGGCCGGCAGCACGGTCAAGGGCGAGGAGACGGCGGTGATCCGGGCGTTCAACCTGCTCCGCACGCGCGGCGGCGCGCCGCTGCTCGTGATTGCGGCGCGGCAGCCGGAGCGCTTCGAGGAAGTGGAGCGGCTCTGCCGCCAGGAGGGGCTCTCGACGGTCCGCCGCACCGAGCTGCCAATCGAGGCCGAGCCCCGCGCCGATGCCGTCATTCTCGACACGATCGGCGAGCTGGCCGAGCTCTATCAGATCGGTACCGTGGTGTTCGTCGGCGGCAGCCTCGTGCCCGCGGGCGGCCACAACATTCTCGAGCCCGCCGTGTTCGGCAAGCCGATCGTCTTCGGACCACATATGGAGAACTTTGCCGAGATCGCCGACACGTTCCTCGCCAACGGCGCGGCCGTTCAGGTGCGGTCGCCGCGCGAACTGGACGAAGCGGTCGTCGGGCTGATGGGCGATCCGGTGAGACGCGCGCGTCTCGGCACGGCGGCGCGGGCGCTCGTCGAAGCGAACCGAGGCGCGAAGGACAAGACGATGGCGGCGATTGCGATGCTCGTGCCGCCCGACGCACGCGCCCACGGCGCGGTGGTCCGTCCCTTCCGCGTGCTGCAGTGACGCTCCTCGGCGGCGTCTACGGGCGCGCCACCATGCTGCGTCGTGCATGGTACCGGCGGCACCCCGATCGCACCCGCCGCCTCGACCATCCCGTCATCAGCGTCGGCAATCTCGTTGTCGGCGGCAGCGGCAAGACTCCGCTCGTCGCGGCGCTCGCCCGGCTTCTTGCCGCCGCAGGCGAACGTCCGGCTGTCCTGAGCCGCGGCTACGGCCGTCGCGAGATCCTCGACGGGGTCGTCGTCGTCAGCGACGGCGAGCGCGTGCGGGCAGCGCCAGCCCAGTCGGGCGACGAGCCCACGATGCTCGCCCGTATGCTGCCCGGCGTGCCGGTGCTCGTATCGCCGGACCGCTACCTCGCCGGGTGCCTCGCCGAGCGCCGCTTCGGCTGCACCATCCACCTGCTGGACGACGGGTTTCAGCATCTGCGGCTGGCGCGGGACGTCGATCTGCTGGTGATGTCTGCCGCCGACCTCGATGAGCCGTTGCTTCCGGCGGGACGTCTGCGCGAGCCGCTCGCGGCGGCGTCCGCCGCCGATGCGCTGCTCGTTGCCGGGACGGACGGGGATGTCGAGGCGGTGATGCGCCGAACCGGTGTCGACACCGCATTTCGGGTCGACGTTCGCTGTCACGCGCCGCAGCTCATCACGGACGATCCGCAGAGTGTCGGCGCGGATCTTCGTTACGGCCCGCCGCCGCGTCCGGTCGTCGCGGTGGCCGGCATCGCCAGGCCCGAGCGGTTCTTTGCGGCGCTGCGGGCGCGGGGGTGGCCTGTCGGCCGCGAGGTCGTGTTCCGCGATCATCATTGGTTCACGCCGCGCGACATCTCGCGCGTCGAGCAGGCCGCCTTCACCGCCGGCGCGACCCTCATCATCACCACGGAGAAGGACGCCGCACGGTTGTCGCCCTCGCTCGTGACACCGCCGCCCGCATGGGCGGTGCTGCCGCTCGAGCTGTCGGTCGAACCGGCGGATCAGTTCACGTCGTGGCTGGCGGGCCGGCTTGCGGCGGCGAGACGGACGCGAATCGAGGCGGTCGCATGAAGGCGCGGCATCGGTTCGAGACGCTGCTCGTCCGCGCCGTTCGCGTACTGGTCACGCTGGTGCCGATGCCGGCCGTCCGCGCGCTCGGACACGGCATCGGGCGCGTCGCGTACCTGCTCGACGGCGCGCGCCGGCGGATCGCGCTGGAGAATCTCGCACACGCGTTTCCGGGGCGGAGCCCCCGCGAACAGCGGCAGCTCGCCAGAGCGGTCTTCAGTCATTTTGGTGGACTCTTGTTCGAGCTCATCAAGTTCGGCACCTGGCCGCGCGAGCGGATGCTGGCGGCGGTGGAGATCGAGGGCGAGGAACGCGTCCGGCACGGGCTGCAGGAAGGACGCGGCGTCCTGATCTTCACGGGGCATTTCGGCTACTGGGAGATGCTGGCGCTCGCGCACGCGCTGCGGATTGCGCCCATGTCGGTGCTCGTGCGGCCGCTCGACAACCGGCAGCTCGATGCGATGCTCGAGGAGATCCGCACGCGGACCGGCAACGCCGTGATTCCGCGCCGCGGGGCCGTGCGGCGGATTCTGCGCGAGCTGGCGGCGGGCCGGACGGTCGGCATCCTGATCGATCAACATCTGCACGAGGCCGACGCGGTGCAGGTCGGGTTCTTCCAGCGGCCGGCCGCGACGACGTCGGCGCTGGCGGCCATTGCGCTGCGCACGGGCGCGCCGGTCATTCCGGTCTTCGCGTTGCCGCTGCCGGGCGGACGCTATCGGCTGATCTACGAACATCCCGTGCAGCCGCCGCTGGCCGATACGCCGGACGCCGTGCGGGAATTCACGCAGCGCTGCACCGACGTCCTCGAGATGTACGTGCGCCGCCATCCGGAGCTCTGGATGTGGATGCACCGCAGATGGCGCGAGGCGGGGGCCGGCGTCGACGATGCGGCATCCGACGCCCGCGAACAGGCGGATGTCTGACCCGGCGCAGATTCTCGTCCTCGCCCCGAACTGGCTCGGCGACGTCGTCATGGCGCTCCCCGCGATCGCGGACGTGCAGCGTCAGTTCGCGCCCGCCCGGCTGACGGTGGCTGCGCGGCGATCCGTGGCGGACGTGTTTCGCCTCGTGCCGTTCGTCGATGACATCGTCACGCTGGAATGGGATGGCCGATGGTGGCGGTCGCGCGCGATTGGAACCGACGTGGCGTGGCTGCGGGAGACCGGCGCCGAGCTCGCGATTCTGTTCCCCAACTCGTTCGCGTCGGCGTGGCTCGTCAGGAGCGCGGCGATTGCCGAGCGATGGGGGTACGCGTCCGACCTGCGACGGCCGCTGCTCACGCGCGCCGTGCCTCGGCCGGCCGGCAGCATGCATCAGGGTGCCTACTACCAGCACCTCACGCGCGAGCTGGGCATCGACAGCGGCCCGCTCGAGCCGGCGTTGATGGTGCCCGAGACCGTTCTGGATCGAGCGCGCCGCTTTCTCGCCGAGCGCGGCTGGGAGTCGTCGCGTCCGCTCGTGACGTTCGCGCCTGGCGCCGCCTACGGGACGGCGAAGCGGTGGCTTCCGCAGTCGGTCGCGGAGCTGGCGGCCATGCTGGTGCGTGAGCACCGCGCGACGTGCGTGCTCGTGGGCAGCCGCGCCGATCGCGAGACGACGGCGCAGATCCGTGCGCATCTGGCCGGAGACGTGGCGGCGCACGTGCTCGATGCGACCGGCGAGACGACGCTCGAGATGCTCGCCGGCATCATGGCGGCCGCGGGCGCGTGCGTGTCGAACGATTCTGGCGCCATGCACCTGGCGGCGGCCGTCGGCACGCCGCTCGTCGCCGTCTTCGGACCGACCAACGAGTACGAGACGTCGCCGCTCGCGCGCGAAGGGCGGCATGCCGTCGTGCTGACCCATCCGGTCTGGTGCCGGCCGTGCATGCTGCGCGAGTGCCCGATCGACCACCGCTGCATGAAGGGCATCGGCCCGCAGCGCGTGTACAGCGTCCTGCAGCCGCTCCTGTCCTGAATGCGTCCCGCAGTCTTTCTCGATCGCGACGGCACGCTCATCGAGGAGCGCGGCTATCTCGACCGCCTCGATCTGCTCGAGCTCTTCCCCTGGACGGTCGATGCCGTCCGGCTGCTGAACCGCGCGGGCTTTGCGGCTGTCGTCATCACCAATCAATCGGCAATCGGCCGCGGCATCATCGACGAGGCGTTTCTGCGCCGCGTACACGAGACAATCGACGCGCGCCTGGCGGTCGGGCGAGCCCGGATCGACGCGTACTACTTCTGCCCTCACCATCCCGACGCCGAGCTCGAGGCCTATCGGCAGGTGTGCCGCTGTCGCAAGCCGCAGCCGGGTCTGATCGAACGCGCGAGCCGGGAGCTGCAGCTCGATCTCTCGCAATCCGTGATGATCGGCGACCGATGGATCGATGTCGCGTGCGGACGGGCGGCGGGCACGCGCGCGGTCCTGGTGCGCACGGGGCACGGCGCGCACGAAGAGGAGCATCGGCCGGCCGGCGCGAGCGCGGATGCTATCCTCAACAACCTGATGGAGGCGGTCGGGTGGATCCTGCGCAGCTCCTCTCGCTGATCGACGCGTTCCGCGGCCGGCGCGTGGTCGTCATCGGCGACGTGGTGGCCGACGAGTTCGTGTACGGGCGCGTGGCGCGCGTCTCCCGCGAGGCGCCCGTGCTGATCCTCGAATACGACTCGACCGAAATCGTCCCGGGCGGCGCCGGCAACGCGGCCAACAACGTCGCGGCGCTCGGCGGCGGTGCGGCGCTCGTGTCGGTCGTCGGGCGCGACGAGGCTGGACGCCGGGTCGTGGCGGCGCTCCACCGGCGCGTGGATCCCCGGCACGTGGTCCGCCGCAACGGGGCGCCGACGCCGATGAAGACGCGCATCCTGGCGGGCGGCGTCCATTCCGCGAAGCAGCAGGTCGTGCGCATCGACCGTGCCGTGCCGCGCGGGATCGACCCGAAGACGCGCGCCGCCGTCGAGCGCGCCGTGCTCGCGGCGGTCCGCCACGCCGACGCGGTCCTCGTTTCCGACTATGGGTCGGGGCTCGTCGCCCCGCGGCTCGTGCGGACGCTGACCGCGGCGCTGCGGCGCGCCGGCAGGCCCGTGCCGGTGCTGATCGACAGCCGGTACCGGCTGCTCGACTATACCGGGCTGACGATCAGCACGCCGAACCAGTCGGAAGTGGAACAGGCGCTCGGCATCCGCATCGGCGACAACATGCGCCTGCTCGAGCGCGCGGGGCGCGACATTCTCGACCGGACGCGGATGCAGGCCGTGCTCATCACGCGCGGCAGCCGCGGGATGTCGCTCTTCATGCCCGACGCGCCGACGGTGCACATCCCGATCTTCGGCACCGAGTTCATCGTCGACGTCACGGGCGCCGGCGACACGGTGGTCTCGACCGTCGCGCTGGCGCTGGCGGCCGGCGGCAGCTTCGAGGCCGCCGCACGTCTCGCCAATTACGCCGGTGGCCTCGTGGTCATGAAGCGGGGCACCGCCACTGTCGGGAGCGACGAGCTCCGGACGGCCGTCAGCCGTGGGTGAGATTGTCGACCGCGACGAGCTGCTCAGGCGCGTCGCCCGCGACCGCCGTGACGGCCGCACGATAGCGTTCGCCAACGGCTGTTTCGACGTCCTCCACGTCGGCCATCTCCGGTATCTCGAAGGCGCCGCGGCAGAAGCCGACCGCCTGATCGTCGCGATCAATGACGACGACTCGGTGCGGGCGTTGAAAGGGGAGGGGAGGCCGATCCTGGCGGCGGCCGACCGCGCCGAGCTGGTCGCCGCCCTGCGGTGGGTCGACTACGTGGTGATCTTTCCCGAGCCGACGGTGGGGGCGCTCCTCGAGTCGATCAAGCCGGACGTACACTGCAAGGGCACGGACTATACGGTCGACACCGTGCCCGAGCGCGAGGTCGTCCGATCGTACGGCGGCCGTATCGCGATCGTCGGCGATCCGAAGGATCATTCCACGCGGGATCTGCTGGCGCGGATTCGTGAATAGGTTCCTCATCATCCGACTGGGATCGCTTGGCGATGTCGTCCATGGGATTCCTGCCGCGGCGGCGCTGCGCCAGCGTTATCCGCAGGCGCAGATCGACTGGCTCGTCGATCCGCGCTATACGCCGCTGCTCGACCTGGTCGAGTGTCTCGATCGGCGTATTCCTTTCGATCCGCGCGGCCTCGCCCGCGGCCGTCGGGCGGCCTGGGCCGCGATCGGCCGCCTCCGGCGCGCACGCTATGACGCGGTCATCGACCTGCAGGGGCTGCTGAAGTCCGCGGTCGTGGCGCGGCTCGTGTCGGCGCGGCGGACGATCGGGCTGCCGCGGCGGCATCTCCGCGAGCCGCTCGCGCGGTTGTTCTACTCGGAAGCGCCGGATCCCGGTGCGGCGCCGCACGTGATTCATCGGAGTCTGGGCCTGCTCGCTGCGGTGGGCGTCGACCGGGCGGCCGTTCGGTTTCCCGTCACGATTCCGCGGACGCCGACGGCGGCGCTGGCGGCCGAGCGCATGGGCTCGCGCGAGTTCGCGCTTCTCAATCCCGGCGCCGCCTGGCCGAACAAGCGCTGGCCGGCCGATCGATTCGGCGCCGCGGCGGCCGCGCTGCGCGCCGAGTCCGGCCTGCCGTCGCTCGTGCTCTGGGGGCCCGGCGAGGAGGCGCTCGCCGAGGCGGTCGTTGCCACATCGCATGGCGCCGCGGTCATGGCGCCCCAGACGACGATCCCCGACGTCGTGGCGATCGCGCGGGCGGCACGCATCATGGTGTCGGGTGATACCGGGCCGCTGCACATCGCGGGCGCCGTCGGGACGCCTGTCGTAGCGCTCTTCGGGCCGACGTTCGCCGAGCGCAACGGTCCCTGGTCGCCGCGCGACGTCGTCATCGCGCGTACGGACCGGTGCTCGTGCTTCTACGAACGCCGATGCCGCCGTGGCGTGCCCTGCATCGACGACATTCAGGTCGGCGACGTGGTCGACGGCGTTCGGCGTTGTCTCGACGCGTGCGGCGCGAACCCTTCGGCATGAAGGCCCTTCCTGCGTTGGCCCGATGGCGAGTCAGGCTCGGCTTCGCGGTTGCGGTGCTCGCCCTCGGCTTCGCCCAGCCGACGTGGCGGACGTGGGGGGCCGGTCTGCTCGCGGCCCTGGCCGGTGAATGCCTGCGGCTGTGGGCGGCCGGCCATCTCGAGAAGGGCCGCGAGGTGACGCGGTCGGGACCGTATCGGATCGTCCGCCATCCGCTCTACGTCGGGTCGATCGTCATTGCCGGCGGCGTGGCGCTGGCCGGACGCAGCCTGGTGGCCGCGATTGTCGTTGCTCTCTACATGGGGGTGACGACGGCGGCGGCGGTCCGCGCGGAGGACAGGCACCTCCGCGAGGTTTTTGGATCCATGTACGACGACTACCGTGCGTCCCGCGCCGCGCCGATGGCGCGCCGCTTCAGCATGTCGCGCGCCATCCGCAACGGAGAACACCGCGCGGTAGCTGGGCTGATCGGTGGGTTCGCGCTCCTGGCGCTGAAAATCGTGGTGAGTACGTAAGCTATAATGAGTTTTTTGTCTCGCCTGCGCACGCGCGATAATGGAGCGTTGCACAGGCGGGCGGTTAGCTCAGTGGTAGAGCACCGGCTTTACACGCCGGCTGTCGCAGGTTCGAGTCCTGCACCGCCCATTATCCGTTCTCGGGGTCGTAGTTCAGTTGGTTAGAACGCCGGCCTGTCACGCCGGAGGCCGCGGGTTCGAGTCCCGTCGACCCCGCCAAGTCCCTCGCTAACGCTCGGTCCTTGGCGAGTTCCCCGTTCTCAGGCACGCCGCCGTGGCTTTCAGCCACGGCGAGCGGGCACGAGTCCCGTCGACCCCGCCAACTAAGTCAGAATTGGTCAGAAATCGAGGGTTGGGGCTGACGTCCCAGCCCTTCTGTGTCCGTCCGACGCCGTCAAGGCGGCGTGGCCCCCACCGTGGCGCCCCGAAAGCGTGGCACCACGGCAGTGCAAGCCGCATCCGGATTTCTCTGCGGCGTCCACTAGGTTGACGTCTCATGAGTGATGACGAGCGGGAGTTTCACTATGCGGGATGTACCACGGAGCCGCGTATGGCGCCGCCACGGTCGCCGCGGATTGCGCCGACCCGGGATCAGAATTACCGGTTGCTGGACATGCCAGTCCTCGTCGACGCCACCGGCGGACACGTTACGATGTAACTCCCTTGCGATTTGGCTGAGGTCGCCCGCGCGTCTCAGCCCGTCAGCGGCAACATTCCTTGCGCGGCGCGGACAGGGGGGCGCGGACAAGGATGCCTTCCGGCAGCATATTGGGTACGTCAACGCGTCGAATCGTGATCGGTTTGAAGTGTCGTGGGATCCAGGCTTTCTTTCCGCTGTCACCCACGCGGTGGTGCTCAGCCTCTGCGATCCTATCGACTATGTCGCATTTCCGAGTGATGGCGTGATGGAGGACATTCAGAACATTACGTTTCAGAACGACCTCCAATTGCGTTCTGCGACCCGGTTTGTCTTCTCCAGGTCAGGCGACTTCGCTTTGGCGACCGAGATTCTCGATAAGTATCCTGAAATTGGAGATCCAGGTCGGCCGCGAGTTCAGGCTGGCTGATCTTCGGTAAGGCTGCGGGGTTCGCAGGCGCCCCATAATTCCTATCTGCGGGTCGAATCAGATTCGATTACTTCTGGCTCGACGTGCCCAGCGCCGACGCCGCTGGCGAGCAGATTGATGACTGCTGCACCTCGCCGTCGCCGGAGCGCTCGGACGCGGCACGCCGGCCGGCTGTGATGCTGGGTCGCCCGCGCTGGTTCGAATGCCTGTCGCATCCCCAGCAAATCGCCACCGCGTTAACGCTTGGTAACGCCTGCATGGCGCGAATCGGGTTAGAGTCCCAGCACGTGGTGGAAATTCAGTAAGGCCGCCCGAGTAGTTAGAGTCCCAGCACGTGGTGGAAATTCAGTAAGGCCGCCCGAGTAGACAGCGGAGTCGGCCATCGCGCATCTTC
>Ga0073934_10004633_pt1 | contig 22498 bp, 19 predicted proteins | sample LarsenN4metaG_FD_76834 | JGI IMG/M metagenome (GOLD analysis project Ga0073934, IMG submission 76834) | Hot spring sediment bacterial and archeal communities from British Columbia, Canada, to study Microbial Dark Matter (Phase II) - Larsen... ...
CCAGCGACTGCTCCAACAGGAGGCCCATCCGGCGCAGCTCGTCCTCGGTGGCAACGCGGTCCTCCATACCCATGACGCAGAGCCGAACATTGCCGTGCCCGACCAGGGTGGCGATATTAACGCCGGGGCGAGGAAGGTGGTGGAGATACTGCTCGGCATCCTTCCAATTCCAGTCGATGGGCGGGTTGGTATCTAACCCCGAGAGATGCGTGCGCCACATGGCGGAAGCTTCGGACACCATGGGAAAAGTGCCCAGGCCATCTTGACCCAACAGCTCGGTGGTGATTCCCTGGGCCACTTTCGACGGCAGATCGGGCTCTGTAAAGAGCACCAGCTGAGAGTGGGTATGCATATCGATAAAACCAGGACAGACGATCATCCCGGTCGCATCCACCACCTCCCCAACCGGGGGAAGGTTCGGTGCGACCTCCTCAATTTTACCATCGCGGATCCGCACGTCCGCCGCAAAACGCCCGGCGCCGGTGCCATCGATAACTGTGCCGTGTTTAATCGTATAGTCCATAAAGTAGCATCTCCTAAAGTAAAAAATAAGGTTAGAATAAGTTTTTTGTGGGAGCATCCGTACCCCCCTACAAAAAACCTACCCCCCAAGTCCCATAAGCGCCAGGATAAGAAAAAATCCCCCCTTCCCTCCCTTTACGAAAGGGGGGACAGGACACGAATTCCCCCCTTTATCAAAGGGGGGCTGGAGGGGATTTTCTCTGTATTTAAAACCCTTTTCCTCCTTATCCCGGCGCTTATGCTCCAAGATCCCCTTCAAGGGTAGCACCCTGTAAAGTTAAATTTAGATAACCGTTCGGCCCTCACCCCCCAACCCCCTCTCCCCCAAGGGGAGAGGGGGCAGTTCGGAAGTTGGCCCGGAGACCCCCGAGGATCCTTTTAAGACAAATTTGGGGAGGGAATCTCCAGGGGATCCACCGCCGCATTTATGCCGCGTCGGTAGATCTCTTTGATGACGCTCTCTAATCTGGGCTCCTGGACATTCAAATCGGAGATGTCCAAGCTGTTCAGAAGCCCACCGATAATCTCCGGGACATCTTGCTCCAGGAGGTTAACTTCCAGGGATACAAAGTTTTGAGTTTGCTCGAGGACGCGGGTTTTCTTAAGGACTTCCTTCAAGAGAAGGGGATTTTTAACGCCATGGTACTCAAATTCGATGCGCTTCCACTGAACGTATTTCCGCTTCATCTCGGTCAGGGAGCCATCATAAATGATACTTCCCTCATCGATAATAAAAATTCGATCACACAAGGCCTCGATATCACTCATATCGTGGGTGGTCAACATGATGGTCGTTTTATCTTCCTGATTGATCCGAGTCAGGAAGTTCCGGACCTCCTCCTTGGCCAGCACATCCAGGCCGATGGTCGGTTCATCGAGGAAGACCACCTGAGGCTTGTGGAGCAGGGAGGCCGCTATCTCACAACGCATGCGTTCCCCCAAGGAGAGCTTCCGGACGGGAATATGAAGGAACTGATCGATTTTTAGAATTTCTGAAAAAAACTCGAGCCTCTCTTGAAAAGCCTTGGGATTTAACTCGTAGATATCCCGGTAGAGCCTGAAGGAATCTATCACAGGGATATCAAACTCCAGGAGGCTCCGGTTACCGAAGACGACGCCGATATGGTAGGTATATTCGTACCGTTGTTTGTAGGGGACGAATCCGGCCACCTGCACTTCCCCCTCCGTGGGGGTTAAAACCCCGGTCAAAATCTTAATGGTGGTACTCTTCCCGGCTCCGTTAGGCCCCACGTAGCCGACAAATTCCCCCTGTTTGACCTCAAAGGAAACCTGCTTTAAAGCCCTTTTAGTCTCCCATTCTCGATAAAAAACGCTCAGTACCTTCTGACCCAGGCCCGGATTGAGTTGTTTTTTAGGAACCTTAAAGTCCTTAACCAGGTGGTTAACTTTTATAATCGTGCCCACGCCCGCAAGAAGCAAGGGGCAGGGGGCCAGGAGAAGATCCAGGCTCCAGGCCTCTGCCCCTTTAACCTCGATATTGCCCTTTAGCCCCCGTAGCTATTATACCATTCTAACCCTTTTTTATAAACGATTCTGGAGAGAATCATAAAGAAGGCCATCCAGGCCAGTTGAAACCCGAGCTGACGGATGGCCTCAGGGATCGGATATTTCTTTAAATACAAGAAAACCGGGTTAAACAACATGTATTTAAAAGGTAACAGCGAGGCCACCGTAAGCAAAGCGCCAGGAAACATGGTCAAGGGGATCAGCTCTCCGCTGAAAAACATTCGGATGCTTCGAATCGCCTGGGTGATCCCGAAAATCTCATCGGCCCAGAAGGCCAGGAGCCCAAGGGTGAAGTAAAAAAAGTAATTCAGGCCGATGGCCAGGATAAAAGATAGGGTAAAAAGAATCCAGTAGATGGGATCATCCAGCACGTACCATCCTAAGGCAAAGCTCACCAGGAGGAACAGGGCGATGCCTAATAAACCATCTACGAGGGTATTGAAATTCAATTTAAAAAAAATATATTTCTCGAACGTCACCGGGCGGGTAATGATCGCCGTCAGTTGGCCGCTCTTGATAATCTCCTCAATCTCCTCGGAGGTTTCGGTAAAGGGAAAACTGACGAAGATAAACCGGGCCAGAACCATATAGACGAAAAACACATCGAACTCCATCCCTCCCAGTTCCGTTTTCCCTGAGAATTGGAAAATGAGCCTCCAGAGGAAGTAGACGATGACCAGGTATATGGGTATTTCCACGTACCTCATAACGAAGTCGAATTTAAACTCATTGACCCGTTTAAAACTAATTTTAATGAGGGCCAGATATTTAGCCTCCAATATTTTCATAGCGTCGAATTCCCCTCTGCCAGATCTGATAAACCAGGAAAGTCCATAAACCTGCGATCAGCAACTCGCCTCCCAAGATCTGGAGGCCCCGGGTCACGGAGAGCTTAACCAAAACCAGGGCCGGGTAGGTGGCAATAAAGATGACCGGCAGGAAAACGGTAAAAAAGGCCGTAACCAGTTTCGGAAAGATCGTGATCGGGTAGCGGTTAACCAGAAAACCCGCCTGAATGAGGTGGGTAAACGCATTGGTACGCCCTAGCCAAAAAGAGAGGGATTGCAAGAAGAGGGTCACCGCCATAACCAGATAAGTTCCCAAAAAGGCCATCAACAGAGCCAGGATGACCTTGAGCAAAACGACATGGAGTTCGTACTTAATCAGAACGCCCAGGATAATAATAAGGCCCAGGGAAGCCTCCAGCAATCGGTAGATTAAAAGATTTTGGGCAATGATGGCAAACAGAACGCTGACGGGACGAACGAGAAAAACATCCAGGTCTCCTTTCAGGATGCGCCGGTTGATGGCCCAGATGGCCCAGAAAACTACCAGCAGGGATTGGTTAAAGAATACAAACCCGGTAAGAATGGCCAACATGGGAAAGTCCCACTCCCGGAGCTGGGGGATATGGTTTAAGATAATTCGCCAGAAATATACGTAAATAAAAAGGGTTACAAGCTGCTGGATATTATTGAGCATAAAGTTAAACTTATACTCCGTGCTCCGTTTCCAACTGATGACGGAGAACCGGTAGAAGAGCTTTAGGTGCTTCCGTACATAAGCCAATTTACCGGTCTTAACCCGGAAATCGGGCTCCTCTAAGAGATCCGGCTTCTCAACCTCAGTTTCCGTGGTGTCCACCGGCGTGGGATTTAATAAATCGGGTGATGGTTTTTTCATCGTAGTCATCGAGTTTGGCCAGCCTCCCCCAGGCGGTCAGAGCAATCTTAGACTCCATCTCCGGATAAGGGGCCATCAGAACGTTATCGTAGCTTCGGGCGATCTTCTCCAGCTTCGCAATGAGATCCTCACAATTCTTGCAATTGTAAAGGATAAACACCCCCCCATGCTCCATCTCATGAACCATAATTTCCTTCGGCACGGGCTTGCTGGAGATTTTTTGCTCCACATGGCCTTCAAAATGCGGACCGGAGGTCGGAGGGTTCGTATTATAGGGCTCATGGGGCTGGCTCAGGCTGGTCAGATGGGGAGATTCCATAACGGGAACGGCAAAACTGGTCTTTTCCATCATGGAATGGTACCCCATATAACCCAGGGCGGCGAGGGCGATCGCCAAGGCCCCGTAAGTTAAATGCTTTTTCCGCTTCCGGGAGGCCAGGGCTTTCTCTCTCTCCCACTTCCTTTGTTCTTTATAGAGTGCTTTACGTTGTTTTTTGGTAAGATTTGGCTCGTTAGGCGGTGGCATCATTTCCTTAAAACCTTCTCCCTGCCGTTAAACGTTGGTAACTGTATCAATTTAGTAAGCGAAGGTGTACTAAACTGATACAGTTACTAAGGATTCTTTCCTATTGACTTTTTGACTCCCTAACTCTAGGCTCATATATTAAGTTTAATATAGGTAACGATCTACAGCCATCTTAATTTTTCCCTTTCGATGGAGAAGGAGGCGTTATGGGAGAATTCACTGCGGTTGGCAAACGGATACCGCGTTATGAGATTAGGGAGAAAGTGACGGGCCGTTCGATTTTTGGAGCCGATGTGAAGGTCCCCGGGAAGGTTCTCTGGGGGAAGATGCTACGGAGTCCGCATCCCCATGCCCGGATCTTAAGGATAGATACCCGCAGGGCAGAGAAGCTGCCGGGGGTAAAAGCCGTTGTGACGGCGAAAGATCTTCCTTTTGTCCGATACGGGGCTTTTGTCAAAGATGAGACCTATTTTGCCATCGATAAGGTCCGGTACGTGGGGGACCGGATGGCCGCGGTGGCGGCCATCGACGAAGAGACGGCGGAAGAGGCCCTGGATCTCATCGAGGTGGAGTATGAGGTGCTCCCGCCGGTTCTGGATGCCGTGGAAGCCATGAAGGAAGGAGCTCCTCTGGTCCATGAGGATTTTGCACGGTACGAAAAAACGCCCCCCATTCCGAATCCTAAAGGAAATGTCATCGCCCACATCCATCTGGAGCAGGGAGATGTAGAAAAGGCGTTTGCAGAGGCGGATTATATTTTTGAGGATATTTACACGGTCCCCATGGCCCATCAAGCTTACCTCGAACCCCATGCTTCGCTGGCGATGGTGGAGCCTTCCGGGAAGATCACGATCTGGACGACCACCCAGGCTTCGTTTCTCGTTCGGAGTGGGGTTGCGGAAGTCCTTCAGGTGCCTTTGACCCAGGTCCGGATCATTCCGACCGAGATCGGCGGCGGGTTTGGGGGGAAGATCATACATAAACTGGAGGTGGCCGCCGCGCTCCTTGCCAGGAAGACCCGAATGCCGGTACAGATGGTCATGACCCGGGAAGAAGATTTTCAGGTGACAAGCCCCCGCCATCCCTGCCATATGACGTATAAAACGGGGGTTAAAAAAGATGGCACGCTGATAGCCCGGAAGGTCCGGCTTGTTTTCGATACGGGGGCTTACGCCATGAGCGGGCCTTATATTACGAACGCCACGGCCAACCGGGCCATTGGTCCATATCGAATACCGAACTTCGTCGTGGATAGCTATTGTGTGTGGACGAATAAGGCCAATTGTGGGGCTTATCGGGCCCCCGGGAGCCCCCAGATCGTCTTCGCGTTGGAATCTCAAATGGATGATATCGCCCAAAAACTAGGCTTGGCCCCCCTGGAAATCCGGCTAAAAAATGCGGTTCAGGACGGGGATAAGTCCCCCACGGGGATGGTCCTCCAAAACGTTTATTTGAAAGATACGATCCTGAAAGCGGCGGAGCAGGTAGAATGGGGGAAGCGACGAGGGGCGGAAGGCAGCCGGCGGGGGACAAAGAGGGGATGGGGCATGGCGACCAGCCATTGGTTTGTGGGAGGTCTCGCCTCCAGCGCTTGCGTGAAGGTTAACGAGGATGGAACGATCGGGATCATCACAGGGGCCATCGATTTGACAGGTTCCAATACCTCCCTGGGCCAGATCGTGGCAGAAGCCATGGGCGTGGACCCCGAAGAGGTAACTATTCGGACTCTGGACACCGATCAAGCGCCCCATACGGCGCTTAGCGCCGGGAGCCAGTTGACCCGGAGTGTGGGAATGGCGCTGCTTAAAGCTACCGAGGAGGTCAAGAAACAGTTGTTCGAAGTGGCCGCCGACGAGCTGGAAGCCAGCGTTGAGGACCTGGAACTGAAAAATAAAAAAGTTTACGTTAAAGGGGTTCCCGATAAGGCCATTCCCCTTAAAGCCCTTGCGCAGAAATGCCTCACCCTCAAACGGGGACCCCTCATCGGGCACGGTTCCGTAGCCGATATGACCCCCGTCCCGGCGTTCTGTACTCAGATGGCGGAGGTGGAAGTGGACCCGGAGACCGGAGACGTCAAAGTCCTACAGGTCGTGGCCGTTCAGGATGTAGGGGTGGCGATCAATCCCCAATTGGTCGAAGGCCAGATCGAAGGGGGCGTTGTCCAGGGGGTGGGTTACGCTCTGACCGAGGAGCTGAAATATGTAGATGGCAAAATACGAAATGCCGGGTTCCTGGACTATAAAATCCCGAGCGCTCTGGATGCTCCAAAAATTAAAACCCTCCTGATCGAGCGTATGGCCCACGACGGACCTTTCGGAATGAAAGGAGTGGGAGAGCCTCCCATCGTTCCCCCGGCGGCAGCTATTGCCAATGCCATCCATGACGCGGTGGGAGTCCGAATCAAAAGCCTCCCCCTGACCGGGGATAAGATTTTGAAGGCGCTGAAAGAGAAAGGATCTAATGAAGGTTGAAGGTTGAAGGTTGAACCTGTAAAAGAAGAACGGGAGAAGGAAGGGGGAATGCTGCCCCTCTCCCCTTCCCCTCTTTCCTTCCCTTTTTCTTTAACGTATGGCAAAGCGAACACCTCTCTACGAAATCCATAAATCCCTGGGGGCCACTTTCCAGGAATACGGGGAATGGGAGCTCCCGGAGAAGTTTATCGGCGTCACCGAAGAATACCAGGCGGTGCGGAACCAGGTGGGGGTGATAGACCTTTCTTTTCGAGGTAAGCTGCAGTTGTCGGGACCGGATCGGGCCCAATTTCTTCATGGGATGGTTACGCAGGATATCCAAGGGCTCGGGGAGGGCGCGGGGGCTTACGCAGCGATGCTCACCCCCAAGGGGCACATCCTGGCAGATATGAACGTTTATAACCTGGGAGATGGGCTCCTCCTGGAGGTGGAACCCGAGCTTAAGGATAAGGTGGCCAAAATTTTGGATAAGTACCTGTTTGTCAACGCAACCCTTACCGACGTCACCGAGGCTTATGGCCTATTATCCCTGCAAGGTCCTAAGTCGGACGTTCTTCTTAACGCGCTTGTCGATGAACCGGTTACATCGGTAGAAGAGCTTAAGCATGTCCGGCGTCACCTGGCAGGCGTGGAGCTCTCTGTCATCCAAACCCGAGAGACCGGGGAGATCGGATTTAAACTTTTAATTCCCCAGGATCCTCTCCAGACCATCTGGGAGGCCCTCATGGAGCAGGAATGGGCCGATCTGAAGCCGGTTGGGATGGCTGCATGGGATATTCTACGGGTGGAGGCGGGAATTCCCCGGTATGGGAGGGATATGGATGAGAACAATCTTCCCCTGGAGGCGGGGATTGAGGCGCGTGCCATCAGCTACACGAAGGGGTGCTACGTCGGGCAGGAGGTGGTAGCCCGGATGAAGTACCGGGGGCAAGCCAATCGGCTCCTCATGGGACTCAAATTTCAAGGGGGGACCGTTGTCCCTCAAAAAGGGGACAAGATCCGGAAAGAAGACCAGGAGGTCGGATGGATTACGAGTGCGGTCTTCTCTCCAGGGTTCAAAAGCCCCCTGGCCATGGGATATATCCACAGAACCTTTACAGAGCCCGGAACTTCAGTGGTCGTGGAATCGAGACAAGGTCCGCTTGCCGGGGAAGTTGTTCCGTTACCCTTCTATAAGCGGTAAGCGGTTAAAATATTAAACCCATCTTGTAGGAACTATGCCAAAGATTCTGTTGATCCAGGGCGCGAACCTGAACTGGTTGGGTATCCGGCAGCCGGAGATCTACGGTCGGACCACGGCGGAAGAGTTGAATAAAATGATCGAGGAATATGCCAAAGAAAAGCAATTCGAGGTGGAGAACTTTTACTCAAACAGCGAGGCCGAGACCATAGATCGCATTTATCGGGCCTATCAGGAAGGGTTTGACGCCATCGTGATGAATCCCGGGGGTTTCACCTATCAGGGCTATGCCTTGAGGGATGCGCTGCTGGGCGTCAAAGACCGGCTCCCTTACATAGAGGTCCATATCTCCAACCTTTTCACGCGGGGCATGCATTCTGCGCTTGCCTCCGCCGCGGTGGGGGTGGTCATGGGGTTTGGAATCCAGAGCTACTTTCGAGGGTTGGATGCGGCCCTGGAACTTATCCGGGGAAATGGGCCGGGAGCTTCATCATCATGAAGTTAGATCTTGTACTTTTTACGTCGACGCCAGAGAGTTGCTTGATCGATCCCGAGGATTTGTGCGGCTTCTTCCAGAGATTTTGTCTCCGTCAGGACCCGCCGAATATGCTCGCGTTCGACCTCGGCCAGAGAGACCAACTTCCCTACCGGAGGAGACCCGGAGAAGGGGGGAGGCAGCGCAAAGGAAACCAGCTCGATTCCGATCAGTTCGGTTCGACAAAGTATGACCGCACGTTCTATCACGTTGCGTAACTCCCGAACGTTGCCCGGCCAGGTATGGTTTTGCAAAGCTTTCAGGGCTTCCTCGGTAAAACCGAGGATCCGCTTATGGTTCTCACGGTTGAAAACCGCGAGAAGACGTTCTGCTAAAGGCTTGATATCTTCGGGCCGTTCCCGTAAGGGAGGAATTTCTACCTGGATCACGTTCAGTCGGTAGAAGAGATCCTCCCGGAAACGGCCCTCTTTGATCGCGGTGTCCAGGTTACGGCTCGTTGCGGCAAGGATACGCACATCGGCCTGCCGGGTCCTGGGATCACCCACCCGCTCGTACTCCCGGTCCTGAAGGAAACGCAACAGCTTAGGTTGGAGGGTCAGCGGCAGGTCGCCGATCTCGTCCAGGAAGAGGGTCCCCCCTTCGCACAGGCCAATACGGCCAGGATTATCCCGGATCGCCCCCGTGAAAGACCCCTTCACGTGCCCGAAGAGCTCGCTTTCCAGAAGCTCCGGCGAAAGGGATGGACACGATACAATAGAAAAGGGCCGGGCGGATCGAGGGCTCCAGGCATGAATAGCCCGGGCCAACACACCTTTGCCTGTTCCGCTCTCTCCATAGATGAGGATCGTTGCCTTACTGCTTGCAACCTGCCGCGCAAGTGCCAACGCCCGCTGCATAGCCAGACTAGAGCTGCACAGGTTAGCTTCCAGATCGGCTTGTCCAAGCGCCTCCTGCAAGGTGACCACCTTTTGCTCAAGGGCGCGAACTCCCGCGAGCTTCCTGACCATGAGGGTGACCTGGGTGAGGTTAAACGGCTTACACAGATACTCCGCCGCCCCCCGCTTCATGGCCTCTACCGCCGTATCCACGGAGGCATAAGCCGTCATAACGATGATCTTGATCCAGGGACTCCCGGCTAAGAGCTCTGGGATTAGACTAAGGCCGGTTTCTGTACCCAGATGTAAATCCACAAAAGCCAGGTCAAAGGATCTTGTCGAGGCTTCCGCCAGCGCGTCTCTCGAATTACCCACCGCAACGATATGATACCCTTGCTCTTCCAGGCAGACCGCAAGCATCTCCCTCATATTCGGGTCATCGTCCACAATAAGGATATTGATCCCAAAGGTCGGAAGCTTTTGGTCGGTCATGGATTACCTCAATAAATATACCCTTAACAATTTAGTAATCAACAACAGCATAATAGCATCATATCCCCCAAGAGCCGTCAAGAGAAAATCTTAACGCCTCTTAATTCCTAACTTTAGCCGATGGACCTGTCTTGCAATTTGCAAGACCCGCAAACTTCCACCTTGCATTTTGCAAGCTAAATCAAGCCTCCTCCAATCCGGAGAGCTTTTAATACGCGGGTTTAGTGAGGGTTACGATGCCCTCAAAATTGGTGCAAGAATTGCTTTTATACTAAAGACAGAAGGTGCATGACCACGACGAGGATCGTACTTTTCGTAACGGCCATTCTCTCTAAGCGTAAAGCACTCTTTTGACCTAGAAACCGGGTTCTAATCTAATGAGGAATATAATCCCCAGGCCGTGTGGCCCCAGATAGACGCTAAGGTACACAAATTTAATCCATATGAATCTGCGCGCATCAGCGGTTCCGGCGGCTATGGGATCGATGGACTAAAACGGTGATAGCCTGGAGGGATGAAAGGTGAACCTTAACGAAGAATTAGCCTCTCATTTTGCCCGTCTAGCCTTGAAGTGTATCAAAAAGGAATATCCCCACCATCTTGTTCATGTATTGAACAACGAGCAGGAGCTACGGAGTCCTAAGGCGTTGCATCCGGCCTTTTATGGTTGTTTCGACTGGCACTCGGCGGTGCATGGACACTGGATGCTCGTCCACCTTTCGCGCTTGTTCCCCAGACTCCCAGAAATCGGAGATATTCGGTCTTCCCTCAACGCGCATCTAACGGCTGAGAACCTTTTGGAGGAAGCGGCCTATCTTCAACAACCTCATCGCAGGTCCTTTGAGCGCACGTACGGTTGGGCCTGGTTATTAAAACTGGCGGGGGAACTTCACAATTGGGAGGACCCGGAGGGGCAACGCTGGTCCAGAAGCCTTGAACCCCTTACACAAGTCATGGTGGCGCGTTATCTCGATTTTCTACCTCGGCAAGCCTACCCTATTCGCGCCGGGGTCCATACGAATACCGCGTTTGGACTTGCCTTTGCTTTGGATTACGCCCGGGCTACGGGACATACAGAACTGGAAAGATGGATCGTAGAGCGCAGCCTGGCCTACTTCGCCATCGATGTGGAAGGCCCGGCGGTATGGGAACCAGATGGGGAGGATTTCCTCTCACCCTGTTTGATGGAGGCGGACCTGATGCGGCGGGTCATGGAGCCAACGGCCTTTACCATCTGGTTTCATCGCTTCCTGCCCACGTTGGTGAGGGGGGAACCCAAGACTTTGCTCGAGCCGGTGACGGTTATGGACCGAAGCGACCCCAGGATCGTCCACCTCGACGGACTTAACCTCAGCCGGGCCTGGTGTATGCGAAGCATCGCTTCCGTCTTGTCCGTAGAGGATCCCGTGCGCAGAATTCTCGCACGCTCAGCTATCCGACACGCCGAGGAGGGGCTCGCCCATGTCGCCAGCGGCAACTACGAGGGAGAGCACTGGCTGGCCTCTTTCGCGGTCTATATGCTCTCAACCCCAGATCCACTGACCCTGTAAAAACAACGGGTCTATCCTAAGCAAACCTCCCCGACCTTTCTCCAGCGGGGCAGGTTTTTTGTGGGAGCAGGGGGAACCTGGGGAGGAGCCAAGTCCAAAAAAATACCCCTGAAGGGAGGGACGGCAGAGAGACCTTATCCCGGCGCCTGGGCCTTCTATGAGATTAAAGAAACTCCCTTTACAAGATAAATGCCCGGGTGCTACTTTGATATAAAGGCTGTTGAGAAAACCTCCTTTCCAGGGGGGACGGTTTTGAAGTAAATCCTAAAAGGATAAAGGTTGAGGGTTTATTTCTTAACTTTCCCTGAAAGTCCCTAAAAACGATGGCAAACATAAAGAAGCGGTTCCCTGACAACGTAGAGGGTGAGTTCTTCGTGGACGCAACCTGTATCGACTGCGATACGTGTCGGCAGTTGGCCCCTGAAACTTTCGAAGACTCGGGAAGCTATTCCTTTGTCTACGCGCAACCCCAGACCGAAGAAGAGCGGAGAAAGGCGCTCAGGGCCCTTCTTGCATGTCCGACGGGCTCCATCGGGACAATACAAGAGAACTCTGCGAAAGAGGTCATGGAAGATTTCCCGCTCCATCTGGAAGAGGGAGTTTATTATGTGGGGTTTAACTCTCCCAAATCTTACGGCGGCAGCAGCTATTTTATCCAGCACCCTCAGGGAAATTGGCTCATAGACTCGCCCAAATACTTGACCTATCTGGTGAGAAGATTTGAAGAGATGGGGGGAATTCGGTACATTTTTTTGACCCACCGGGATGACGTTGCCGATGCGAGCCGGTATGCAGAAAAGTTTTGCAGCCAGCGAATTATCCATCAAGCGGACCTGTCTGCGCAACCGGATGCCGAGAGGGTCCTTTCGGGGAACGAGCCGGTGGAAGTGGGAGCGGGGACAACTTCCCGGGGCGTCCCCGGAGAGTTCTTGATCATTCCGACGCCCGGTCATACCCGTGGGCACTGCGCGTTGCTCTATAAAAATCGGTTCCTGTTCACGGGAGATCACCTGTGGTGGAGCCGGAGCCATCGAAGGTTAGGGGCCTCCGAGGAGGTATGTTGGTATTCCTGGGCGGAGCAGACCCGGTCGATGGCAAGGTTACGGGAGTTTACGTTCGAGTGGGTTCTGCCGGGTCACGGCGAGCGGGTGAAACTCCCTCCGGACAGGATACAGGAAGAGCTGGAGGCGCTGGTGGCTCGGATGCGGCGGGTAAGGGAGGGTGAGTAACTCTATACCCCCATTTGGACGCCCCGGGTCTCCCTTCGCTATCGGGGCTTAATGAGAGATAGTCTAAGGGTTTTATCCCAGAGAGGTCTTACCCGGATTCTGGAGATTTTTTACCCGGGTAAAGGAAAACCCCTTTTTCCCCCAATTCCAGGTTACCCCGTTGAAAATTTGTCATTATTTTTCATGACCTTGACGTCAAACCGGTAAAATTTTTCAACATCTGATGAGCTTTCCTTCCTCTAAACGATGCCCTGCCTTGGTTAAAAGGGTGCAGCAAAAATAGACGATTCCCGCCCGGGTGGGATAGGATTTTTGCACCTCCCCGCCTCCCCAGAGATGGTTAAGAAGCCCATCGCTGAGCCTTTTTTCTGGGTTCGGCGCAAATTTTAAAGTCGATCCCCAAGATGTTGGTATTTAACTTGCATACCTTAAGTAGAAGCAAGAATCTAAGCGAACGAGCGGGCAGGAACCGAATGCGGATGCGGCGGTGAGATGCAGAGCTAAAGCCCCTCGTTGAAACCTCCTCTCCCTCTTACTTACCCGACTAAGTGAACTGCGTTTCTTAATTTCACTGGCTGTGAGAGTCTCTCGAGTTATAAATATTTTGCTCGATAGACAGGACTTTTAAAAGGTAACGATTATGAAAAACGACTTAGAAAAAATTCATCAAGCCGTGAGTGAAATCGAAAAGGTGATCGTTGGGCAGACGCCTCTGATTTGGAAAGTTTTAACGGCCCTACTTGCAGACGGGCATGTGCTTCTAGAGGGGGTTCCGGGGTTGGCCAAGACGCTGCTGGTGGCGACTCTGGGAAAAACGACGGGGGGCATTTTCCAGCGCATTCAGATGGTACCGGATATGATGCCCAGCGATATCCTGGGGACCTACTTGTATACCGACGGCAAGTTTGAGGTCGAAAAAGGTCCGATGATCTCGGCTAATTTGGTCTTAGTCGATGAAATCAACCGGGCCGCAGCCAAAACCCAGGCCGCGCTCCTCCAGGCCATGCAGGAACGTCAGGTCACCATCATGGGGAAAGAGACCTTCCAGCTCCCGGATCCCTTTATGGTGCTGGCCACCCAGAACCCCATCGAGCATGAAGGGACGTATCCCTTGCCGGAGGCTCAGCTGGACCGGTTCCTTTTAAAGCTCCTGGTGGACTATCCCTCCAAAGAGGACGAAGTCCATATCCTGCAAAATACCCATCTGGATCGTCGAGATCGGCTGGCGGATATCCATCCGATCTTTTTGACCGAGGAGATTATTTACCTGAGGGAGCGGATCAAGGCCGAAGTCCAGGTTGAGGAGTACGCCCACCGGTACATCGTAGACTTATGCCGCGCGACCCGGAATCCGACGGAGTATCAGTTAAGCAAGATAGAAGGCACCATCCGGCTTGGCGTTTCCCCGAGAGGTATTTTGGGTCTACGAGATGTCGCCCGGGTGCAGGCGTTTTTTGCAGGGCGAAAATTCGTTTACCCCGAAGATATTCAGCGTATGGCTAAAGATGTACTTCGCCACAGAATCATCCTCTCTTACTCTGCCGAGATGGAGGGAGTGACGGCGGATGAGGTCATCGAACACATTTTGAATGAGGTGCCGGTTCCATGAAGCAAGTCCTAGCGAAAAAGTATGATGCGCCGGAGATGGAGTCCCTGAGGGAAGTTCTGGAAAAGGTCTCGAAGATCGATTATTACCTCAACTGGTATATAACCCGGGCAAATCCAGGCTCCTGGTTCAGCGTCCACAAAGGGGGAGGGTTCGAGTTTGAAAAGATAACCCATTATGATCTGGGCGAGGATCCCAGATGGATTAATTGGAAGGCAACGGCTCGGATCGGCGGACAGCGTATCTTAAAAAATACCTACATCGAAGAACGCGAACTTCAGTTGGTGTTGGTCGTGGATTTCAGCAGATCGATGGATTTCGGATCTGAAAGGGGTTCTAAACGAAGGTTGGTCGCTGAAATTGGTGCGACTCTGGCTCACTCAGCCTGGCGCAAAGGGGACCCTATCGGATTAATCGGCTATACCACCGAAGTGGAAATATACCTGGCTCCCCAACGCCGGGAGTCTTACAACTTTCTGATCCCTCAGAATATCCTGGCTTTTCGACCGCGACACGGCTCCCAGGGAAAGGTCTCTACGGTGTTTGAGAACCTGCCTACCAAACGGGCCCTGGTATTCTGGCTGTCCGATTTTTTAGAAGATCCGGCTGAAACAGAAAAGGCGTTAAACGTAATGTATCCACGCCATGATATCGTCCCCCTCGTTATCCGGGATACCCGTGAGAGAACGCTTCCCTGGTACCGTGGAGGACTTCGATTAAGAGATCTGGAAACAGGAGTTGAACGGGTGGTCTGGTTTACAAGGAAAAACCGAAAGGTCTTCCAGGAAGAAGGTAAAAAGCGAGAGGAAGCTTTGACCCATCTCTTTAAGCGGTTCAACCTGGATCATCTTTGGGTAAATCCGAGAACGGATTACCTGCTAGAGATCACCAAACTGTTCCTCTCTCGACGGAGGAGAAGACGATGAGAAAAGCTGTTGTCTACACCCTGATCGGGTCGCTGGGATTAACCCTATGCCTGTGGCAGTATGCGGGGATTTTATCTGCCTTACCCCAAGGGTTTTCCTACGAATTTATACAAGGTCAGAATCCTCCTAATCCCTCGGACCTTGGAGGCCCGGGGGCGGCAGTTCCCGGCTCTAAGAACTCAAAGCAGGCCTTTCCCATTTATCCTTATTTTCAAATCCCGAGAAATTTCGGCTACCACATCGGAGATGAAATACCGCTTACGCTGATTATTGAAGCTAAGAAGGGTACGATTCTGGATCTGGTGAACCTGCCCCACAAAGGGGAAGCCCACGGACCCTTCGAGATTCGTAATTTAAAAATTCATACGGAGGAAGCCCCGGATACGCGAGTCTATAAAATTGATTTCAACCTACAAACTTTTAAACCGGTACTGGCCGTCGACAGCGTGGAGTTTCCCCCGCTGGATATCTTATATACGACGTCGGAGGAGAAGAGTCCCTTGTCAGGGGAATACAAATATAAAAGCCTGCTTTCTCCTCCCTATACCATTTCTTTCTCGCGGACCGCTGCCTACTTCAGCGATATGAAGGGGATCAAAGGGGTCGTCAACCAGGGGTACGGAGACCTGGTCTGGGGACCTATCCTCCTGGGAGCCGTTTTATGGGTGGGCACGGCCCTGCTCTGGACCCGGCACTGGTATCGGGTATGGATGGCCAAGATCCCGCCTAAAAGAGCTCTCACTCCAGAGGAGAAGGCCCTTGAAATCCTTACCGGGGCCTGGGAGCAACATATTGTTCGGGGAGGCCGGATAAAAGATCTGTTCTCTACGGCCAGCCTGGCTTTTCGAGAATATCTGGGAACCGTTTATCACATCCCGGCCACGGTAAAAACCTTCCTTCAGTTAAAGGAAGCCTTACAGGGGAAACCTTATCAAGTTGAAATCTTAGAGGTCCTGGAAAAGTGCCACGTTATCCTCTACGAAGGGTATATCCCCGGAAGGCGAGAGCAGGAGGAGACGGTTAAACAACTGAAAACGCTCGTTGAGCAAATAACTACGGCTTCCAAGTGGGATCAGGAGGCCCGGAAACGGGGAGATCTAGGGGACCAAAAATACCCAGACGCCCCCCCACGCGAGGATATGGAGCACCCCCGACACGAGGATATGGAGAAAGGGGCGCCTTTCCCCATCGAGGTTTCACCACGCCTCCCGGTCACCGTGTCGCAAGATGGGACGTCCAAATAGACTATGCGGCTGGCGATGTTCACCTTTGCAGATCCTTACGTACTTCTCCTGGCGGGGCTACTTCCGCTCCTGGCCCTGGTAAAACGGAAAACTTTTGTGGGATACTCCCACCTGAGGCTGCTGGAGAAGGCTGCGGCGCCTCGCTTCTGGCTTAAAGTGCCCCTTATCCTGTTCCTGTTGGCAACGATGTCTTTACTTATCGCCTTGGCTCGCCCTCAAAAGCGGGAGTATATCGACTCCAAGCAGGTGGAAGCTCGGGATATCATCCTCATTATGGACCTCTCTTACAGCATGGAAATGGGATTGGACGGGGATAGCAGAAAGAAAAAAGTCGACCTCGCCCGGGAAGCTGCCCGCGAGTTTGTAAAAAGACAGGAAGGAAATCGCGTTGCCTTGATTGTCTTCGGGGATGAAGCCTACGGGAGCTGGCCGTTGACTACGGACTTGAAGATCATCGACGAGAAGCTCCAGACCATCGGAACTCGCTACTATGGGGGTACTAACTTAGAAAAGCCTTTCCGAAAAGCCTTCCACCATTTCGAGGAGATGGGCCAGTCCAAAAGCAAGGTCCTCATCTTCCTATCCGATGGGGATGCCCCCATACCCGCGACGGCTAAAACGGAAATCCTGGACTACCTCACCGGTAAAAACATCCACTTCTACTTACTAGGCGTTCAACTGGCTAACGCGCGAGACATCCTAGATATTGTCCGGGGGTCTAACGGAAGTTTTATCAATATCCAGCGGGAAGAAGAATTTAAGAAGGGGTTTGAGGAGATCGATCGGTTAGAGCGATCTGTTATCACGGTGGAGAAAACGGAGGTGCTCCATAAAGAATTCTATCAGGGATTTGTTCTGGCAGGGTTGATCTTTCTCCTCCTGCGAGAGATCCTTAGAAACTCTCTCATACTGGAATTCCCGTAGTAAGGGGAAAGGGGAAAGGCGAAGGTAAAAAGCTCCTTTCGTCTTTCGCCTGGTTCCTTTCGCTTTCTTATGCGTGGCAGAAAAAAACAGGCGTTACAGATAATTTTGTTTGTCCTGGGATGGGCGTTGTTCGGTTCTGGAATTTACTATAAATGGAGCTACCTGGATCCTATTAAAAAAGGTAACCAGGCGACCCAAGAGAATCGTTTTGATAATCAGGACTATGAGGTTGCGGGAAAAAGCTTATTTGCCTCCCAAGATGTGGTTCACTTTAACCTCGGGGTCAGGGCGTTCAAAGCAGAAAATCTTAAGCGGGCCGCCGAGTATTTTACCCAGGTCGTCCAGGAAACCCGCTCAGAGGTTTTGAAAGCCAAAGCCTACTACAATCTGGGTAATATCCTGGCAGCTATAGAACAGCCTAAGGAAGCGGCGCAGATGTACCAATCTGCGCTGCGGCTGGATCCTTCCGATTGGGAAACCAAATATAATCTAGAACGGTTATACGTTTTTAATCCCAAAACCTTTGGGGAAGGGGAGAAAGAAGCTTCTATGGAGCAGGAGCCCAGGGAGGAGCCCAACAGCGCCCAAGACCCGGCTAAAGGAAAAGGATGGGGAACGGGCCCCAATTCCAGAGGAATTTAGGATAACCCGGCTCCTGGACCCTCCATGGGAAACTGACGTGGGTAAGTTTTTATTACCCTAACTCCCTTCAGGGAGTTAGAGGACCTGGGCGCCAGGTTACGGAAGCGCGGAGGAAGGGGGGAGCGGGAGCCGGGGAGGGGTTATATAGAGATGATAAAATTTCTTTATCCACAAGCTTTATGGGGGTTAGGGATACTCCTTATTTTGTTCGGAGTCCTATGGTATGGATATAGCCGAAAGCGTGCGCTGCTTCGTGCCTTTGGGCAGGAGCCTCTCATCCGACAAACCTCCTACCTCCCTCAAAATAAGCATCAGTGGATCCAAGGGGGCCTGTTAGCCGGGGCCATTATCGCGCTGATCATTACGCTGGCCCGACCGGTTTGGCCGGGCGCCTCCGTGAAGCTCAAGGAGGGTACGTTGGATGTGATAGCGGTTCTGGACGTCTCTCTAAGCATGGCTGCGGAAGATTACGCAGATGGCGTCTCGCGATTACAGAAGGCCAAAGACCTCCTGGTAAATCTGCTGCCGGATTTAACCGGTAACCGAATGGGGTTGGTCCTTTTCGCCCGGGAGAGCTTTGTTCAGGCCGGTTTAACAGAGGATCTGGTCGCCCTGAAATTCGTTTTGCAAAACTGGGTGAAAATCGAATCCGCGCCGGCCGGAGGATCTAATGTGATACCGGCCCTGTCGGAGGCGGCAGGTCTCTTCAAAGAAAGCGATCGAAATAAGTTGATCCTCCTCTTTTCGGATGGGGGAGATGCGACCCCGGAAGACCTTCTCGCATCTCTAGAAAAGTTCTCTGGAAAAAACATCAAAGTGGTCACGGTCGGTTTAGGAAACCCTGAAGGCTCTAAAATTCCCGTTTATGGAAAAAATGGAAAGTTCGAAGATTGGCTCCAGATAAACGGGGAGTTAGTTATAACCCGTTTAAATGAGGCCTCGTTAAAGGAAATTGCCTCTAGAACGGGCGGAAAATATATCCGGATCGTTTCAGGGAAAGAGCTCAAAGGAATTTTGGCGGACACCCGGCTGGTTGGAGAAAAGTCGACCATCAACGACAAGGAACTGTTTCAGATCCCCCTTGGTTTAGCTTTCTTGCTCCTTCTCCTTAGAAGATCTTCCCTGGTTTCAGCCTGATAGATTCTTCGCACGGTCACGCCCTTGGCGAAATGGCGAACAGCGAGTAGCGAATGGAGGTGTCAGTGGGATAGATTCTTCGCACGGTCATGCCCCCTCCTTCGGATCCGGCATCTCTATAACCCCGATCCTGTTTTCTAAGACGCCGAGGCCTTCCGCTTCCATCCGAATCACGTCGCCGTCTTTCAACCAGGGGTAACGGGCAGGCTCCACTTCTTTTCCGGTGGGATCCCGTTTCTCGGCAAACTCGGCAATGCAGCCGTCACCAACGGTCCCGGACCCCAGTAAATCCCCTTTCCGAAATCCCTGGTTCATCCTTCCGAACCAGGCGATGACCTGGGCAAAGCCCCAGCACTTTTTCTTGCCGGTCTCGGGGTCCCTAAAATAGATGGATTGGAAGTTACTCTCACATCTCAGAGCCCCATTGACCCAAAGCCGTAGCCCCATCTCAGGAACCCCATTTTCATCAAAAGGAAGGGCCGTCCCTGGAACCCAGACGGGGCCGAAACCCTTATCGGCAATCCCTTTGGAGGGACCGACCCAAAGCGGCAGCTTCATGTCTTCGGCTTGAAAATCCCGGGCGCTCAAATCGTTAAAAATTGTAAAGAGCATCCTGGTCTTTACAAACTCGATAGCTTCCCGAAGATCGGACGTTTTGAGGGATTCTGTGAAAAAGGCTACGATCTCAAACTCGTAATCCTTTTTGGAAACAAAAGAAGGGAAAAAAAGAGTTTCCCCGGGCCCCTTGATTTTATCTTCCGCGAGACGGAGGCCGTACTGGCTGGGTCTTTTATACCAGATCGGAGGGACCACCTCCCCCCTCCGCTCCCGTATCTGCCGCATATGTTTTTCGAAACCGAGGGTGTCTATCAGATAGAGCGTGGAGTGCTCTTTGAGAAAAGGAATCGCCTCGATCGAAGTCATTTTCCCACCTCCTGATACTGGTGGTGCCAGGAGCTCTCGTAACCTTTCACTTCGATGGGCTCGGCGGCGGGAAGTATCCCCAGCGGGGACCGGGATTCCAGGAGGACCGCCACTTCGTCACGCCAGGGGAGATTCCGGCGAAGAACCAGAGGCTCCCGGCGCTGGCGGTCGAGGGCTCGAACATCGGGGCCGTGAAAGGTGCCCGGCGGATGAACCGTCAGAAACCCATCCCTGATCTCGGGACGAGCTCCATAGCCGCGATGGTTGAAGAGGATCTCTGTGACGTAGTTTTGATGCGGATAGGGCAACGAATGAACCCATCGTGGCAAAAAAGTTTGAATCGAGGCCGCCTCGTCTTCGGTCACGAATACGGTGAGGGCCTTCGGATCCAGATGGAAATCGGCGGAGGAAAGGGCGCGGATATCTTTGAGGGGCAACATGAAAGGATAGAGCTCCCCTTCCCAGGCAACGGCATCAAAGGGCGAAAACAGATACTCCAGACGAGTCTGCAGGCCTGTATAATACTTTACATAAACCGACCAGACGTCGGATCCCCCCTGGTCCGGGAGATCTACAATCTCCACAGGCTCCGCAGGAGCGGCGGCGGTCGCAACAAAAGGATACCCCTCTATCCAGTAATGATAGGGGCGCATGAGGCGCCTGGGGAACTCATAAAGGAGCAGGGTAACTTCTGCATCCCCTCGGACCGCGTAGGTCGTGCCGCGCGGCAGAACGATAAAATCGTCTTCCTGGAAATCCAGGGCTCCAAAATCCGTAGCCATCTGACCGCGGCCCCGGTGCACAAAACAGAGGGTAGATGCGTCGGCGTGGCGGAAGCGAAGCTGAGGATTTGGGATGCCGGAAAGGACCGAGACGGCTACGTCTTCTCCCCAGAATAAGGTCCGAGGAAAAGGGTTAGGTTCCAATAAATTAAGGTTAAAAGCCCGCCGTTGGATCGGCACCTTTTCCAATGCCACGGTGAGCCTTGACCGATCGGACTCCGGCAGCCCTTCGCCGGTCACCGCCCTGCACACCGTAGGGGGATGGCTACAAACGACTTCCGCCCCGAATTCGAGTTTACGGTTCCACAACCCTGGCGGAGCCTGTCCGTTGAGAGGAAACGATATTTCCTTTAAGAAAGATTCCCTCACGCGCCTTTCCGGCCGGAACCCAACCTTTGTAGGTACGTAATCCATGGACCTCTTAGAGGTTGGAAACTAGAGGCTTGAGGCGAACCTCAAACCCCTGACCCCCAGCCTCAAGTTAGAATGTAAAATCCTTTTCGTTAAAGTGGTAAGGCTTTTGCATCTTCAAAGGGGTATAGAATTCTTAGATAGGAACCTTTTAGGAAAGGCCCCCCATTTTGTTAAGAAGGTGCATTTTTTAGGCCAGCGTCCCTCTACCTTTTACCCTATAGGAGGGTCCTCATGTCAAAATCTCTTACGCAGCGTAAACACAACGAGGTAACTCCTCTCCCGATCCCTGCTTCGGAAAGGAGGAAAATTTATGGTAAGGCAAAAACAACCCCTTCAATTTGACCATATTGCCCTGCCTGTAGGTCCAGGTAACCTGAAAAAATATACCGAGCTCTTCCAACTTCTGGGCTTTGAACAGGAATGGTACCGCCAACGCATCGGCGATAAAGAAACTGCGATGGAAACCGCGGTGATGTCCAGAGGTGGGGTGAAGTTTGCACTTATGGAGGGAATAGACGGTCGAAATTCCAAGGGCGAGCGCGTCATCTCCCAGGTCAACGAATACTACCGCCGCTTCGGGTTTTATCCCCAGCATATTGCCCTTCGCTGTGAAGATATCAAAGATCTTGTCCGGGAATGGTCCGAGAAGGGGATCCGTTTCCTAACCGAGGATGAGAACCACAAACCGCGTATTCTGGTGGATCGAGAAGGCGATACGGCGGTTCTGCAGAGTTTTACCTACCCCATTAATAAGAGCTGGTTTTTCGAAGTGAAACAAATCGTACGAGGCCAAGTTGCGCTCGGAGAATTTGAAGAGTTCAGAGATCGCAACGTAGAAGGTCTGTGGGAGAGCCTTGACCGGGCGATCAAAGAGGGCTGGCTCTTTAGGGTCAATATTTTCGGAGAGATGGAATAATCCCTTGTCCGCGAACCCCCGGCGTAACGGACCGGTTTGGGCCGGCCCCCGAATTTTACCGGAGAGCTCCGGCTGTAAACTTATGGCCAGTGCCACCGCCCGCCCTTCATGAAGCCTCCTTGCCCTGCTTCGGTACCCGGGTACCGATTTTGCGCGGATAAAATACCTCTGACCCTGAGGCGCTTACCCGGGAAAAAAATCCTCCCCTCGGATCCGAGGGGAAACGGAGTCCCCTCCTTCGTTTCTTCACAAAAAGTCTTATTGACTTGCAGGGAACCCTGTGCTACGTTTTGAGCTAACCTGTTTTCCAGGCACGACCGAGGGGAAGGGACGGTCCGTCGTCTGTGGTCAGTCGTGAGGGCACATGGCTGTGCCCGCCCCCAACAGACTACGGACCGGGGAGATGGTGGAGGAAAAGATTGGCTTTATAGG
>Ga0073934_10004635_pt1 | contig 22492 bp, 22 predicted proteins | sample LarsenN4metaG_FD_76834 | JGI IMG/M metagenome (GOLD analysis project Ga0073934, IMG submission 76834) | Hot spring sediment bacterial and archeal communities from British Columbia, Canada, to study Microbial Dark Matter (Phase II) - Larsen... ...
TGATCTTTGGTTAACCTCAGATCCTGCTAGAAAACCACAAAAGATTCGAGACTATTGTAGAGATTTAAATGTTGAGACCTCTATCTCAGTTTTTACTGGAAAGTATATGAATGACAAAACTCGAGAACAATTCAGAAAAGATTATCTTTTGATGAATGAAGGTCTTTTAGCTCTTCCATTAAATTTCTATGGAACAAGACTTTACAAAGCTATAGAAGCCAGAAAACGGGTAATCAAAACTTTGATACCCATCATTCAAAAATCTCAATTGAAGATGAGTATAAACGACAACAAACCAGATTGTTTAATAGACGAATGGATGAGTATCGTGATCAAAAAGGATGAAAGCGAAAGAGAATCGGATATTGATTATGCTTTTCATATCTTAGACTTTTTATTTGCAAGCCAAGATGCTTCTACTTCTAGTCTTGTTTGGGTTTTTGAACTTCTAAGTAAAAACGAACAAGTATGGGAACAAATCAAAGAAGAGCAAGATCGACTTAGACCAAATGATGAACCTTTAACTTTGGAAAATCTCGATAAAATGGATATTACGAATCGATTCGTCAAAGAGCTACTTAGATATTCTGCTCCCGCTGTTTCTGTTCCTCATATTGCTGTAGAAGACTTTCCTATTACTCCAACTTATACAGCTCCTAAAGGAACTATTATCTTTCCTTCTATTACTTGGGCTCATACAACAGAAGAAGGATTTAAAGTTCCTGAGTCCTTTTCCATTGATCGATGGACAAAAGAAAACATTACCGAAAGCAACAAAAACTTTTTAGCTTTTGGTCGAGGAGCTCATAGATGTTTAGGACATATTTATGCTCAAAACCAATTAAAAGCATTTACGGCTTTGATTGTTAAACGTTTATCTTGGACTAGAATTTTTACCGAAGAAAGCAAAAAAGTAGATTTCTTTCCTACTATCATTCCCGCTGATGGATGTATCTTACAACTTAGAACTAAAGTTTAATCGTCCTTTGTCAATCTTTTTTATTCTCGATTATTAAAAAATAGCAAACAATTATTGTATAGAACTTTTTGATTCTTCTATGATTTCTTGATTCCAGATATTCCATTGAATAGTATCATAATAGAGACCGATAGAAAATCCATGTAACATCATGTTTACTCTTTGTTCTTGAGTGAGATCGAAAGAAGCTACATGAACTTTTTCGTTTACTACAATTTGTATTTCTCTAGGAGATTTACCACCTTCCTTTTTAACTCTCATAAAGTTTTCAGCTTCCGTCCAAAAAGAAACCATTGCATAACACCAAGTTAAAAGCATTAGAGCATTATAAATGCCTGGAAAGTAACGAAAAGATTCTTGTTTAAAACGAATTAAACCATGAGAAGAAGGATACTTTTTTCCAATGTAGAGTCCTAATGTTCTTTCAGGTGGGAATAACTCTATCATGTAATTGTTTACTAAACCTCCATCCGTATATTCTTTTCCATCTTTAATAAAAGGAGGAAACAAAATGGGTAGAGCTGAAGTAGCACAAAGAGCTTCAATTAATGACCAAGTAGGATGAGTAAAAGCATTCAAGTAAACAAGTCTATTGTCTGTTCTACAAACAGTATCTACGCAAAATGGAATCTTTGTTTTATCGTAGAATTCTTTTAAAGTCATATCGGGAACTCCAAATGATTCATAAATACAACATGATAAGAAATCGATTAACCAACTTCTTTCAGTAAAGTAACCTTTATTCGTAAAGTTAGTAATCATTACTTGAGAGGAGATCCATTCCAAGTCTAATCCTTCCGTAATTTCTAATAAAAACTCTTCGTTTCCTCCAATTAATTTTAATCCAGCTAATAATCCACCTATAGAAGTACCCGCTATAGCTTTAATATTAGACAATCTATTTCTTATTGCATAAATAATCGATGGTAAATAAAATCCTTTCATTCCACCTCCAGAAATCACTAAGAAATCGGGTTTCCATCCTTTCTTCTCATCAAATGTAGACGTTTCAATTTTCGAAATTTCAGACTTCCATAAATCAAGTTCTTTTTGTGTTTGATTTATCGGTTCTTCAATGTTGTCTTTATGATAATAAGTAGATTCTTTTTTAGGAGGTCGATTCCAAAAGATTTTGAATATTTCTTCTTCTGTTATGTTCGATTTATCTTCTTCTCCTTCTTCGTCATCTTCTAAGTTCTCTGTTTTCTTCCCTAACCATGGTTTTCCTTCTATCCACGGAAGACTCTTTGTTTTAAAAGTATTTCTTCTTTCTTCCCATCTTGTTTTCAATTTTGCAAAGAACTTGGACATTCTATAGAATTTTTCGAAAATAACTTTTGTTACTAAACTCTATTTCCTCTTTTGCAAAGATGTATGAAACTATAATCACTTCAACTATCGAAAACAAAGTTTTATTTAAAAAACAAACTCTCAAACAAGATTACATTCAACTCTTCATCATCAATTGCTTCTTACCCCTTAAAAAATAAAATAATTAACAAATACATTATCACTATCGCTTGTTTTTTAAAAAAACCTCTATCGATCATCCTCCTTTCTCTTGAGTAGCTTTCAATCGATCTTTTAGTTCATTCTTCTTTATCTTCTCTTCAAACCATTCTTCTTTTTTTGTCGACATCTCCATGACAAGCTCATGACATCATAAAGAGTGATTGTTTTCAAAAACGATTGAATGCATTGATCGATTGCATTCATCGATTGTTTTTAAAAAAACAAAAAACAAGAGGACCTACCAGAAGAAGATCCTCAGAGGTCCTTCTACTTTTTTTTAAAAAACAAAAAAACTTAATGGTGTACCTCATCAAAGAACATCGATTGATTCAATCGCTTAATGCTCTTAATCGCTCTTAATTAATTGTTAGAAAAACGATTGTTTTTTTTAACCAAAAGAGCAACTGTAAATCGATAATCGGAGAAAAAGCGATTATCAATTTACACTCTACAAGTCATCACTGTTAGCTTGATTTACACTCTGTTTTTTTATCCATTTGGACGAAAAAATTAGCTTGATTTACAGTTTGGGATTTTGACGATATTTTCTACAGAAAGGGTTCATGAAAACAACTCAAGAGGGATTGTATGTTTTTTACTCAGTGACCCTCGAAAACAAAGAAACTTTCTAATCAAATTTGTTTGATCCTCCAACAATTGTAATTAGTTTATTTAATTGATGAAACAATAAACACTTTGAATCGAACAAATGACTTTCGAACAAAACTCTTTTCTGATCGATTGCATTCAAAAAGACTTTTACAAACAAAACTTTTTTCTTTTTCAAATTGATTGTGTTAAACAAATTTGGTTGTAACAAGTTTTAAGTTGCTTTGATTAAAACGAACAAAAAGATAAAACATTTTATTGTTTCTTCTTCAAAAGTGTTCGTAATAAAGGATATTCGCTACATAACTTTTATTGTCTCTTTACAAATAAAGTTGATTCGATTGAAACGGACTTTTTATTGATTCTTTGCGATTAACAGGGTTCAAAACGCTTTACTCACTTGATAAACTCGATGTTGAAAACATTGGTTTTAAGGTCCAAATAATTATGACGATAAAAAACATGGGTAAAAGGGAATGTTTATTGTTTAAGGGGATAATGTTCAATGATTTTAGGTTCAGGATATCTACTTGAATTGTTCTTTTCGAGGATGATTCTAGGTCGAATAGACATAGATTCTAATTCTTGAAATAAAAGTTTAACGGCATAAGGTAATTCGACTAGAGAAAGTTCTGTTTTTTGCGTTGAAGAATCAGAAAGGCAAAAATCACAACGAGGTATGTCTCCAAAGAATGAGTCAGCATAACCAAATCTGCCACATTTTTCACAAACCCAAAACTCTGTTCTATCCGATTGATCTAGGTTCTTTTCTTTAAGAGAAAAAGGAACTCCATGACACCATAAACAGTTTACTTCCATTTCTCCTAAACGAAAACCACCTTCTCTAGAACGTCCTTCTACGGGTTGTCTATTTAAAACATGATAAGGTCCTTTAGAACGAGCGTGACATTTTCCTTCGACCATGTGTTTTAAAGTTTCATAAGAACAAGGACCAATAAAAACTTTAGTATCAAGTTTCTCTCCTGTTGTTCCTGAATACATAACTTCATGACCGTCACTTTCAAATCCTAAAGAATGAAGTTTTTCTTCTAATCAATCTTGAATAAACCAAGTTCTAGATATTTTAAATTGTTTTTCCAATGAATCTAGATTATGTTTCTCTTCTGACCATTTTTTTAAAATGGTATCAAGTTCTGTTTTAAGTTTTTTGTCTTTTGTTTGTTTAAACAACTCTTGAGTTTGATCATACTTTCGTTTAAGAAGAAAGACTTTAAATCTTTGTTCTTTTGTTTCTTTAAAAAGTTCGGGAGATTTAGATAAAAAGGCTTCAAGAGATTTGGTAGATTTTAAATCTCTACGTAACTTTTCTATTTCAGTAGCATCGTTATCTATGTCTTCCATTCTTAATATTTCTCTAGTAAAATCTTCCTTTCCTTTAAACCATTCAGGTCTAAGTTCATTCCATCCAATACATGTATCAACGTTAATACATGATTCTATATGTTTTTGAAGTTGTTTCTTTTTCTTCATTAAACTGGCTCGATGTTTTGATAGTTTATCATGAGACCAACAAGGCTCATTGTACTTTTGTTTCCAATGAGTTTCGAGAGATAAAAGTTCTTTCTCCAAGTCTTTAACTTGTTGTTGTACAAGTTCAAAAGATTCATTAGAACAATCCATAGAACTTTCGAAAGCAGTACAATTATTTTCCATTTTATGAGCTAGAGCTTGACATTTAGAATATAGGGTTTGAATAAGTTGAGCTATAGTCATTCGACTTGGTATAGCATGTGGATTAATCATTGCATCGGGAACTATTCCATCTACTGTCCACGGCATATCTTCTCTTCTATACATCATTCCAACAACTCCCTTTTGTCCATGTTGAGAACAAAACTTATCACCAATTTCAGGAATATGAACTTTGGCAATAGAAACTTTGGACATAACTTGATTGTGTTCATTGACTGTAATAATCGCAGATTGAACAACTCCTCTTTCTTTGTTTCGATTGGTTGTTCCATAAAACTTTCTATCGTATTTCTTTTTTTGTGATTCGTAAGCGTTTGGAGGTAAAGGTCCTGTTTTTCCAATCAATGTGTCGTTTCCAGAAACCGCAGTTCCAGGTGGAGTAATTCCATCATCGTCTAAATGTTCAAAGTAACCAACAGGAGCATTTAAACACTTTTCTGGATCAGGTTTTTCAAATCGTTCTTGATAAGAACCCGATATCTTTTGAGTATCTACATAAGTTCTATAGATAATAGTTCTTCCTATACCCAAATTAACAGAGGATTCATTCATTTCAATAGAATCTTCTTGATCATAATCACGAGCTAAAATTGCTATAATCATTTCTTGTGAATAAGGTAATTGATCAAACTTCAAAATCTGCGATGGTAAAGTTACAGCAAGTGGTCTTTGTGGATAAAACAAGGAATAACTTAGAGTTTCCATACTAAATAAAAAGTTTGTCGAAGGATAAGAAATTGCATGTTTTCCCATTGCAGCAGCAAAACTGTTACGAACACAATAGTTATGGTTTGAATAAGGTATAGTAGAAACCATTTCTCCATAAAGAGTAACAGGATGAATATCACAGTGAGTGTATTGGCTTTTCTTATCTACCATATCAGGATATTGAGCTAACATACAATTGTATTCTTCTTCTTCCACATCTAAGAATTCGATGTATCCTTCAGCTACTAATTGGAAAAATCCATCTCCTTGATATGGAGAATTTATTCCTTTCAGTTGTAAAACTCTTTCTCTTTTAAGTTTGATTTTTCCGTTTTCAACAACCAAATAAGGACTAAGAGTTCTTCCACCGTCTGCATTAATTCTTACACAACGCATCCATGGATCAAAAACGATTCCAATTTGAAAATTCAAATCCATAGATCTTCTCATTGATTTTAATCGATCAGAAAGACCACGACCATTTTCATGATTACCAATCCAATTTCCATTAATAAAGATTTTATAACTCTTTCGTAAAAATGAAAAATCGCATTGATCGAGATGTTTTGCTCCAAGATTAAAGATTAACTTTGTAATCCAATCTGTGTTTTGAGGCATAGAAACATAACACATTAAAGAGTTTGTTTTCATCAATCCACATCCCGCTCCTTCTGGTGCTTCGGAGATACAAATTCTATGGAGTTGAGCATTTGTTAACTTTCTTGGTTCAGTCATCTTTGCTTCTCGACCAATAGGTGTGTTTGATTTTTCTGCTTGAGAACGAGCAGACATTAAAGACATTAATTGCCTTCCCATACTAACTCCTGTTTTTCCAATGTTTCCCATTTTTACAGCAGTCCAATGACCGGTAGCAAATGAATAAAACATTTTTTGAGCTGTCTTTTTGGAGAAGATGGAACTTGGTTGAAAGACCTTTCCTTCATTTACCATCTTTTGGAATGCAGTCTTTGATTCTCTTTTCATGTGTTTAATTACTTTACAGTAAAGCGAAAGAGTTAGGAATCCTGCTAAATCTTCTCTCTTGTTTGGAAAGTGATCTCGATCATCAGGTTCTCTTCTTTTTAATGCTACAAGCAATAATCGTTTAACACATTCACCCAAAAACAAAGCCTTGTTTTTCCACGATCGTTGATCATTTCCCATGTGTGGAAATAAATCGTTGTTCAATAAATTGATTACTTTTTGATTTACGTTTCCATGGTTTTGTCCTTCTTCTAAGTTTGCTACTTTGTTCAAAAGATATTGTAAAACATCATCCATAGATTCTACAGTGTTTTTGGTTTCCTCTAACGAAGGCCATAATGCTTCTACCATTTCCTTGTCTGTAGAGTCTGGTATGATTGCATCCATAATGTCTTTATCGCTATGAAAACCAAGAGCCATGAAGATGATTCGAATAGGAATGTCCTTTTTTAAATAAGGCATCTTGATTCTTATCGTTTTGGAGAATGTCTTATTTGGATTTGATCCTTTTCCAGTGTTTGTGTTTTTATAGTTTTTATACTTGATTAAGATAAGTACGGGAGTAGATATGGTTCCTTCTGGAGAAGAACGAACTTCTGTAACTATATAACTCTTATTTCCAGCACTTGATTTACAAAATACAAAAGGTGTATTCTTTTTCATTTCTTCTTGTGAGATTAAAATCTTTGGTATTCCATTGATGATAAAGTAACCACCTAGATCGAAAAGACATTCTTTCATTTCTTCTGCTGTTCTACCCAAAAGTTTTAATGTACAACATTTACTTTGTATCATAATCGGTAACATACAAAGATTTACATGTTCGAATAACTGTTGTTCTACAACTTCCATTGTATCTTCTCTAATACATCTGTATCTTATGTCATAACATATCTCTGTAGCATATGTAATCTTTCTTAGTTTTGATTCATGTGGTGTTATTAGCTTTTTAACTTCATTTGGATCAGAATCTTTTGAGAACAAAAACTTTCCTGCTCCATCTTCTTCAGGTGTTTTGGGTAATGAAATGTAACATTTTTCAAATAGAATTTGATAAAGTAAAGGAGGTCCTTTTTTCATCTTGTTTTTTACAATATCCGATGCTTTTTCGAATTGAGGTCTTGCTTCGATCTTTGGAATGTATATTTCTGGAAGATAATCGATAAACCAGTTATAAGAAGCTATTTGTCTTTCTACTCCACTTGTTTGTTCGAAATACTTTGATATCAATACCCATGCATCCGATTGTTGATATCTTTCCATCCTTTTTTTCATTTTTCTTTCCCATTTTCTTTCAAAATCCCTTCTTAATTCATCTTCCGATACTTGTGAAACACCATTCTCAATCAATAATTCCATCTTAAAGCCTTTTGCACAACAACAATCTTTATAAAGAAATCAGAAGAAGATAAGTAAGTTTTGGTTTAACAAGTATGAAAATTTTTTAATTAGAAACAACTTTACAAAAAAGAAATGACAACAAAACATAAAATTGAAAAGAAGGATGATTTAGTCTGCCAAAATCCTGATTGTGGAACAGAAATGGATCCAGACGATGAAAATAATGAATATTGTGACTTTTGTCAAAGAGTATTTTGTCCTGATTGTGGCGCCGAACCTGAAGTCTTTTACATTTGTGAATCTGACCATGCTGCTTGTATAGATTGTATAGAAAGAAAGGCTTCACAAGGTGATGGAATTCTTAGATGCTACTTGTGTAACACTCTGGTCGATGGATGAATTAGAGTAATAAAAAAAAAAGTTTTTTCATTTATGATCAAAAAGTTTGATTTGTTTTTAAATAGTAAGAGAATAAAAAAAGCAAGCTAGAATGATTTTCAATGAAAGGTTACATCCTAGTTTGGTTTTATTCGCTATAACACAATTTGTTTTCCAAGTCTTTGTAACCGGAGTAACAATTGTAGCAGGACTTTCTATATTTCTAATCTTGTTACAATTTGGAGTATTAGGATTAACATGTTTTACAGTTTATTATGTCCGAAGCGTTTTAAAACTTGACGATCATGGAAAAAGTTATCTTTTATTGTTTTGGATGCAATTGTTAATTATCATTGCTTTTGGTTTAATTCGGGTTTGGAATGCAAACTACATTTTGGAGATCTTTATATCTGTGTTTTTATTTGCTATCCCAACTCTTGTTTTAGCCGTAATTCAAAAGGGAGCTTATAATCCAAATCCCTTTCTTTTGTTATCGGTTTTGTGGGTTTCTGTATATTTTGGCTATTTAATTACAAATAGTCAAAACTCTTACATCTTTGTATCTCAAGAACAAATCTTTCCAAAACTTTATCATCCTTATGAAAACAATGTTCCTTTGATTCGCTCTTCTTCTGTTGAATTACCTTTTACTTGCAAACATCCTTACATTACTTTTGATCCTCCTTTACCTTCTTCCTTATTTTTCGATGGTCATTTTATTAATGGTACTTTAACCGTTAATAAAACGTTAACAACAAAAGTCAACATGATTTGTAACCTTTTATTCACTGCGGCTAGTGATCAACTTACAATCGTTCCATGTGAATCAGAAAAATGTAAACAACCAGTTTATCGAAGTTTTCCAAATCCAACTACAAACCTATTCAATCCCTTGTTTTGGATGTTTCAACTTGTTTTGGTTTTTGCTTCCATTTATTCCGGATTTGTTCATGAATACAACTCTGTCAACATCATCATTAAATCTTAATCAAATTTCTTTTTTAATAAAGTTTATTATTCATCAAGTGATGGATAAATAGATACATATTCTTGTTGTTCAACCAATGTTGGATGGAAAGTTTTTTCTTGTTTCTTTTTTGGTTTTTCGGGTTTAGGAATATTATCTCCTACTATAACGTTTATAAGACCACTTATAGGTTCTTTCTTATCCTCCGTAACAATCTGCGTAGAAGGCTTCCAGCTAGAAAAAGTAACGGATCTTTGTTTTGTATTCATTTCTTTCTTTTTCTTTTTATACTATTTCTATCTTTTTTTAAAATAAAAGAATAAAAAGATAGATCAATGAATCAAGATAATTCTACAAGACTTGTTTATTTCGATTTAGAGAATAAAGTTACAAGTTTAGACGATAAGATTATTCCTCAAGACTCTTTGTTTTTTGATCTCATCCAAGGTAAGGTAAAGAAAAGTTTGGTTTAATTTTTTGAAAAAGAAAACTTAAAATCTAAACCCGATTCTTATGTGGTTTTAGACGGATATCCTTTGGCGATTGTTTCAAGAATCATAGAATTCTTGAAAGCGGATTACTTTGAACAAGAATGGAATAAAACAAAAGATTCATACGATAAATACGATGATAAACTCAAGTTTATTGTTTTGTGGATTTATAAAACCTACATAGATGATTTGAGGTTAAAAGCTCTAGATTCGTTTTTCCTACAGAAAATTCTATTATTGGTTCAATCTTCTAAAGACGCTAATTTTGAATGGATTCAATGGGTGATTTATCCTAGAACTTACAATCAAATTCTTTGTTTACAAACTTTTCTTTCTTTGGAGAGACTTGAAGTATTTTTGATCTAAATTTTTTAACTTTTGAATAAAGATCCAACAAAGTTGTTTGTTGTGTGTTTTTTTAGAAGACACAAAAGCGTTTACAAAAATGAGTAAAGAAGAGCAGCCAGAAGACGATAAGTGTGGAATATGTTTAGAAACTATGAAAGATAAAGAAGCTTGTGGTCTTAGTATTTGTAGTCATAGATTTCATTCAGTTTGTTTTCACGAATGGTATCGATGTAGAAATAACAAAACATGTCCATTGTGTAGAAAAAAGGGAAAGACTCTTTGTTCTGAAAAAAAGGATGGTTTGATACCAAAGACTTGTAAAATATTAGACTTTCAATACCATATGAAAAGAAAACTATCTACACCGATGAAAAAGAAAGGAAAGAATAAGAAGAAGATTAACATATCAAGAGATCTAGATCACATGCTAATGTTTTTAGAAGATCCAAAAACTTTATTCAAAGAGTTTTAAACAAATAAAAACGTTATTTATCTTTTGTATATATTGGTTCATAAGCTACTTGAGACATTGATTTTTGTTGGTCTTCTACTTGTTTATCTCGTTTACTCCAATATTCAATACTTGGATCATCTTTTTCGGTTAGTTTGTTTCCATAACGATCTCTTGGAATGTTATTCTTTTCATATTCTACGCTCAGTTTTTCTAGTCTTTTGCGAAGTTTGTTCATGATGTGATGTTTAGTAGCTTTCAATGAATGTGTTTATTTATGAACGTTAAAAACCAAACTTTGGTTTTCTTTAGTACAAACCATTTCTCAAAACAAGAAACAAAAACAAACAAGAAGATGAGCGAAAAGAATCAAGTTTTGATCCTTACATCCAATTTAGGATGTGAAATCGGAGTGGGTGCCTTTGCTTCTTTAAACAAATCGATCAAATGGTTATCTATGGATCCTTCCGTTGCTTCGAAAGAAACAAAAGAACATGAAGTAATTAAAACTATCAACAACGAATTTGAAACAAGATCAACCGTCCAAGTTCTTATGATTGGAACTTACTGGACAAAAGCTATGAAAGTGATTCGGTCTTGGGCCGAATGCTCCTTGAAAATTTCTGTTTATTGTTTTGGGGAAGCTCCCGAAGAGAGGCATAATGATATCTACTATTTTGAACAAGACGAAGATCCAAACAAATGGGTTGGTCCGATGGAGTATACCCGAGACTATTTGATTGCACTAGGGTTCAATAGTTTAGTGGAAAAGTTCTACTATGAAGCTCACAAGAACGCTATTCGACTGATTGATGATCGTCTTGCCAACCGAAACATTGTAGAGACTCAAATATTTCAAAATGGAATCGAGGCCATCAATTCTAATGCTCCTCTTCGATCCAACTTTGAAAAGTATTTCTCCGGAGAATTCAAATTTGAAGATGTTATGACGAAAGGAAAATCAGTTATGGAATACCAGATCTCCATTGTTGCTGCTCGAATTCGAAATAACTTGAAAACAGTGGAAACAGAAGATGGAAAATCCGTTCTCATCACTGAAGCCCCGGAGCTAGTAAACTGGACTCACAAAAGTCTTCATGAAAAGAATCCAAAAGCTGATGTTACTATGACTATTTGTTTGAAATTTGGAAAAACAGGAGAGGATAAGGATCACTTTGCTTTTTCCTTTAGATCTTACGACGAAAAGACAGACGTATCCGAGTATGCAAAGAAACTTACCACGGGTGATGGAAAAAAGGATTCGGCTTGTGGAAGAATCGAAGTCAGCATTCCTTATCCTTTTGAGATCAAATCATCCAACAAACAAGAAAAATAAGGTCTTTCAATTTTTTCTCTTCTGTTCAATGTCGAATCAAATCAATAAAAGCACAACTTCTTTTTATCAATCGATTAAACCGTTTTTATTTTTTAATTTGTCTAACACTTTTAAAGAAGGAATCAGAGTAAAGAACTTATTAAACAAAGAATGAAAGAAAAAGGTATCAGATGTCTGGTTACTGGAGGTTCTGGTTCTTTCGGAAGCATACTTGTTGATTTGTTAATCGAAAATGGTTACAAAGTAAATGTATTAGATTTAGCTCCTTTGAAAAGCAAGCACGTTAAATCTATTGAATTTATTCAGAAAAGTATACTAGATCCAATTGCGGTCGAAAAGGCTTTAGAAGACGTTGATCTAGTTTTTCATTGTGCTTCGTGTCTTGATACTTCGCTTTTTGTATTGAATAATTCAAGAGAAGAAGTAAACGTAAATGGAACAAAAGTTTTATTAGAACAATGTTTAAAGTCCAAAGTTCAATGTTTGGTTTACACGAGTACACACAATGTTTGTTTTCGAGGAGAAACGATTGAAATGGCTGATGAATCATTTATGCTTTCAGAAAACGAATATATGGATGAGTATTCTAGAACAAAATCGGAAGCAGAAAAACTTGTTTTAAAAGCAAATCGATCGATTTGTAAAGATGGTCATTCTTTATTAACTTGCGCTTTAAGACCTGGAGTTATCTGGGGTGAAGGAGATAAACACTTTGAAAAGTTTCTACATGTTTCCTGTTTTGGATTTTGTTTTCGACCACCCAAAGACATTCAATGGGATTGGGTTTCGACTTTGGATTTAGCAGAAATTCATTTACTAACAGGAAATAAACTACTTGAAGATTCGATAAGAGTAAATAACGAAAAAGAAGGAGATTTAGCAACCTTTACTTCAACAATAGAAGGAAAACCATTCTTTGTTGGAGAACCTGGATGTGCTGTAGATTATTGGAATAAGATTTTAGAAGGATTAGAATTACCAGCCTTATCGTTTGTTTTACCGCTTTGGTTTTGGATATTGGTTGGTTTCTTTTCTGAATTAATCGCGTTTCTATTGAGTCCTTTTTACAACCTTAGACAATGTTGGTTTTATTGGACGATACCCGAATCTTACAAATTAATCAAAACACATACTTTTTCAAACAAACGTTGGAAAGAACAATTTCCTGACTATGAGTGTAAACCAAAAGGGATCATTATTCAACAAGCTGTTGATTATTGGAAATCTAAAGCGGAAGAGATAAAAGAGAAAACTTGGCTATGGAATTTGTTTATTGTTTCACCATTTCGAAGAATAAAGTCTTTATTATTTTGATCAATAAAATCTAAAGGTTCTACACACGATCTTGGTAGTCCATGTTATACAAACTCAGAATCCATCCATTACAATGAATGTCAAATCTTTCATCAAACTCATTGATAGCAACGTCAAGGTAAGCATTTGAGTTCAACTTTTTCAAGACTTTGAGCATCGCGTAAAACTCTTCCATCGCAATCTCTAGTTTCAAGCCTTGAACCTTGGCATCACTAAGAACAAAGGTTTGACCAGATTCAAGGTAAACTTTTAAAAGACCTTTTCTATTCGATTTGAGAGTGATTGTTTTATAAGAGTGTTTGGAAAGAAACGGAGCTAAGATCTTTTCCAGTGTTTGAATTGTGGAAGGTTCTAGTAAGAAACCATTATGTGCATTATTAAGAATACGCGATAAGTTGTTAAGACACGGTTTTTTGTTCGTTGTTTTTGCCACATAATCATCAGCCAAATAAACAACTTTACTGATCAAAGCCTTTCTAAGTTTGATCTCAACCATGTCAAAGACAGATAGGTTGTCGAGGTTCAAAAAGAATTGAACATAGGGAATGCAAGATCGATAAAACATCAATCCAGTATCATGTAAAGGAATGAAATACGCAATCTCATCACAATAAAACTCTATCAACTCTTCTTCTACCAACACGGTGACTCCGCATTCGCTTTTCAAAGATAGAAACCCAATAAGGTCTGATAAAACATCAGACTCAAATGCGCCATAAAACAAAAGGTCCTCTTCAAACATTGAGTTCATCAAGTACATTCTGTAAAGATGCTTGTAACAAGTCGTTACTTCAGAAACTCCAAATAATTTTTGATTCATAAATTGTTTGACGAGATCGAATAAAGTTTTTGAAAGCAAAGCAATCAAGTTTGTAATCTCTTTAGCTTCAAAACTCTCAAAGATTAGAAACCATATTTCTGGTGGAAATAAACTCAAACCATTCTCGTCTTGTTCATAACGAGCGCTCTTATTAAAGAAAGAGGCTTCTTCTATGCTTCTCTTCTTACTTTCCATGAGTTAATTCTTTGTTTGGATCAATTTTATTTATCAAACTCTAAAACCGAAACAAGTATGATTAGTAAAGTAATAAACAAAGAACAAGCGAATTTGATGAATTTTTGTTTATTTAGTAAAAACTCTTTGTAGAATGGTTTGATTTTATATCTTTTATCACTCTGTATTGCTTTTTATCTTATAAATTAATCATCCGCAGTTCAACTTGATGTATCAGACTCTGATTCATCTCCCGATTTTTCTTGGTCGATTTCTTCTTTAGATAATAGAGGTTTATAGTTATAAGTAGGTGTTATACCATCCGCGTATATACAAACGTAAAAATCAGAATCATCTAACAAAAGAGCATGTTGTATGATAATAAGTTTGCATCTTTTGCGATAAAATAAAAAATAATCTAAGCCTTTTTGGAATTCTTTCAACGATATAGAACATTTCAATGGACAAGATCGAATACACAGAGTTGTTGTTTTTTTTGATTTATCAGATTCTATAGTTAAAAGACCGCTATCGTTTGTATATAAAGTAACATTTATACTATCATGAAGTTCTAATCCTCGTTTCAATGAGTTTAATTGTCTTTCATTTAGTTCTAAGCCGCTCATCAATATAGTTTGACCTTCTTGGATTTGAGGAACATATTTTGGTTCTGTCACAGTAGGAGATGTATATCTCATAGTTAAATCGCTTTGTAACGTATGAATACAAGCTATATTTAATCCCTTAACATCGATTGTATCAGGTAAGTGTCCTCCTATCTGCAAAGAGATACTGTCTATAGGATTATCCAATCTTTCAAACTTGATCATAGAAGAGTTTTTAAAGTATGATAAATCTATACGAAAACTAGGCATGTCCTTATCATTCAGACGATAAACAATCATATCATTATCTATAGGAAGTTTTGCCACTGTAAAGCTATTAAAAAACAATAAACATCCATCTTCCAACATGAATTGAACATAGATTCTCTCATTCATCTCGTAGAATCTTGTTACTATTTGTTTAAATTTTTCAACTTTTAAAACCAATATTTTTGATATTGGATATTCATTCTCATAAACAGCCCAAAACATCTCTCGAAACGATAACTCTGACTCATAAGTTCCTAATAGTTTTTTACATATTTGTCGTCTCGATAATTTGTATAATGCTTTCGATAAAACAGATATATGATCCAAAATCTCTTTTGGTCCTAAACAATCTATAACGACAGACCAAACATCTTTTGAAAACACTCCAAGCGGATTGGTTTGATTCATATTCCTTTTAATTGACCTTCAACTTTCCTTCACAATGATAAGTCTATCGCTTGTTATTTTCATTTATTAACACCATAAACCAAAAAAGTTTTTTCTGTTTTCAATAGGTTTAGTGATTCAAAAATTGGATAGTAGAAAAATGAAGACATTAGGTTTGATATTCATAGCGTTGATTAATGGATTGAATTGTGGTTTAACAACACTTATTATTATAATGCTCGGATTACAAGGATTTAAAATAGCAGATCCCGTAATGTTTATGATTTGTTGTTTTATTTCCTTCTCGACTCCATTTCTTTATACAATGGAGTTATGCGATTTAAAAGAAATAACAATTGTAAGTACCTACGGACTTTTGGGAGTCATCTATGTTACTTTTATGGTTGGTTATCCACCTTACGTAGCGGCAGCAATTGGATATTTGTTTATTTTATTGTTTATATGTATTATTTTTACAAAAACACAAGATAGATTATTTATCGCTGCTTTGGAAATTGGAGTTACAGTTATTATGATGATTTTATTGATCTTATCACCCGTTGATGCTACATTTGAATACGATGCTATTATTTTGAAATCAAACTCTTCGGCTTCTTTAAACATTGTAAATGATTATTCATCAGGACTTCCTTACAACTGTCATTCCGTTTACTTAGAACCTAAAATCGAATCCATCAATCCTAGCTTAACCTTTGACAAAGAGAAAGGATTAATTTATAGTGAACCCATCAAAGAACCTATGGAATCAAAATTTGAAAGATTTACTCTTGTTTGTAATACCATTCAAAGAATCGACTTGGGTTATTTGTTTGTAACAAACGATACCTTGTACATACCTCAAAAATCCAACATTCAAACACAATCTTATACGATTTATACTCCTTACTTTTTCTTTTTTTGGTTTCTAGCTTTTGTTAACTTGTTCTTATTATCGACAAAATCTCAAATAAAGATTCCATAAATTTTATCAAACATTATGTTTTATTATTAACTAATAGAAGGTCCATTTAAGGTTTGTATATCCACAGAGGAAGAAGATTTAGATGGAGGATAAAAGTCGGATTTAAGAACAGTTGATTTCTTTTGTTTGTACTTTTTGTAATTCTTTGTTGCTAAAACAGAAGCTACAATGATCACGATAATTACGATGATAATAATCACAACAGCAAAAATAACGGCATAATCAGGAGAAACTCCTAAACCAGGATTCCAAGAGAAGACATAATCATGATGTCCATACGTTTTTAGTGTTGCGTTTTTTAAATTTTTATTCTTTAATGTTGAATGATGTTGAGAGACAGTGTTCTTAGTGGATGGATTGTAAAAGGCTTCTTTGTACAATAAAACAATTTTATCATCTTGTTTAGCTCGATAGGTTCCAAACTTTGATTTATCTTGTAGATCAAAACTAGGATCCGAAAAGACTTTACTTGGTACTTTTGTAAGACTTGTTTTTTTCCAATTATGTTTCTTCGACCATCGTAGTAAGTTGTTATTTAAATAAAAAGGACCACAAACAAAAAACACTCCAAAGTAAGATTGTTTACGATGAAAAAAGTTGTTTCTTTGAGACTTTGCTAAACCTTTGATACAGTAATCCCAAAATGGATGTCCTTTTTTGGAAGCCATAAAGTAATTAGAAATGGTTGTTTTTGAATGTCCCGAGAAAACAAAAATCATGGAAGCCAGAAAATAATCCATTAATAAATCATCAAATGGTTTATACATTTGAATGTCTTGATCAATGTAAATTCCTCCATAATGATGCATAATAAAGTAGCGAATAGCATCGATTCTATAAATTTCTGACTTGTAATTACTCCAAACTGGGTAATAATCGGGATAATGAGTTTGTATTAATTCGTCTGCTTTTTCACGATCCCATTCTATAAAAGTCCATTTTGGATTTAAATCTTCTACTGATTTTCTATAAGCATCGTATTTTGGAGGTGGTTTACTTCCTTTACCCACATCAAACCAAATTCGATGAACGATTTTTGGGATATCCATTTCTATCCCAACTCTACAAGATTTCAACCGAAAGAAAAAAAAAGCTTAGCGATTTAAAGGTAAGAATAGTAATTTTTTATTAAGAAAGTGTAGCTTTGTGTTAAAAATGACAACTACTTCAACTTGTTTGTTTTTAACAAGTCAGATTAAAAACTAGTTAATCAATTCGCATAAAAACAAGAAAACAATAAAATGTCTTCCATTCAAGCTAACAAACAAAAGATTCAATACTTTTTCGAAAAATACGGAGATGAGATTATTGTTTCCGAAGGACCCGTCGAACACATAAAATATGATATCCATCAAGTACGAGGAGATTTTGAGTTTGTAAAGAAAGAAGCCATACGATACATCGAAGAAAGAATTCAATATTACCAAGATTTAAAAACCAAAATATCAAATGAAACTGAACAATGAACAAAAGAGAAGAAAAACTTATAGGGACAAAATAAATGGTTTTTATTCTAAAAATAAACCATATACATCTAGTTTAAACTATCCTCTTTTAAACTTTGTTCTTTCTTTCTCTTTTTAGTTTTACTTTGTTTTACTGGCTTATAGTTATGTTTCCAATCTATTCCAACAAAAGAATCACCATCATTGAACTTTCGATAACTTATGTAAGAGAATTTGGATGGGATAAAAGTTTTTAAAGATAATTTATAATCTATAGCAACCTTATTTTCTATAACCCATTTTTCATATGTTTTTTGTAATTGGCTTATTAATACCCTTGCTTTGTAATTTTGCTCTGTAAACGTTTCTAGGAATGATTTTACCATATCTTGAACGAATAAATCATTCTTCTGTATAACTGAAACCGTTATTCGGTCTAAACATTTTTGGGAAACTTCTAGCTGAAGTTTTTGAAATAGCTCTTTATCTTCGGGTGTTAATTCAGAAGAATAAATCCTCTTTAAAAAACTTTCTTTGTTTTCTGTAATATTATTTTTTGTTTCCTTGGTTTTTTCCATAGTTAAACTTTCCTTTTCTTCATTAACAAAGAGATTCTCTTCTACTTTGATTTGTAGAGGAGCTGTAAACATTGTTTTGAAAAATAGTTCTCTACGAAACTCAGGACTAAGTATGTTATCTTTTATAGGAATTCTTTCGCGGTTTCTAATTTTATAAAGCTCCGTATTTTAAGTTGCTAAAGGAACAGAATCACAATAAAAATTCAAATTCTTCAAATGGCTTGCTTTCGACATTATAGTTTCGAAATCTTTGATTTGGTCTTTTGAATTTGAATAATATACATTTCCAAATAAAATCACTAAATCTATTGTGAATAAACGTCTATCGGAAAAATATTTTGTATGTTTGGATTATATAAGATCAGTGATTTCGATCTTTATCTTTAAAGTATTGTTAAAATGATTCAAGATTATCTCTATAAATTTTGAATATTCTGCTTCAAAAAGTTTAAAGTCTTTAAACTTATCTGAGTTAACTACGAAAACTGGATAACGTGGTCGATCGTCTGGAATCATATACTCTATAAAGTATCTATGACTTCTGTTCAAAATCTCCAACAAAAAACTATTAAATTTTTGTTGATTGTCTGATAATAAATAAACTTTTGGATAAGGGGGAATTTCTAAAATCACCCCAATTGCAAACAAGGACTTTGTTTCATTTAAACTCTTAATCAATAATTCTTTGCTATCAAGTTTTTTAAGACTTGGAAACTCACAATCTTTCGGTGGTTGTATTCTCTGTAACAGTTCATCCTTTGAATCAATAGGACATAGCTTTGAAGCCCTGTCTAAAAGAAACTTTTCATCTTCTTCCATTTGTCTCTTTGCTTTTATTGCTTTAATGAATTATCGTTTATAAAAGTCGAAATTCCTAATAAAAAAGTTTTTGGTGATGACCATGATTCGAAAATCGTTTTCAATCACCTTAAATAACTGGTCGTGATCCAAGTGATTTAAAAATCTTTTATAATCACCTTAAAATTAAAAAATGGTGAGCCAAGTGATTTGAAAATCTTTTAAGATCACGAATTTTTAATTTTAAGGTGATTAGTGTGATGTAAAAATCTTTCAAAATCACGGTATTTTACAAAATGGTGATCCCGAGTGATTTGAAAATCTTTTAAGATCACGAATTTTTAAAATTAAGGTGATTAGAGTGATTTAAAAACCCTTTAAGATCACGGAAATTTAAAAATGGTGATCCCCAGTGATTTGAAAATCTTTCGAGATCACGAATTTCTAAAGTTAAGGTGATCTCGAGTGATTTGAAAATCTTTTGAGATCACTTTCATTCTTTAAGTTGGATTAAAAGGACTTTATTAAAATTTAAACGTTAAACTGATATCGATCAATGCATTCATTAAATCGATTTTGTTTAGAGCCCAAAAACTTCCGACAAGAAATTACTTTCAGCTCTCGGTCCTTGTTGTTGTAAAAGTTTTTTAAAAAACTCAATGGTGTACCTCAATCGATGCATCTGTCTGATTTTCTACAGTCATGTTTTTATTATCCGTAAGTAATAAAAATGGGACATTTTTTAGAGGCTAAAAGAGATAACTCGGTGTACTATAGAATAGTTTATTCATTATAGTTTAAGAATTTACACGTCTTGGTAACAATAAGGCTTGTTCTTTCTTCTTTCGAGATAAAAGAATACAACAAACGTTACAAGAAACAAGAGAACAACCACAACACATAAGAATCAAGCCAGAAATGAATAAAGCAAGACGAACGTTTGTAACATTTTGACAATAATTTGGATTCTGAGAGTCTTTACAAAAAGTAGGAGCTCCGATCCAATATCCAGAAGGAGAAGAGTTATCATCACATCCGTCTCTCAAGGATAAATCGGTAGAATCTATCGAAGTACATAAAACTCCTGTACTTGTCGTAAAAGTAAGCAAGATAATTCCAATAAATAAAGGAATTAACAGTCCCTTTGCAATGATATCCTTATTTCCCATTGCTTTGTTTTCAAATGCTTTTTTATTTAATGAACAAATAACATGTTTTTTTCTAGGTTTCGTAAACCAAAAACGATTAATTTTCGAGCTTCGTACTAAACCTAGATGATAAAGGAACGGCAGTTAAAGTTAAACTAGACCAATACATTCTTTCTTCTTCATTATTACCGCGATACTCAATATATTTTTCAACAGGAGCTTTCGTCCAGTCGATGTTTTTAAACGTTCCATTTGTATCACATCCTTCTGTCTTATAATAACAATCTGTAAATAAACAAGTGATTGGAGCAAAAGTTTTTTTGCATAAAGGACAAACACAAAGATTCAATTGTTGTGGATTTTTCATATTAAAACTAATAAAACCAAGAGGAGCAACCACCAATCTGCCCCCCGCTTCGCATACATTGTTAATACAAAATCCTTCAAGATTTAATCCTGACTTTACAATCGTATAATCAGGAGCATTGTCGTCAAAATCCATAATTTGTGCTTCTTCAAGTTTAGAAAACTCAAAGGATGAGCCTCCTCCACGAAGCTGAAGTACAAGTTGAATAATAGAATCTTTTCCGATATTATAATCATCTAAAGTTTTATCATTTTCGAGAACTTTTGAACAATGAACAAGTTTTTGTTGTTCAATAGGAATTCCTTCAATATCTTGTAGTTTTTGTTTTACTTCTTCTATAGTATTTGTGTATTCTACGTCTAATGTACGAAAGGCTCCCGTTAATGTTTTGATGTGTATCTTCATTTCTTTTTCTTTGCAAATAGACCTTGTTTCTGCAAGTCTGAGCTAACAAATAATAAAGTATCGTTTTTGTATTTGAAAAATGGTTTATTGAACATTCGTAAAATAAGAATTAAGACCTTCTAAAAGCGATAAATGCTACAAAGGCAATAGCCGCAATGACATCAAGACCAAGAAAGACCAATCCAGAAATAAAGAGGTTTAATCTTTGTTGTGTAACATCAACACAAAATTCTGGATTATCTAACAATCTACAAAACGTAGGAGCTCCAATATAACCTCCGGCAGGATTAGAGTTTTGTTCACAAGATTCTCTAAATACGATTCCTTGGAAGCTGCTATTGATTCCACATAGAACACCCACAGAAGTTGTCAAAGATAGCAATATAATGGGAATAGAAATAAAAGCTCCAAGAATTCCTCCACCTGCTTTTGCTGACATTTTTGTTTGTTTTTATAAACTATTTTCTTTCGTTGATTGTGAATCTTATAAATCTTTTCGTTTTGAATTCATCATAAATGAAACTTTAGTTTATCAAGTAAAACAGAAAGTTAGTATATTGAAGAAAAAGAAGGATTGATGAAAGAGTTTCTATTGTTTGTGATTAAGTTTATAAATACTTTCTTACAATTCATTTACTATAAAGGACAATCAAAGGCATACATTTGCGAAAAGATATCTGGAGTATCTTCTGATTTTTGGAAGAATACCGATCCTAAAATTATTCAAGAATGTGAGTATTTGATTGAAAAAGATAGTAGAATATGGACAGATTATGGTTGGACAATCGTAACAAAGATAATGATTATTAACTTTTTTGTAACTCTTGTAACTTTTATGATGGTCATACTTTTTGGAATCTTGTTGATTTTTTTGCCTGCAAAAAGAGTATACCAAATAGCATCTGAGTTTTTTAACATGTACGTAAATGCTGTGATTTTATACTCTATGGTGTGTTTCTTTGTTCTTTCGATTGATTCATAACATAGCTTTAAAGAATTTCATTTTATTTCTTCACCAAAATAATAAATGGTAATATTTCTTTAATGCTGCTTTAAGTTCTTTTTCATGTTTTGTCCCAAACTTCCACCAAAGTATACTGCAATCTTTACAAAATAAAGTATTTTCTCCAGCGAGATCAATATGAGGCTTGGGATTTCCACATTTTAAACAAATGTGAAAGTTACGATAACCATCATTACAAAGGTCAGACTTGGCGATTTTAATATTAGTGAAAAAGGATTCAGCTTCCTTAATAATTGAGCTATTTTCCATTCTTTTTTTAGTATCGAAGAAAAGATCAAACGAGGGTGTATGTAAAACTAAAAGAATTATTCGAAAATGTTTTTCAGAGAAAAAGGTTAGTAGGGAGGTTCTTTGTACA
>Ga0073934_10004636_pt1 | contig 22485 bp, 22 predicted proteins | sample LarsenN4metaG_FD_76834 | JGI IMG/M metagenome (GOLD analysis project Ga0073934, IMG submission 76834) | Hot spring sediment bacterial and archeal communities from British Columbia, Canada, to study Microbial Dark Matter (Phase II) - Larsen... ...
CGCAGATGCTCCTGCGGATGTATGTGCGGTGGGCGGAACACAAAAGATTCAAGGTGGAAACACTGGACCTGTTGCCCGGCGACGAAGCGGGCATCAAGAGCGTGACGCTCTCCGTCACCGGGCCCTATGCCTATGGATACCTGAAGGCGGAAGCCGGAGTGCATCGCTTGGTGCGCATTTCGCCGTTCGATTCCAACAAGCGGCGGCACACGTCGTTCGCATCCGTCTTCGTGTATCCTGAACTGAGCGAGGACATCGACGTGGTGGTCGAAGAAAAGGATCTCCGGATCGATACCTTTCGGTCAGGCGGCGCCGGAGGTCAAAACGTCAATAAGGTGGAAACCGCCATCCGCATTACGCACTTGCCGACCGGTATTGTCGTGCAATGCCAGAATGAGCGGTCCCAGCTCCAGAATCGCAATGGGGCGATGAAAATTTTAAAGGCTCGGCTCTTCGAATTGGAGCAGAAGAAGAAGGAAGCGGAGTTCAACGCGATCGTGGGCGAAAAGAAAGACATCGCGTGGGGCAGCCAAATTCGCTCGTATGTGTTCCAGCCCTACCAGCTGGTCAAAGATCACCGAACGGGTCATCAGATCAGCAACGTCTCTTCCGTCATGGACGGGGACCTTGATGGATTCATCGAAGCCTTTTTGAAGAAGAAACTGGGGAAGGGAAGCGAGCAACTTTCACCGGTCGGCGGACCGGAAGACGATCTGTAGCAGGATGTTGAAAAAGGCCGTCAGCTTCGTTCTCGCGGGACACAGCCGCCTCACCATCGCGGCGCCGTTTACAGGCGTGCCGTGCCTTATTTGGCACGGCATGACCCTCAGAGGCTCAACGTACGGCCTGAGAAAACGCCTCTTCCGACAGGCGATGGGCGGGCCGGGGAGGGATAGCTTACGCTTCGCCTCTAAGACACTGGGCGCTCACCAACCATCCTGCCGGCTCCCGTGATTCTCTTTGTGGCATTTCTTAGTTTTACTTTTCTGATGGCGGAACGATGGATGAACTGAACGAACAACGGCAGCAGCGGATCAAGAAACTGACGCTCCTTCGGGAGGCCGGCGTGGCTCCCTACGGCAGTCGCTTCGAGGTGAAGGATCGTGCCGGACAATTACTCAAGCTGCACGGCGAGAAGACGAAGGAAACGTTGGAGCAGGAAAAGATCTCGTGCACGTTCGCCGGACGGGTCGTCGCATTGCGGCGTTTCGGGAAGGCCGGATTTGCCGTCCTGCAAGACGGTGCCGACCGCCTCCAAGTGTACCTCAAAAAGGACCTTCTCTCGGAACAGGCTTACACCATCGTCGAACAACTTGATCTTGGTGATTGGATCGGGGTCACGGGGACGTTGTTCCGTACAAAGACGAATGAATTCACGGTCGAAGTCCATCACTTGACGTTTCTCAGCAAAGCCCTCCGGCCGCTCCCCGAAAAGTGGCATGGCCTGACGGATGTGGAAACCCGATATCGACAGCGCTATGTCGACCTGATTGCCAACCCTCAGGTCCATCACATCTTTTCAACCAGGAGTCGTATCATCGCGAGTATCAGAGCGTTTCTCATTGAACGGGGGTTCCTCGAAGTCGAGACGCCGATGATGCATCCGATTCCTGGAGGCGCAACCGCCAAACCCTTTGTCACGCACCACAATGCGCTCGACGTCGATCTCTACTTGCGTATCGCGCCCGAGTTGTATTTGAAGCGTCTGATCGTCGGCGGATTTCCGCGCGTGTTCGAGATCAACCGCAACTTCCGGAATGAGGGCATCTCGACGATCCACAATCCCGAGTTTACGATGCTGGAGTTTTACGTCTCCTATGCAGACTACCACGATCTGATCATCCTGACCGAGGAGATGATCTCCGTTCTCGCCATGCAGATTCTCGGCAAAGCCGTCATCAATTACCAAGGCAAGGAAATCAACCTGACCCCGCCGTGGCGGCGCTGGTCCTACCACCAAGCCATTCGCGAAGTGAATCACCTCGAGCCATCGGCCCTTCACGATCGGGAGAAGGCTTTGGCGGCCGCCAAACGGCTGAACGTCCCCGTGGACCCGAACGCCTCGTTGTTCACGATCGTCAATGAGATTTTCGAGGAGACCGTCGAGCCGAATTTGCAGCAGCCTACTTTCATTACCGATTACCCGATCGAAATTTCTCCGCTCGCAAGACGGAAGGATACGGACCCGCGCCTGACGGATCGCTTCGAGCTCTACATTGCCGGACGAGAAATCGCGAATGCCTTTTCCGAGTTGAACGATCCGTTGGACCAACGTGAACGGTTTGAAGGCCAGGCGGCTCAACGTGAGGCGGGCGATGAAGAAGCGCATCTCGTCGACGAGGACTTTCTCCGCGCCCTCGAGTACGGGATGCCGCCGACCGCCGGAGAAGGGATCGGGATCGACCGGCTGATCATGTTGTTTACCGATCAAGCATCCATCCGCGATGTCGTCCTCTTTCCTCAGCTTAGACCCGAGAAAACTTAAGAGTGACGCTTCCCTACGAAATCTTCGTCGGACTCCGTTACCTGCGTGCCAAGCGCCGCAACCGGACGATTTCACTGAACACCTTCGTGTCGGTCGCGGGGATTACGTTGGGGGTGGCGGCGCTGATCGGGACGGTCGGCATCATGACCGGATTCCGGGAAGACATTCAAAGCAAGATTCTGGGCACGACCGCACACATCATCGTTCAAGAGCGAATGAAAGAACACATGACCGACTATGACCGCCTGATCGATAAGATTCAAACGGTGCCCGACGTCGTCGCAGCCACGCCATTTGTGTTCCGCCAAGTGTTACTCACCACGCAGAGCGGGGTACAGGGCATCATCTTGCGCGGGATCGATCCGAAACGAGAAGCCAACGTCACCGAACTCGCCAAGAACATCACGGCTGGACGGCTGCTCGACCTGCTCGTTCCAGTAAAAGTGATGCAAGCGCCGGCCGACGATCCTCAAGGCGAGCTCCGCACCGTTGAAAAACCGGGCATCATTCTCGGCAAAGAGCTGGCGCTCAGACTGGGAGTATTCGTCGGCGACACGGTCAACGTGGTGTCTCCCGTCGGCCCGATCAGCGCGATGGGGATGGTGCCCAAGATCCGAACGTTCGCCGTGGTCGCCCTCTTTCATTCGGGAATGTTCGAATACGATTCTTCATTTGCGTATATCGAACTGGGCGAGGCACAGAAATTCTTCAACCTGGGCGAGAGCGTGACCGGAGTTGAAGTCAAGGTCACGGACGTGTTCCGTGCCGGAGAGATCGCCCACCATATCGAACAGGAACTGGGATTCAGCCATGGAGCCAGAGATTGGATGCAGATGAATCGCAATCTCTTCTCGGCGTTGAAATTGGAAAAGACGATGATGTTTCTCCTTCTTGTCTTGATCACGATCGTGGCCTCATTCAACATCGTCAGCACGCTGACGATGATCGTGACGGAGAAACAGAAAGAAATCGCGATCCTCAAGGCGATGGGCGCGACGAAGCGCAGCATTCGGCGCATCTTCATGCTGAACGGATTGATCATCGGATTTGCGGGGACAGGCATCGGCATTCCGTTGGGCTACGCATTTCTCTGGCTGATTCAAACGTTTTGGACGTTCGACCCGAGCGTGTACTACATCTCCACCATTCCCGTCCATGTACTGGCGGAGGACGTGCTCCTTGTGGCCGGCTCCGCCATCCTGATCAGCTTTTTGGCGACCGTCTATCCGGCCAATCAAGCTGCGAAGCTGGAACCGGTCGCCGCGTTGCGGTATGAATAGATTCGCAGGACTGAGAATTGAGGGCCGAGGACTGAGTCGTAATTCCCATCTCATTATTCGGAGCCTCAGTCCTCAGTCCTCACAGCTCAGCACTGAACATGATTAAAGTCACGAACCTTCATAAGTCCTTCTCGATGGGCTCTTATGAACTGCCCGTTCTCAAGGGGATCAATCTGGAAATTCAGCGCGGCGAGCTGGTGGCGATTGTGGGAGCTTCAGGAGCCGGCAAGAGCACGTTGCTCCATATTATCGGGACCCTTGATAAACCGACCGGCGGGACTGTCACGTTCGATGGGCAAGATCTGTTCCGAATGACCGACACGCAACAAGCGGAGTTCCGAAATCGCCGGATCGGGTTCGTGTTTCAGTTCCATCACCTCCTCGCCGAGTTTACGGCGCTGGAAAATGCCTGCATGCCGGCGCTCGTCCACCGTCGTGAACCGGCGTCGGTCAAGGCCGAGGCAACAGTCCTGCTCAGGGAAGTCGGCTTGGGACATCGCCTTCAGCACAAGCCGGGAGAACTTTCGGGCGGCGAGCAGCAACGCGTCGCAATGGCGCGTGCGCTGATGCAGAATCCTGACTTGGTCTTGGCCGATGAACCAACGGGCAATCTTGATACACAGAGCGGGGACGGGTTGTTCGCATTAATGCGCACCTTGAACAAAAGCCGTGGAACCACGTTCGTGATCGTGACCCATAACGACAAACTCTCCGCTCAATCCGACCGCATCATCCACATGCAAGATGGCCAGATCGTTTGAGTTGACGGGTACCCTCATTGCGACATCTTTGCTCTGTTCGATGTCGGCATTTCCCGACTAGGCGTCAAGTTGCCGCCACACAGGATCTCTCCACACGAAGTGTGGACTGGTGGCGTTTCCTTGACGAACCACCATTCCTTCTCTAGACTCGCCACCATACCCAATCGCTCAAGAGTTCTGAAATGCGCTGTTCACCATCGCTTTGCATAGGCGTATTGCTGGCTGCTTCGGCGTTACCCTCTCAGGTGTCGGCAGTAGAATTTGTGATCTCAGGTCCTCGCGCGATGGGCATGGGCGGTGCCGGAGTGGCCGTCACAACAAATGCGCTCGCGACTTATTGGAACCCAGCCGGTCTGGCCATGACCCAGACCGTGGATATCCGCGTGCAGGGAGGCGGTTCGGCAATCGATCGTCTCGGCTTGGGAGAAGCTCTTCACGACCTGGAGAACCTCGACACCACCAATACATCTGATCCCAATCTTCCCGCGAGAGCTCGGGATATCGCCGATCGCATCAATCGACCTGGAGCCGCGGTCTCAGTCAATGGATCCGCCGGTCTGTATCTCAAAGGACACCTTGGTGAACATGCGTTCGGATTCAACGTCTCCGATGTAGCGACCGGCGGAGGATTTGTCTCGACGCCTGTGCAAGCAACTCAACCCGGTGGTCCCGGCAGCCCCATCAGCGTTGTGCCGGGTCAGATGGCGCTTCGTGGGTTGGAAGCCAGGCAGTTGGCTTTTTCCTATGCTTACGCCTTTTCCGATAAAACGTTTGCAATAGGCATCACGGCGAAGGTCATCCAGGGCGCATCCTATAATGGTTCAACGCCTCTCGAAGCCGGAAGCGGTGTCAGCACCACCGATCGCTTCGGCAAACCGACCATCTCAACGACCTATGGTATTGACTTAGGGGCGATCTATCGCCCATCGTCTTGGTTTAGGGTTGCGGTAGTCGCGAAAGATATCAATAAGCCGACCTTTGACGCCGACGGCGGAGGGGAGATAAAGTTAGAACCGCAAGTGAGGTTCGGCGTCGCGGTCAATCCTTACTCGACCCTGACATTGACGGCCGATGTGGATGCGACCTCGAACAAAACCTTCGTACCAGGCGTAAAGAGCCAACTCCTCAGCCTGGGGCTCGAACAGACGATCTTATCGGAATTTCTTTCCTTTCGGATCGGTACCTTCAAGAACATGCAGGATGCATCCACACCCTTCGTTCCCACTGCAGGGTTAGGCCTACGGTGGTTTAACTTCCGTGCAGACGCCGGAGGGGGCTATGACTTCCGCGAAAAGGGCGCCTTGGTTTCCGCTTCTATTTCATTGACGTTCTAATGGTATACTAGACGGATGTTACCTCGATCATATACACACATTGTATCCATGATGACGCTTGTCGCGCTGCTCGGCGGGTGCGGCGGTCTGCAGGAAGTGTGGGAAGGCCCCGGCGCCAGGGTGTTTCGTCCTCAAAGTATTGCCGTCCTGCCCCCGATGGCCAGCCAATACGACAGCGCCCGTGAAGACATTCAAGAGGTCCTGGCTGGAGCTCTCAACCGCCAGGGCAATATCGAACGGGTCGTCTCACCTGAGAACGTGACGGATATCTTTCAGGCCTCGAAAGAAGCGTTTGATTCACTCGTGTTTTATTTCTCTCGTCTTGAGATGACCGGTCAATCCGATAAGGAGTCGGCCATTAAGCTCGGGAAAGCACTTAATGTTGATTCCTTCCTCGTGGTCCGGGTCAACTCGTGGGAATACGTGCGGAAGGAGGGAGACAACGTCGGGCGCGTGGGGCTGAGTCTCCGGTTGATCGATGCCACGACCGGCACGACGGTCTGGAAAGCGCGCCATGAGCGGTCGAACAGCTATATCTTCATTAAGCCGAGCCTCAAAGACATCGCCAAAGAACTGGCCGCCGAGATGATCAAGTACATGCCTCCGCAGGCGAAACGCTGATCACAGCCTCTCCTCTCTCACTTTTTCTCAAGTAGATGTACCTCCTTACCTACTGGAGTGTTTGATCACCCTGAATTGTAGGAGGTCTCTTTCATCCTTTTAGGTTTCGGCGTCCCCATGTATACTTATGCATATGAAGCTCCAGTCATCGACCATCTCTCAGAAGACGCGACGGCGACCGAGTCAATTGGGTCAGCAGCTGTCCGATGAGAAGATCGAACGTGCTCGGCGCCAGACTCCTGAAGAACGGCTGGCCATCGCAGTGCACCTCTCTGATGTCTGCTACGAATTGAACCGGTGTTCTCCGAAGCCTTAAGCCGGATTGTTGAACGTTTAAGCCATGCACAGAGCGCTCGGCTGCTTTCTTCTTATGCGCTGATCGGTGGCTTTGCTGTGTCGGCATGGGGTGTTGCGCGAGCCACGCAGGACATCGATCTGGCTGTCGCGCTTGGAACTTCCGAGCCGCAGGCCTTAGCCGTCTACCTTGGAGCCACGTACGAACCGGGCGGCATCGATGACCCCCTACGAGGTGTCTTTCGATTGAGCCTGAGCTGCAAAGGGCAAGAAATACCTGTTCAACTGATCGTGTTACCATCGAAGCTGGCCGCTCTGGCATTTACGAACATTGAGCGACTGAATGCCCTTGGCTGTTCAGTACCGGTGGTGAACTGGAAACCGCTTGTCCTCTTGAAGCTTTTTGCTGGGGGCCCGATTGATCTGCTGGACGCGCGCAACATTGTGGCAGTGCGAAAACCAGGGGTGAGTGATCGGAACGAGCTGATTGCGCTGGGGGAGACAGTGGGACTGGCCCAAGACGTGCGAACCCTCCTTGATTCAGTGACCTGAATTAACACCTTGCGAATGCGTCTCGCATCAGTAACATGCACGCCCTACTCGTGTCGATGATGTCGCTTGGTTCCACGTGGCCCGGGTCAATTCATGGGAATACGTGCGGAAGGAGGGAGACAACGTCGGGCGCGTGGGGCTGAGCCTCCGGTTGATCGATGCCACGACCGGTACGACGGTCTGGAAGGCGCGCCATGCACGGTCGAATAGTTATATGTTCATTAAGCCCAGCCTCAAGGACATCGCCAAAGAACTCGCCGCCGAGATGATCAAGTACATGCCTCCACAGGCGAAGCGCTAACGCTGAGTTCAGAATCCTGTCTGCTTACTCTCCTTCGTTCGACATACCACCACCTACTTCGGAGCTTAGAACTTGATACAGAGATACCGGTGGCATCAATTGGAAGCTATCCTCTGTAGGGCTGGCTAGGCCGGTACCATCGCGGCTTTGAGCGATCGGACGAACTCGGCGACGTGCCTGATCATCGCGGGATCTTGCTGGTGTGATGCGATGCGTTTCACAATAGCACTGCCGACGATCACCCCGTCCGCCACCTTCGACACCTGCGCCGCATCCTCTGGCGTCGCTACGCCGAACCCCACAGCAACGGGGGCGGCGCAAACCTTCTTCAGTTTGTCGATATTGTGTTGGATATCCCCGACATTGCTGAGCTTCGCCCCGGTAATGCCCGTCAGCGAAACGTAATAGACGAATCCATGAGACTCTCTGGCCACAAGTTTTCGCCGGTCAACAGTACTCGTCGGCGCAAGTAAAAAGATCAGCGAGAGCCCGGCTGCGTCTGCCGGGACTTTGATTGGTCCCGCTTCGTCAGGCGGCATGTCGGGCACGATCAATCCATCCACTCCGGCGGCATTCGCAGCCTTGCAAAATTCCTCACAACCCATGGCGTGGATAGAGTTGTAGTACAGCATCAGGACGATCGGGATGTCTGTGCGTTGCCTCAATGACTTCACCGAATCCAGGATCTTCCGAAGAGATGTGCCGCTCCGCAACGCCCGTTCCGCGGCCTGCTGAATCACCGGTCCGTCCGCGATAGGATCTGAAAAAGGCACGCCCAGCTCGATGATATCGGCGCCCGCCTGTTCCAGTGCCAAGACGAGTTGTTCCGTTTCAGTCAGACCGGGATCTCCCGCCATCAGGTAGGCAATGAGCGCTTTCTGCCCTTTCTTACGCAAGTTATCGAAGGTGGTTTCCAGCCGACCGCTCATAACGACACGCCTCGCATCCTCGCCACTTGTTGCACATCTTTGTCTCCGCGGCCGGAAAGATTAGCGATGATCAGCTGCGACCTCTTGAGCTTGGGAGCCAGCTTGACGACGTGAGCGATGGCATGGGCGCTTTCGAGCGCCGGCACGATGCCCTCCTCACGCGCCAGCAGATCAAAGGCTGCGAGCGCCTCATTGTCCGTCGCATAGGTATATTCAATGCGGCCCTGATCATGGTAGAGACTATGTTCCGGCCCCACCGCCGCATAATCCAGACCAGCCGAGACCGAATGAGTTAAATTGATCTGTCCGTTTTCATCCTGAAGCAAATAGGTCATGGTGCCTTGCAGAACCCCCGGCTTGCCACCTGAGAATCGGGCGGCATGTTTTCCGCCCTCGATCCCAAGCCCCCCGGCCTCTACGCCGATCATCTTAACCTTGGGATCCCGGAGGAACGCATGGAAAAGACCGATTGAATTGCTTCCTCCCCCGACACAGGCCACGAGATAGTCCGGTAACCGCTTCTCGGCGGAAAGGATTTGTTTTCGTGCCTCCCGTCCGATGATCGCCTGAAAGTCGCGGATCATCATGGGATATGGATGTGCCCCGAGGACGGAACCCAACACATAATGCGTGGTTCGTACGTTGGTCGTCCAATCTCGCATGGCCTCGCTGATGGCATCCTTGAGGGTGCGGCTGCCGGCATCGACACCGGTCACGGTCGCTCCCAACAGACGCATGCGGAAGACATTCAACGCCTGTCGTTGCATATCCTCCGTGCCCATGTAGATCTCGCACTGCAGCCCGAACATCGCGGCTGCCGTGGCAGTTGCGACGCCGTGCTGACCGGCCCCCGTCTCAGCGATGATTCGTCGTTTCTTCATCCGCAAGGCAAGCAGAACTTGCCCGATTGCGTTGTTGATCTTGTGTGCGCCGGTATGGCAGAGGTCTTCCCGTTTCAGGTAAATCTTGGCACCGCCCAATCGCTTGGTCAGCCGATCGGCGCGATAGAGACTGGTCGGCCGCCCAACGTACTGTTTGAGGTAGTACGCGAGATCTGTCTGAAATCGGCGGTCTTTTTTTGCCTTGGCATACTCTTCTTCCAACTCCAAGAGCGCCGGCATGAGGGTTTCGGGCACATACCGGCCACCATAGGACCCGAACCGTCCATGGCTGTCTGGAAGCGTCGACATGTGATCAAACCCTCCTGAAGAGATTTCCGCGAGTATAGCCACGTCGATCAGACAGGCACAAGTCTGGCCGCTTCAATAAAGGCTTTCACCTTGTCTGGGTCCTTCTTGCCTGGGCTCTTTTCCACCCCGCTGCTGACATCCACTCCATAGGGACGTACCGCTTGGACCGCCTCCGCTACATTTGTCGGATTCAAACCGCCCGCCAGAATGATCGGGGCAGATCGAGCCGCTTCATGAGCCACTGCCCAATCCACCGTCTGACCCGTTCCACCATAGGCCTGGTCTGAGAATGCATCGATGAGAAACCCTCGCACATTCGCCCGCCCCTGAAATTCAGCCAAAGCGAGAAATGTACCGCGGTCCTTCAACCGAAGAGCTTTTAAAACCGGACGACCCAGGTTCTGGCAATACAGGGCAGATTCATCTCCATGGAGTTGAGCCAAAGCAAAGCCACATTCGTCCATGAGCGCCCGAACCCTCTCGGCTTCTTCATTGACGAACACTCCGACCGCCGACACAAAGGGAGGAAGACCGGCTATGATGGCTCTCGCTACTGCCGGCTCGACCCAACGGGGGCTGTTGCGATACATGACAAATCCCAGGGCATCTGCGCCGGCCCTTACCGCAACGTCCGCGTCTTCGACATTGGTCATACCGCAGATCTTGATCTTCATACCGAAACGATTTAGGCGGCTCCTTCACCGCGCGCAGTCCGGCCCAGCAATTCTCGGACTTTATCCGCTGTGTGCTCGGCACGAATGAGTGATTCTCCGATCAACATGGCATGTACCCCGGCCTCGACCAGCTTCACCACGTCATCGCGACTATGAATCCCGCTCTCACTGATGATGAGCTTGTCGGACGGAATTCGTTTAGCCAATCGAAAGGTGACGTTGAGGTCGGTTGTGAAGGTTTTCAAGTCCCGATTGTTGATGCCGATCATCCTTGCCGTGGGAATCCACTCCAGAACCGTATCCAACTCCCTCTCATGATGGGTTTCGAACAGACTATCCATCCCGAGCTCGGTAGCCAACGCGTGGAAGTCCATGAGTTGACGCCGTTCCAAGGCGGCCACGATCAGCAAGACCGCATCGGCACCGTGGGCGCGTGCTTCATAAAATTGCACGTCACCGACCATGAACTCCTTATTGAGCGCCGGGATGGGGAGTGCGCGCTTGATCTCTTCAAGGTACCGGAGGTCGCCTTGGAAAAACTCCTTGTCGGTCAAGACAGAGACGGCCGATGCCCCATGCTCGTGGTACGTGCGCGCAAGACCCAGATGATCGAACTGTTTCGAAAACTCCTCTCGTAAAAACCCAAGGCTGGGCGATGCTTTCTTGACTTCCGCGATCAAGGCCGGGCTGGCCGGCGGCTTTGTCGCATCCAGCGTAACGGCAAACCCAAGAGCCGGGGGGGCATCCCGGATCGCCGCTTTCAAATTGGCCAGGTAGGAACGGCTCTGTTTGTGCCTGAGTTCGGCTTTCTTGTGCTCAAGAATACGATCGAGAATCATGCGTTCATCACGCTTTCTTGCACGCATTCTTGGTGAATGCAATGAGCCGATCCAGCTTCTCCGCGGCTGCGCCGGAGTCGATCGTCTGTTGCGCGAGACGAAACCCCTCCTTGAGCGTTTTCGCTTTTTGGCCCACGACCATGGCGGGTGCAGCATTCAGGCACACGATGTCCCGTTTCGGCCCCTTCCTGCCCTGCAGGATCTCTTTGGTGATACGTGCATTGTCCTGCGGCGACCCGCCGGCGAATTCTTTTCGCGCCACACGAGGCACCTCGAACTCTTCCGGCGCGATAAAATAACTCGACACCACGCCGCTCTTCCCCTCGGCTATTTTTGTCCGGTCCGACAATGTGATCTCATCCAGGCCATCCAAACCATGAATCACGATACAATGTTGCGAGCCGAGCTCCAAGAGAACACGGCCGAGGATCTCCGTCCACTTCGCATCATAGACGCCCAGCACTTGATGCGTCGCGCCGGCCGGATTCGCCAGCGGGCCAAGCACATTCAGAATGGTGCGGATTCCCATCTCGTGTCGGACCGCGGCACAGTGTTTCATCGCACCGTGATAGAGCGGTGCAAACAAAAACCCGATACCGACTTCGTCGATACAATCGGCCACGCGGCTGGGTTCGAGGTCGATCTTCACACCGAGCATACTCAGCACATCCGCGCTGCCGGATTTGGAAGACACGGCGCGATTCCCGTGCTTGGCCACGGTGATGCCGGCCCCTGCAACCACGAATGCCGCCGTTGTGGAGATATTAAACGTATCGCCCCCATCCCCACCCGTTCCGCAGGTATCGACAACGATCGATGATCCGACCCTAATTCTGGTCGCTCGTGACCGGATGGCGCTGACCGAACCCACGACCTCGGCGACTGTTTCGCCTTTTTGCCTGAGTCCCATCAGATAGGCGGCCATCTGAGCCGAGGTTGCAGCCCCGTCCATGATCTCCAACATGACCGTCTCGGCCTCCTGCGCGGAAAGGTCGGTTCGATCGGCTAATTTGCCAAGCGCGTCTTTGATCATGATCACACGGGTGTTCGGCGCTGGCTAGAGTCTTAAAAAGTTTCGGAGCAGATCTTTCCCGACGGTCGTCAGAATCGATTCCGGATGGAATTGGACCCCTTCAACACCAAGCGTTTTATGGCGAATCCCCATGATCTCGCCCTCAGCGGTTTCAGCGGAAATTTCACAACAATCCGGAAGATTGACCCGATTCACGATGAGAGAATGATAGCGCGTTGCTTCAAACGGATTGGGCAACGATTGAAAGATGGTCTTACCGTCATGCTTGATCTGCGACGTCTTCCCATGCATCAAGCGGGGAGCACGGATCACCTCTCCCCCGTAGGCAACGGCCATCGACTGATGGCCCAAGCAGACGCCCAGAATTGGCACTTTTCCCCCGAACCGACGGATTGCATCCACGGAAATCCCGGCTTCACTGGGTGTGCACGGCCCCGGTGAAATCACAAGACGGCTCGGATGCAGCTCCTCGATCCGGTCCAGTGTGATCTTGTCGTTCCGATAGACCTGCACATCTTCACCTAATTCTCCGAGATACTGGACGAGATTGTAGGTGAAGGAGTCGTAGTTATCGATGATGAGGAGCATAATAGGCTTAACCTACCCAGTAGCCCCAGCACAATAACAGAAGATCCAGTGCCGGCTCCAGTCCCATGAGGCGGCAAGGTTTCCTAGAAGGGGCACCGGTTTCATCCATGTCGGGGACACCCGCCTTCCTCCTCCCGAACGCGTCCCTTGGGCTAGAGGCTCCGATCCTGACGTTGGTCCCCATCCGTGCGTAATCTGCCCCCGGACGTCCCATCATTACCGACCCAATCCGGCCTTACATGACGCCGACGCGGCAATGTCAGCCTGTCGGATGGCAGACCTGAAGGCTCGTTCAAAACCCTAGCGCCCCAGCTATCCCGTTGGAAGCTAGTGAAGCTTCTTCAAGATTGCTTCTCGCACAGCAATGTCCGCTATGATGTTTCGAAGTCATCGAATTCGCGCAGTGGCCCCTCAACCGAGTGGACCCTCGGTCCAAAATGTTTCCGGTATGAAAGTGATCTGCCAACGGGGTAGTGATGCTTAAGACCATCGTCGTGCTCCATGGGGACCAGACCGGAGAAGAACTCCTGGCTCAGGCGCTCCGGGTCCTTGATCCTGATGTTATCGGCCTCAGGGTTAGCTTCCAGCATTTCGATTTGAGCCTCGGCAACCGGCGCGCGACCCACAACCAGGTCGTCGAAGAGGCCGCTGCGGCCATAGCGGCGGCTGGTTATGGATTGAAAGCCGCCACGATCACTCCCGAGACGGCGGGAGACGTCGGCAGCCCGAACATGATCGTGCGCGAGCGAATCAACGGGAGCGTCATTGTCAGGACCGGGCGACGCATCCCGGGCGTCACTCCTGTCGGTGGCGTCCACGCACCGATTGCGGTGATCCGCATGGCCGTCGGCGGGGCGTATGGGGCCAAGGAATGGCGCGAAGGAGAAGGGCTCCAAGAAGTAGCCTATCGGACGGAACGGATCACGCGATGGCACTGTCGCGCGGTCGCCGAATATGCGTTCCAGCACGCGGAGAGGCTTGGGGGGAAAGTCTTCGGCGGTCCCAAGTTCACCGTCAGCCCGATCTACGAGGGCTTGCTGAAAGAAGAGATGGATGCAGCCGCTCAGCGTCATCCCCACATTCGCTACGATCCACAGCTGATTGACGCAACCTATGCGTTGCTCCTCACGCACTCCGGTGAGGCGCTCATCATCCCCGCGCTGAACCGGGACGGCGATTGTCTGAGTGATCTGGTCCTGCAACTGTTTGGCTCTCTCGCCGGAGCGGAGTCATTGCTGCTCGGCCTGGATGAAGGCTGGCGCGTCCGTGTCGTGATGGCGGAAGCTCCGCACGGGACGGCGCCCTTGTTGTGCGGGAAGAATCTCGCGAACCCCATGGCGATGATTCTGGCCGGCACCTCCTTGCTCGCCCATGTAGGTGGGCCGGCCGCCTTGGTTGGACGGGCCATTGAACAGTCGGTCTTCGACGTAGTCGCGGATGGGATGCGGACCGCCGATCTCCAGGGCCGAGCAACCACCATGGAATTCACCGATGAAGTGATTCGCCGCGTGAGAAGTAAGCTCAGGGAAGTCTGACCTCAGAACATGCAAAAGAAGTAGCCCCCAGTTCGAGTACAGAAACGACACGTTTCTGCATCCTATAGACACCCACTTACTGGGCGAAGACGAGGATGCTATGTGCCGGAATGACAATCCCAGCCGATGTCCACAATACATGGGGCGAGCGGCCGTCTACCTGGATGCCACCCCGCGTTTCCGGCGACCCACGGATTGACCCAGCCATCGTACACGTTGCTGCATGCACGGGGAATCTCAATATGACTGATCGCACGGCGAATCATCGTCCACCTCATTGGAATCTTGACAACAAGAGGTATGGGCTGGCGTGCGCCAATCGCGTAACTTGTCAGGAAATAGGACCAAATGCCAAGACGGTAACTCGCAAACAGATGCGTTGAAATTCGGCGATCGGGAGCGGTCTCTATGCCCGCTATGCCGTGCAGCGGGACGTGCATCCTGAAGCCCGCTTGATGTTCAAGACTGTTGGTGCCCCCATCTGCCACGCAACACGCTTTTCACGGTGAACTGATCCCACCCTAACTGAGAGTAGCCCTTGCCATTTCTGCAGGTATCCGTTTATAGTTCATGTACATACCATGTACACAGGAGGGAATATGGGTGCCGCGCTGAAGCATAAACATCTCGTGCTGGATCAGCGGAAGATTGACGCAGCGAAGCGCTACTTCGGAGTCGATTCCGAGCAGGAGGCTATCGATAAAGCACTGTCGCTGCTGGTCGAGGAACAGCGGCTTAGCAAAGCCTTGCGGCCGCTGAAGGGAATCTTGAGAGGTGATGAGAAACCATGGCCCTACCGATAGGCGGGAAGGTTCTCCTCGACACCAATGTCCTCATCGATTTTTTACGCGCAGGCATGCACACAGAATGGGTCCTAGGTGGCCATGGGACCGTCATGCGGTTCATCTCGGCTGTCGCTCTGCTGGAACTCCGGCTCGGCGCTGACACGCCCAAACGCAAGAAAGCCGTTGACCGGATTCAACAAGCCTTTCAAGCTGGGCGCACCCTCGGCCTCACACCCTCGACCCTCGACCATGCCGGACGACTCTTTCGAGCCATGCATGGAAACGCCTCCGGGTTGCGCAACCGGCTCGGACCTATGAATGATGTGCTCATGGCCCTTACGGCAAGAGAAATCGGCGCCACTGTGATCACCAATAACGTGTTGGAATTCCGCCGCATCGCCGGGAAAATCCCAGGTCTCAAAGTCACAGCGCCCTAAGCATACCCCGTTTGTTACAGCCCACAAAACTGCCCTTGGTACAAGGCCAACCCTGCCTACCCTCTCCCAGGGCACAAACCTGGAATGGTCTATGTGGATCATGACTTAGCGCAAGATCGTGGAGGCCGTGAACCTGTTACTCCAAATGTGTGATTGCAAGACCCGACCCTATTGTCGTCGTACCAGGTCAAAGAGTTAGAGGAAGGCATTTTTTCACTCCTGATAAAACGTGATGGTTATGCGTCCAAGTGTTAGTTCGTTCCGCTGCCAGAGGATGCTTAGTGGCCGGCCCAATCTACACACCTACAATAACTGTACCTCGGTTTTCACACGGCAACAGGATACGAGATGCATTCTTTCTTTTGAGCTTTTAGCTTTCCAATCAAGCACGCGTTTGCGCTGGGGGCAGGATGAGGCATAAGGTGAAATTCTCTGTAGCATTTCTCTCCAATATTCGAGTGCATGTCGAGTGCATGTCGACCGATTGGTAGGCAGACAGCCAAGCATGGACTTCGCTATGGACCTTTCAATCAACAAGGGGGAGGTTAATCTGCGCGGCTGATTGAGGAAGACACCGCGTTGAAAAAGTGTTGAGAGTTCTGGAAGGAGTGGCGGAGTGTACCGATTGATAGGGTCCAGCGGCTCGTTCGGATGCGCTTGGATAGAACTAGGATTGTCGGCGCGGTTACAGCCATACGCTATTTGCCATGCGCCTCTCTACTCCAGCCCCTGTTCCGCCAGTTCGATGGCTTTCATCATGGCGCGGGATTTGTTGCAGGTTTCTTCGTATTCGTGCTCCGGATTCGAGTCCGCAACGATGCCAGCACCGGCCTGGATGAAGGCCCGACGGCGTGACACAACGACCGTTCGGATATTGATGCACATATCCATATTGCCCGAAAAACTGATGTAGCCGACGGCGCCGGCGTAGGGCCCGCGTCTGGTCGGCTCAAGTTCTTCGATAATTTCCATCGCTCTGATTTTTGGGGCTCCGGACACGGTACCGGCAGGAAAGCACGCCTTCAGCACATCATACACCGTCTTGTTTGGGTCCAGCTTGCCTGTGACATTCGAGACCATATGCATGACGTGCGAGTACCGCTCGACATTCATTAATGACTCGACGTGGACCGATCCCCGTTCAGCGACACGGCCGACATCATTGCGTCCGAGATCCACCAGCATGATATGCTCTGCCCGTTCCTTGGCATCGGCAAGAAGACGCCGCTCCAAGTCCACATCTTCTTCTATCGTCGTGCCACGCCGCCTGGTTCCCGCAATCGGACGTACCGAGACCAGCCCATCCTCACACCGCACGAGAATCTCGGGAGACGAGCCGACAAGTTCCACTCCAGCAATCCGGAGGTAGTACATGTACGGCGAGGGGTTCACAAGGCGCAGCGCCCGATAGAGTTGAAACGGAGGACCCTGGAGGTTCGTTTCCCATCGTTGCGACAGGACACACTGAAAGATATCGCCGGCCTTGATGTATTCCTGGACACGAGACACGATCTTTTCAAAATCTGCCTTGCTCATGTTGGTCGTGAAACGAATCGGCGATCGTCTACGCCTCGGCTTGACCCGCCGAAGCGGTCGACGGATTCTGGCAATCATCGCTTCGATCCTGTCCGTCGCATCGCGATAGGCCAAGCGAATATCTTTTTCCGACGGGGACTTCACATGTGCATTGGCGACGACCTTGATCTTCTGCGACACGTTGTCGAAGATGAGGAGTGTCTCGGTCAATAGGAAGGCAAAATTCGGAATCTCAAGGCGCTCCTTCCTTCGAAAAGGAAGATCCTCGAATGTCCGCACCATGTCATAGCCAAGGTAACCGACGGCTCCACCGACGAAACGAGGCAGATCGGGAACCGTTACGGGGTGATACGCCTCCATGATCTCCTGCAGGCGGTCCAACGGCGCACCTCGGCTCGGTATCCGGCGGCGATGAGGCCCCTCCTTCACACACACATCGCTTCCATCCTCGTAGATGACAATGGGAGAGCCACTCCCGAGAAAGGAATACCTAGCCCACTTTTCTCCTCCTTGAATGCTCTCCAGCAGGTAGGCTGAGGGACCATGATCGATCTTGGCGAAGGCCGAGACCGGTGTATCATGATCCGCCAAAATTTCACGGAACAAAGGAATGAGATTACCCTGCTTTGCATACGATCGAAACTCTTCCAGTGTCAGTGAATAGGTGACGGTCCGCATACCGTTCTACTTACTCTGCTCTCACGAGAAGCTTCTGCCCGATCTCGACGATGTCATCCGGCAATTTATTCAGCTTCTTCAACTTATCGACCTCAACTCCATACCGCCTGCCGATGCTAAAAAGCGTCTCTCCAGCTTTCACAACATGCACCGTCCCCGCTGCGATCTTCGGAGGAGGAGCCGGCTCTGTCACAGCCGCCATGCCTTTCTCTGAAAGATTGCTTCCGCTCCGTCCGCCGGAAGCAGCTTTCGGCAGCTCAGTTATCTTCGGTTTGGTAGAAGCGACCTGGCCTTTCCGCTGCATATCTTCCAGGGCTTTTCGTTCCAGCACGGTCGCTTCACGGATCGCTTCTGTCTCCTCTTGGAGCCGCGCCATCTGTTCTCGTGCCATTTGCACTTGAGCAGACAGCTCACGATTCCTCGCTTCAAATTCGGCCAGTTCGGCCTTGGTATGCCTGATTTCACTGTCGAGCTCAGCCGTCCGCTTCTCCTCCTGTGCGAGCAGGCGTTGAAAATTCAGGCTTCGCGCTTTTTCCGCGTTGTATTTTTCCTCTAACACGACACACCCGCTTACCAGCCACCCACCACAGAGCAGTATTCCTAACGACATGATCTTCCGGGCTCGCTCACCGACCAGCTGCTCTCCCTTCTGCATATATCCTCCTTTGCCGAGGCTCGCACCGACTTCAGACCTGCCGAAGAGACGCTTAGAATAGTGGGCACTGATGCGAAAGTCAAAGCGGATCAGGCCAGTCGCGTTTGACCGTTTCCACGCCGCTATGCTACGGTCAGCACGGCTCAAGGCCCTCCTCTCTCATGCCGAATGTCATCTGTCATGGCACCCTAAAGATGATCGTCGAGGCTTCGCCTCGTTGAGAGCAGCGATGCAACCGGAATCACTCTATAACGATTCTCCGTCCGCTTCGAGGGCAACTCACGCCGAGCAAGAGCGCCTCGCGCAACTTAAGAAACAGATCAGGCATCACGACTATCTCTACTACGTCAAAGACAGCCCCGAGATTTCCGACGGGGAGTATGATCGGTTGTTCCGAGAGTTGGTTGATCTTGAACGGGCATACCCGGAACTGGTTACCGCAGATTCCCCGACTCAGCGTGTCGGTGCCCCTCCTTTGGAAGAACTGGGCAAGGTACAACACGAACGACCCATGCTGAGCCTCGATTCCTTGGTAGCCCCTGACGAAGTCCGAGCTTTCGACCAGCGGATGAAACGGGAACTGGGCACGGACCTGATCGAGTACACGGTCGAGCCAAAATTCGATGGCCTTTCAGTGGAACTGGTCTATGACCAGGGAACCTTTGTTCGTGGTTCAACCCGTGGTGATGGACATGTCGGTGAAGATATCACCATTAATCTGCGCACCATTCGGTCGTTGCCGCTACAGCTGCGGGCCGGCACGTACCCAGATCATCTGGTCGTACGAGGCGAAGTGTACATGCGCCTCTCAGACTTTCATGCACTCAATCGCCGAATGACGGAACGGGGGGACGACGTTTTTGCAAACCCGCGCAATGCCGCCGCCGGCTCGCTTCGTCAACTCGATTCGCAGATTACCGCCTCTCGGCCGCTTGTGGTCACCTGCTACGAAGTGATGACGATGACTGGAGTCCCTCCTCCGTCACACTGGGCTGAACTGGAGATGTTGGCTACGTGGGGGCTTCCGGTCCCTCACCTTCGCCGACGTTGCGAATCGATCGACGACGTCTTGGCATTTCACGGGGAAACGGAGGAGCAGCGCGACAATCTCCCCTATGAAATTGATGGCATCGTGGTGAAAGTCGACCGTCGGGACTGGCAGGACCGAGTAGGGATGAAATCGCGAAGCCCCCGTTGGGCCATTGCGTTCAAATTTCCTCCTCGGAGGGAAATCACGCAAATACAGGACATCACCGTATCCGTAGGCCGAACTGGAACTCTGACACCTCTGGCACTATTGAAACCGGTGGAAGTGGGGGGAGTCACCATCAGCCGAGCAACCTTACACAATGCCGATGAGGTGGCGAGAAAGGACATCCGCATAGGCGACACCGTTCGAGTCGAACGCGCGGGGGATGTCATTCCAGCAATTGCTGAGCGCATCCCGATCCCGAATGAAGTGAGGTCAGACCCTTTCCACATGCCACAGAACTGCCCGATATGCGGTTCCGCCGTGGCGAGAGAAGGCGCCTATTATTACTGCACCGGGAAAGCGGCCTGTCCAGCCCAATTGAAAGGTGCCATTGAACACTTTGCGTCGAAGGCCGCACTGAACATTGAAGGCCTCGGCAAAAAGACTGTGGCTCAATTGGTCGATCGCGGGCTCGTCAAAGATCTGTCCGATCTTTATCGCCTTGATCGGGAACAGCTCTTGAAGCTCGAAGGATTTGGGGAGCGATCCTCAACTCTGCTCCTTGATGCCATCGCTCGAAGCAAAACAGTGCCTCTCGATAGATTTTTGATGGGCTTAGGAATCCGTCAAGTCGGGCAGCACATCGCGAGGGTACTCGCGAAGGAGTTCGGTTCTCTCGATGCCATCATGTCGGCTGACCGCGACCGTTTTCAGAGAATTCGTGAGATCGGTCCCGAAATCTCCGAGAGTCTGGTCTCCTATTTCCAGGAGAGTTCGAACCGACGGGTTATCGAGCAACTACAGAAACTGGGCCTTTCGATCGTGGTCACACCTCCACCTCATCACCAGACGGCTTTACCGTTCTCAGGAAAGAGCTTCGTGTTCACCGGGGGATTGGAGAGGCTGACGAGAGATGAGGCCAAGGCCTTGGTCGAGCGGTTGGGCGCCACGGTGTCATCCGCGGTCAGTAAGAAGACCAGCTATGTCGTCGCTGGCACGGACCCTGGCTCCAAACTCGTTCAGGCTCAGGAATTAGGGGTGACGGTCCTCAATGAAAAGAACTTCTTAGACTTGATAGGGCAACAGAAGGAAAGCTAGTCACACCGACGCTTCGACCGGAACAGGCACTTTTTCGTCCTTAAAGATTTGCACGCTTCGTATCGAGCGAGGATCTGCCTCATGGACCACCAGGCGGCAATTCTCGATGCGGAGTTCTTCTCCTGCCTGAGGGATGCGCCCCAGATTTTCCTGAATCAGCCCACCGATAGTCAGGGCTTCATCTCCGAGCTCGACTTTCAGAAAGTCGTTCACCTTTCGAACTTCCGTCCGTCCGTGAACCAGGATTTGGTTCTTGCCGATGCGTTTGATGAGTTCTTCAGTGATATCCGTTTCGTCGACGATCTCTCCCACGACTTCCTCGAGAAGGTCTTCAAGCGTCACCAGTCCCATGACGCCGCCGAATTCGTTGACGACGACTCCCATATGCCGTTTTTCCTGCTGGAACTGCTTCATCAAGTCGTCCGCTGTTTTACCGGCCGGGACGAAGAGCGGAGGATGGGCGATATCCCGGAGGCGCAAATCGGTTCTCCCTTTGGCCAACTCGGTCAACGCCTTCGTCTTGTAGAGAATCCCCGTGATGTTATCGAGCGTCCCGTCATAGAGCGGAATTCTGGAATACTTAGAATTATAGAGCAGCTCTTGTGCTTCCTTGAGTCGAAGGTTCCCATCGAGAGAAAAGACATAGATACGCGGGGTCATCGCATCTTCCGCCGTAATGTCCTTCAGTTGAAACACGTTCTTGATCATCTTGACTTCTTCGGACTCCAATTCGCCGGCCTTTCCTCCTTGGTCCAACATGATTTTCAGCTCTTCCTCCGTCACCAAGGGATGAGTCAGTCCCTTTCCACCCGTCAAACTGTAGATCAGCGGTACTATCAGAAAAAGAATCGGCTGCAACATCACTTGAACCCAGTAGACCGGGTAAGCCAGGTTCAGGGTAACGGGCACAGAAAATTTAGCCGCCAAAGTTTTTGGGACCACGTCCACGGACACTAAGAGAACGAAGGTCAAGATACCGACCATGACGGCGATGGCTTCTTCGAAAATGCTCTTCTCCCCGTAGGCATTCAACGTGATAAAGGTGGCGAACATCGGGATTGCCGTGCTGACCAGACGATCTCCCACTAGAATGGTCGAGAAGAGCTTCTGCGGGTCGCTTCTTAGTTGAAGGGCTTTTTCAGCTCGTTTGCTTCCGTTCTGGGCCAATGCTTTCAGTCGTGTTTCGTTGACCGAGAAGAAGCCGATCTCGGCTGTAGAAATAATAGCGGATAACCCTATCAACCCTAGAAGGATGAGGATGTCCATTGCAGTCGTATGTTAGGGACGTTGGACCAGTATGGCTGGCCTGATGAGAAGCCGGGCGTCTCCTCGAGAATACCTCTTGGTCCACCCTTCAGAGGATCGCAAGATTAGGATAACCGGACCGCTTAGAATAGAGTTCACAGCTGATACATCTATCACAGGCATCAACCGCAGGCAAGTAATTCAAAAAATGTCACTGGAAAATCAATCGGTTCCAATGAGCAACCTAGGTGGCGTCGACGTTCTGTTTACTCATCATCCCGAATGACAAACGATTGCAGGCTCAATGTACGATCGAGGCGAATTGCTGCTATCTGAGCCTCCGATTCGGTCAAGAATCGACCTATTTGAACTCGGTAACGGCGTCCTTCCGGGAGATCAACCTGAATGATTCGTCCATCGGCAAAATTTCGTTGGACTTGTGC
>Ga0073934_10004639_pt1 | contig 22452 bp, 23 predicted proteins | sample LarsenN4metaG_FD_76834 | JGI IMG/M metagenome (GOLD analysis project Ga0073934, IMG submission 76834) | Hot spring sediment bacterial and archeal communities from British Columbia, Canada, to study Microbial Dark Matter (Phase II) - Larsen... ...
AGCGCCGGCGTCTGTCGCGACGGTGCTGCGCGACCCGTCATCGAGCAGCAGCGCCAGTCCCAGATCGAGCACCTTAATCTGGCCGCCCGATGTGAGTAACAGATTTTCCGGTTTGACGTCTCGATGAACCAAGCCGCGTTCATGAGCATGGCGCAGGCCCGACGCTGCCTGGCAAACAAAGTCGCAGGTTCGGCCGAATGGAATAAGGCCGCTATTGCGAACCAGCTGCCCTAAGTCGCGGCCGGGACAGTATTCCATAATGAGAAAGAATTTGCCGTTTTCTTCCTCGGCATCGTGCGCTGTCGTGATGTTTGGATGCGAAAGTTTGGCCAGCGCGCGAACTTCGCGCAAGAATCGTCGGCGGGTCTCAGAGTCGGCTAAGTTTTCGCGGCGAATCATCTTCAGCGCCACAAGTCGATCCATCACCCGGTGGCGAGCCAGATAAACTGCGCCCATGCCGCCCTTCCCGATCAAATCGAGCAGCACGTATTTCCCGAGTACGAGCTCCGATCCTCGACCGGCTATCAGACGTTTTGCTTGAAATAGTGTGAACCAACTGCGCCGCACCAACTCATGAATTAAGGTACGGGCATCGGAGAACTGGCGCGCAACGCGCGCCAGTTCGTCTTCCTGTGCCCTGGTAAGCAACCGGCTCGTTCGAATTGCTTCGACTAAATCGGGGATAGTCGCTGGCGCCATACAGGGACACACGGGCAAAAGCTTGATTCTCAGATTCCGGCGACGAGACATTTTAACGTGACCACGTGCACAATTCCACGAACTTCGTTGGTCCCTGGCCGTTTTCGAACAATTTGCTGTCACAGATAAACATGTTCACGCCAAGTGGATGAAAACGCATCGCTTCCAACGAGGTTCCCATGGCTCTCTCCGAAGATACGTTGGCTCGCCTGGTCGTAGCCATTCACGATCAACGTGAACTCAAAGGCTGCATCATTGGGTTGCATGCCGAGCAACAGTCGCGCCTTCTCCATACGGGAAACGCGCGGTATCGGAATTACGGACGTGTGATTGTCATTATTGAGATGACCCCGCCGCGAGCTCTGAACTGGCGCATTCCAACGGCCGTTGACAAGCCAGTGGAGATCTCGCATCCGCCGGAATATGTCACCAACCGAAGCAAGCTGGCGCCGGAGTTAATCGGCGCAGGATTGAGTTGCGGACTAGCGGTCTTTTCCACGGCTGGGGCAGTTGCCGCCACGGGCGCCACCGCTTCGACGGTCGGCGCGACGATGCCCATTATGGTGGCGTCCTGGGTCGGTGCTGTAACCGCAAGTATTCAGTGCGTCAACGGACTGACTCGGGCCTCTGAAGTAATCTGGCATCCCGAGGACAACTCGCTGCAGAGATGGGATGACAATACTTTGTACACCCGGGCAATTCTTCTCGTTGATGGCGTGGGCGTTTTGGCAAGCGTCGTATCGCTCGCGCCGGCAGTCCGCGGTGTGTTCGATGTTTTGGCCCAGCACAGTGGTCATTTCACCGTTGAGCAAATAATGCGCATGACCAAGGCTCAACGACTCGCAGCAACAAAACAAGCTGTCGAGCGGACATTGAAGTTGCCTGGCGGCCGCGAAGCCTTGAAAAGAGCAATGCAAGCATCCGGCCTCAGACCGGGGAAAGCCGAAAAACTGATCGTTCACGGCGCCGTCAAAGCAGACAAGACGGCGACCCTCATAAATGCAGCGCGTCCTCTGATGAGGAGAGAGGCCTTCCTTCGACTCGTGGGCTCTATTCGAAATCTTTTGTCGACAAAATGGCCGGAGCTCGCCGGCATTGCGGCGAGCGCGACTCCGGCAAACTTGACCGGCTCTGCAAGCGGCAGTGTGAATGCGCTATTTGTCCACATCATGAATCGCGATCCGAATTAATCGGTTACACACTGATCGAGCGCTTATTTCTCTCAGGCTCACGAATCCCAATCGTTGGCCTTTTACATTTTTTCTGTTGGATTTCCAAAAATTCTCAACCCGCCTGTCACAACTTCGCGGGGCCTTACCAAGTGAGGATGAAAAGTGAAACCAAACCCCTAACCGACTTAAGGAGACGACGATGAACCTGCTTAACTTCTTCACGAAATCGAACAAGTCGCAAGCCGCAGCAAAGAAGAGCTTCCAGCTAAATTGCGAGGCTCTGGAAGGTCGAGAGCTGCCGGCAGTTCTTACTCCCATAGCCAGCGACATTGGCGCACCGCGCGTGTACCAAGACTTCCAGATTCGCGTACTAGGGACGAACGAGGCCGAGTTCGTCACCATCGACTACGCGAATACCAGCCATACCGCCGTTACGGTCACAGTCCGTCACGGCGGTGAAAGCGGTCCAGTGGTTGCCGGCGGATACTTCACGCAATGGCCATCGTTCCCTTACGCCGCACTCATCGTCGAGACTGCCGGGGGCGCCGACAAGATCCCGAACAATACGGACTTGAGTGTGTGGGCAGACGGCGGCGATCAAAATGACACGATCGTCGGAGGCGGCGGCAACGACTTCTTGATCGGCGGTCGTGATAATGACGACATTCGCGCGAAAGGCGGACACGATTATCTCTATGGCGGCGTAGGCGACGACCTGCTTGCCGGCGGCACTGGTAATGACGTGATCTACGGCCAGGACGGCAACGATCGCCTTTACGGCAACGACGGCATGGACTGGCTTTATGGCGGCGCCAACAGCGACTGGCTGGACGGCGGCTGGGATTACTTCGACGACGTTCTCGAAGGCGGCTTCGGCAACGACTCATTCGTCCAATACCAATATGACCCTGCCCTCAATGGTGGTTCCGGACCGATCAACTATCACCGTGAAAATGTGACCGACCGCACCTTCGAGGATGCCACCGCCGTTGTCTTCCGGCGGAATGGCGTATGGGTGCGAGGCTTCAGTGAATACCACCCGGAGGAATGAGTGTCGTATCGGTCGGCAGCGGTTAATTCCAGCTGTTTTAGCCGCGGCCGACGCGCTGCAACACCGGTCGGCAATACTCCAGCAGTCCGAGGTCGCTCAGCTCGTCGTGCAGGGTTTCGGTTGAGGGGTTTTTCAGCGACTGGGCGACCTCATTCACCAACAGCTCGGCAAATGTATCGCGTGCTCGACTCAGGTTCTGACGGGCCGCTTCCGCGCTGACCGGTTTGCCAAGTCGTTCACCAATCCTACGTGCAAGCTTGGTCGATGAGTCATCCGGATATGCAGCCCGGGTTTGCAGGGTGACAAAGTAATTGCGATTCACATCTTGAAGCGCCGTCCAGGTACGCGCCAGCAATTCATCGCGCCAGCAGTCGTCGAACTGCTCCGTCATCTCAGGATCAGCGGCGACGTCGGCAATTGGTTCCGACGTTTGCCGCTGCCGTTCTTTCGCATACTTCTTGCGATGTTTCCCGACTAGGTGAAACAACACCGATTTGATGTAATCGCGAAACCGGCCGCGGCTGGAATCGGTGCCGCGAAATTCACGGCGGATCAGACTGAGCGCGAATTCCTGCAGTAGCTCGTCCGCCAGTTCAGTGTCGCGGACGGCCGCCATCAGATAACGATAGACTGCGCCTCGATAACGCTCGATAAGCAGGCGTTGCGCGTTGGTCGCGTTGTCCCGTACTCCCTCATGAGCTTGTCGAAGGACGGTCCACATAGTGGAAATGCGGCTCAGCCGGTCATCAAGATCATTTCGTTTCAAGGCAACTCCCAATTCACACGACCGCAATCCGGTAGAGCCCTACGACGCACCGACGCATTTGAATTCGACGTCGGCCGGGATGTTCAAACCAATTCCCGAATCGCTTCGCCCTTGGGCAGGATGGCCACAGGGCGCCCGGTGCGGTCGGGAAGCGTGTCGTGCGGGTCGATGCCGAAGCGGCGGTAAATGGTGGCGAGCAGACAGTTGCTGTCCATGCCGCGTTTGGCTGGCTCCTCGCCGCGGGGATTGGTGGCGCCGATGACCTGGCCCATGCGCAACCCGCCGCCGGCAAGGAACACGCTCATCGCCTTGGGCCAATGATCGCGGCCGGGCCGGCCCGATGGGTCCTGGTTGCGAATCCTCGGCGTTCGGCCGAATTCGCCGCAGAACAGCAAGAGCACGCGCCGGTCGAGACCGCGCGAATACAGGTCGTCGATCAATGTCGAAAGCACCTGGTCGAGCACTGGCATACGCATTCGATAGGCATCGAAAATGTCGGCGTTCACCGAATGATCGTCCCAGCTCGACGTCCGGCCCACCGTCGCGGGCAGGCGAAATGTCGCCTGGCATTGCACGAAACGTACTCCGGCTTCGACGAGTCTGCGGCAGGTGAGCAGGCTCTTGCCCCAGTGCGTGTCGCCGTAACGTTGGCGGCTCGATGCCGGTTCGAGCGACAGGTCAAACGCATCGCGCGTACGGCGGCTCGACAGCACTTCGACTGCCCGGCGATGTTGCCGATCCCATGCGTCCATCGCCCCGGACGATTCGGCGTCATGCCGGAAGCGGTCCAGGTGGTCGAGCAGATCGGTGCGTTGTTGCAGAGAAAGCACCGAATCGGCGGTCAGCTTGAGGCCGGGCCGGCCGTCGTCGGGATGATAAATCGGGATTGGGTCGTAAGTGTTATTGCCGCTCGCGGAGATTGGGTTGTTGGCGTACGGCATGAACGCGGCATACTGCTTGCCAAGATAGGCCGGCCCGCCGCCGTACACTTGCGAGTCGCCCACGAAGAGCGGGATGTCCTTTTGCTGCGGTTCGAGATGGCGGGCAACGATGGAGCCGAGCTCCGGGTTTTCGGAGTTCGGCAGATTCGCGGCAACCGAGGAATGGCCCGTAAGGAAGCGATGCGTGCCGCCGGAATGCTCGGCTCGCTCGTGATGCAGGCTGCGAAGGATCGTGTACTTGTCGGCCCGGGTCGCGAGTTTCGGCAACAATTCGCAGATGTCCAGCCCTGGTACGTTCGTGCGGATCGGTTTGAACGGTCCGCGATACTCGGCCGGAGCATCGGGCTTCACGTCGAACGTTTCCAGGTGACTCGGTCCGCCGTGCGCCCAGAAAAGAATCACCGAAAAATCGCGCGAAATAGCGTGTGCTTTTTCCGCGGCGAACAACCGAGCCAGCGACGGCGCCAAACCCGCGCAGAGCGCGCCGAGGCTCAATCCGCCAATACGCAGCCACTCACGCCGATGCATCGGACCGGGGCAATGCGAGTTGAAAATCGAACGAGCCACGGCGAGTTCTCGCGGCAAGGCAAATTTGGATTTCGGCTGGCACTGAAAAGCGTACCAGATGTCGTGTGCGTGAACAATTCGGAATTGGATGAATTTGACTTATCGAGGATTGCTCACGAGTCGTGCGCATTTCGGATTGCGTTTCGCAACGTCGTAATTTCGTCGAGGTCGAGTTCTACGGCCGATTCGACCTTGATCGCCTCCTGTAGAGCAGCATCATCGGCGTTCTCACCAAGCCGGGCCAACGCCTTTCGTACTGCATCCATCTTTTTGTGTTCGCCTTTGACGGTGTTCGGCCGATTGGTTGGCGCTTGTTCGACGGCGCCGGGCACTGCCCCCTCCTTCTTTCCACCGCGTGCGATGGCGCGGCCGGTCGCGACACGTTCTCCCCACTCCTCCGCAGGCTGGGTTTTTTCGCGCTCGCTTTTCGACTTCGGTTGCGACATACACGCTCCTTGGGTGTCTCGACCAGACAAAGCCATGCAAATGGAGTGCCGCCGATAAACGAATGTCAACGTCATGCGCCGGAATGTGATTTGCACTGGCTAAGAGGTAGTTTTGGAGGTGCATGATGATTCCATCGAAAAACGTTATGCTCGTGACGGGCAGCAGCGGTCTGATTGGGAGCGCGGTCTGTCGGCATTTTGCCGACCGGTACGAAGTGGTCGGCCTGGACCGGCCGGGCCCGCCGCACCCGCCTGAGGCGGCCGACAGCATCGATTTCGATCTCGCCTCCGATGAGAGCGTTCGGCAGGCGCTTCGCAAAACGAAGAAGCGGCATGGCAGTCAGATCGCGACCGTAATTCACCTGGCCGCGTATTACGATTTTTCCGGCGAACCGAGCCCGCTTTACGACACGATTACGGTTCGCGGTACGCAGCGCTTGCTCGATGGTCTGCGGAATTTTGAAGTCGAACAATTCCTGTTTTCCAGCACCATGTTGGTGCACGCTCCCTGTGAACCGGGCCAGCGCATCAACGAGGACTGGCCCCTGGAGCCGAAATGGGATTACCCGCGCTCGAAAATCGAGGTCGAGAACATCGTCCGTCATCTGCGTCGAAGAATGTCGCGCGGCGTTCTTCGAATCGCCGGTGTTTATGACGACTACGGGCATTCGATTCCTCTGTGCCATCAAATCCAACGCATCTATGAACGATGGATGACGAGTTACGTGTTTCCCGGCGACACGTCGCGCGGACAGGCATTTATTCACCTGGACGATCTCATCGACGCGCTCGACCGGCTCGTCGAACGCCGTAGCGATTTGCCGAGGTACTTTCCGTTGTTGCTCGGCGAACCCGAGACGATGAGTTATGACGAACTCCAGCGAGCGTTGGGCAAGCTCATTCACGGCGAAGAATGGACGACGCGGCAGATTCCGAAAGCGCTGGCCAAAGCGGGCGCCTGGCTGCAGGACAACCTGCCATTGACCGAGGAACCGTTCATCAAACCATGGATGATCGACCTGGCGGATGATCATTACGAACTCGACATCAGCCGGGCGCAATCGCTTTTGGAATGGTCGCCGCAGCATTCGCTGCGCGAGACACTGCCCAAAATCGTTGATGCGCTCAAGAGCGACCCGGACGCTTGGTACCGCGAGCACAAGCTGAAACAGCCAAGCACGTTCGAGCCAACGAACGGAGAAGTCGAACACGATCGTCCCACCCTGGTGCATGTGGAGCGGTGATGGATGAGTCAACGGCGTCGCGATTGGAGCAGGATTCGCCAGCCGCCGCCGAACTGCTGGCGGATTTCGCCGCGGATCGATGCAAGGATGATTGTCGAAAATCCAGCGACGATGTCGTTGACCATCGCGTTGCCGCGATAACCGAGAAACAGCGGGGCCGCGACGAGCCAGGCGCCGATGGGCACGTTGACCCAGCGCACGCCGCGTACCGATTGAAACATCGCAGTGCAGCCGAACGTAAACAGGAGCGGGCCGACGATGTGGTCGTTGGTTCGCGCGGGTTCGCCGTAGCTGAGGACTTGCGGAGCGGCCATCAGCCACGCTCCGATTGCCGTGCAAAGCAAGTGCGGCCACATGATTACCTCCGGGCAAGCGCCGGCATTTGATGCGTCGTTTCAGGCAGACCCCAGAAGGCGCGCCAGACCGAGCGGCCAGCTCGACGCTCCCGCTGCAGGTGCTGCAGCGAAGCCAGTACTTCATCCATGGCGGGGCCGATCATGACCACGGAAATCACGGCAGTGGCCAGGCAGATCGTGCACCAGGAGTCGTACAGCACGGGCTGCAGGATCACGAGAAGCACGCTGACGCCGCCCAACGGCCCGACGAAGATGCCGAACAGGATCACGAGCCAGGGCATTGTCTTCCATCGCCGAGTGCTGCCGAAAATACCGGCGAGCGCGTCGGCGATGTAGCCAAATGCACCAAGAGCGGCGTCGGAAACCGGCAACGCGCGCGAGACCGGCGAGTTCAAAATGACGACACTCCCATCTCCGAAGAACGGCTCCCAGACCGACGGAATCACGTGAACCTGATAGAGCGCCAGATATGCCGCCATGACGAATCCCACGACCGCGAGGGCGACCAGCGGAATTCGCTGCGGCCATGACGATGGGTTGTACGTCCAGCCCGGTGGAAAGTCTGCGTCGCGAACCATGTATCACCTCAACGCACGCTAACCGATCAAACTCGGAGTTTCCCGGTCGGCAGGCACTTCGACCGGCGTGCCGTTGGCGGCGGATCGCTCGTGCCAGACCGATAGCAGTGCTGCAGCCACCCCAAGAATCGCCGGTCCCAACACAAGTCCCGACATGCCGAAGACCGCCAGGCCACCCATGTACGCGAGCATGGTCGGCAGTTTGTGCATCCGCATGCCGTTGCCCGCCAATCGAACGAACAGGATCGTATCCACGAGGATGGCAGAGCCGATGCCCCAGGTCAGTATTCCCAGCGCTCCCCACCATCGTCCGAGGAGGGCGAGGTAAAACACCGCCGGAATCCAAACCAGAATGTTGCCGAGGATTGGAACCACGCTGAGCACGAAAATAACGGTGCCCCAGAGGACCGGCGATGGAAGTCCGACCGCCCAAAACATCAAGCCGCTCGTTAGCCCGTTGATGGAAGCACAGACTACCGTGGCGTAAAGGCCCGAATGCACCGAAGTCACAATGCCGCCAAACACTCGGTCGCTTTCGCTTCGATTGAGAGGCAACAACGCGCGGACCCGACTGAGCAAATAGTCCCGATCGCGAAAGAGGTAGTACATGACGAACAGCATGACCAGGAACTGAATGGCCGTCGTCAGCGAGCCCTGGATCAGCGACATCGTATCGCGTGTGCGTGATTCAATCAGCTTGCGGATTTCGCGATTCAAATCGACGCCAACCCGATCCATCCAATCGACGACTTGATTGAGGACCGGCGTGCGGACCATCATGCCGCGAACGACGTCCTCGGCCGGTTCTTTTTTTGCGTGTTCCGCGGCGGCGCTGGCTTCGGTCGCCAACTGATACGAAACGAAAAGCGCCGGCACAAGCACGGTCACGACGACGACCGACGTACTGATTGTCGCCGCAACGCTCGGATAGGGTATCCGTTGCCGCATCCAGGTATGGACCGGCCAGGCGACGACCGCGAGCGCAATGCCCCAGGTGATCGCCGGTACAAATGGCACCGCCAGGTAAACACAAAGCCCGACCATCAGACCCGTGAGACCGACAAAAACCACCGCGCGAAACCGATCGCTGAACGAGGGGATCTCGGCTGCTTCACGGCTCCGATCGGTTGCCGGCTCGGGTAGTTTTGCTTTCGGCGCTGGCCGAAGACTGATCACAGTCGGCCTCCCTTTCTGGGGCAGCGACTGGATATGCAACTGGAGTGCCGAGTCGAAAAACTTCGATACGGCTTATCCTTGCGTTATGTTTCGAACGGACCTGGATCGGCGGTTCGCTTCTCGGCGGATCGTGCCGATCTTCTTATCCGAACGAGTATCCCGGCCACTGGGATTGCGAAATGTACCCGGCGGCAACCCATACTTCTTTTCATGAGCGCCAACCGTCTGATCGCTCCTACTCCTGCGCATTGTCCTTCCCTTTTCTGCTCCAATTCCAATACCACATTTTACGCAGCAAAGAGAAGGGAAACGTCGAAGGCGCCGCATCAAAGTTCGATTTTCGTGCCGAGCAGGTGCAGGAACTGGCTCAGCCATTGTGGGTGAGCGGGCCACGCCGGCGCGGTGACCAGGTTTCCGTCCGTAAGGGCGGCATCGATGCGCACGGTCGCTGGTTTTCCACCTGCGGTTCGCACGTCGGGGAGGACCGCCGGGTAGGCGGAGCAAGTGCGATCCTTCAAGACGCCGGCAGCCGCCAGGAGTTGGGGGCCATGGCAGATGGCCGCGACCGGCTTACCTGCCTCGAAGAAGTGCCGGACGATTCGCAGCACGTCTTCGTTCAGCCGCAGGTACTCCGGCGCTCGTCCGCCTGGGATTACCAGCGCGTCGTAATCCTCGGCAATGATGGCCGCGAATGTTGCATTCAACGTGAATCGATGCCCTGGCTTTTCGCTGTACGTCTGGTGGCCTTCAAAATCATGGATCGCCGTTTGCACCCATTCGCCGGCGTTTTTGCCCGGACAAATTGCATGAACTTCGTGGCCCACCATGGTCAATGCCTGAAACGGCACCATCGTCTCGTAATCCTCGACAAAGTCGCCGACCAGCATCAATATCTTTTTGGCTGCCATGGTATTGCTCCGAGTGGCCTGTGATTGTTCTCGGTTATCTACTGGATGGCGACCAGCGCGTACAATGGCATCATGTCGGCCGAGCGAACGTTCATTTTCCTTGGAACTGGGACATCCGTTGGCGTGCCGATGCTCGGCTGCGACTGCGATACATGCCGATCGTCGAATCCCAAGAACCATCGTTATCGCAGTTCCGTTCTCATTCAGACCGCGCGCGGCAACATTCTGATCGACACTGGCCCCGAGATGCGGCTGCAACTGCTGCGTGAGAAGATCGGCGTCGTGCATGCCGTTCTGTACACGCATTACCATGCCGACCACACCATGGGGCTCGATGATTTGCGGCTTTTTCCACGTTACCTGGGCGAGCCGCTGCCGGCCTACTGCACGCAAGAAGTCGAAGAGGTGATTCGCCGGACGTTCCCGTACGCATTTCAGGCGGACTTGGCGCACCTGCCGCCGGGGTCGATTCCGAAATTGAAATTCCGACGAATCGACGAGAATCCATTCGAAGTGCTGGAACAGCGCGTCACTCCAATCCCGTTGAAGCATTCGCACTACCATGTATTCGGCTTTCGTATCGACAATGTCGCTTATTGCACCGACGTCAACGAGATTCCCTCGCGAAGCTGGCCGCTTTTGGAAGGCCTGGATGTGCTGGTGCTCGACTGTCTTCGGCCCAAACCGCACCCGGCCCACTTTTGCCTGCAGGAATCGCTCGAAGTCGTGGCCAAAGTGCGGCCGAAACAAACGTACTTCACGCACCTGGGACACGAGATGCAGTACGAACGCATCAATCCCGCGTTGCCGAAGAATGTCGCCCTGGCATACGATGGATTGCGCTTCACCTTCTAATGCCGGGAGGAACCCGCGATGAGCCAACCGATGGAAACATTGCGGCAAGCGCTCGAGCGCTTCCAGCAGCAGCATTTGCTCGATGATTGGAGCCGGTTGACGGACTCCGAACGCCAGAACTTGCTCCAACAAATCGAGACGTTGAATCTGCCTCTCGTTCAACAGCTTTACCGGAAGAGCCAGGAAGATCACACGCGCATCGACCTGAGCCGCATGGAACCGGTTCCGATCACGCCGGCGGATCACAATGCCAGCGACGCGATTGCCGCGGGTTCGGAAGCGATCACGCGCGGCGAGGTTGCGGCGCTGGTCGTGGCCGGTGGACAAGGAACGCGGCTTCGATGCGATCAGCCCAAAGGCATGTTCGAGATCGGTCCGGTCAGCAATTGCACGTTGTTTGAGATTCACGCGGAGAAGATCCTGGCGCGCTCGCGCCGGCATGGCGGGCGAATTCCGTACCTCGTCATGACCAGTCCGGCGACGGAAGCAGAGACCAAGTCCTTCGTTGCTGAGAAACGCTATTTCGGCCTGCCTGTGGAGGATGTCATCTTTTTCTGTCAGGGCACGATGCCGGCGGTCGATGCCGCGAACGGCCGAATTCTCCAGGAAGCCCCGGGAAAGCTCGCCCTGAGCCCGAACGGCCACGGCGGCGCCTTGCCGGCCCTGCGCGACCATGGCCTTCTCGACGAACTTCGGCGGCGCGGCGTTCGGCACATCTACTACTTCCAGGTGGATAATCCGCTGACAAAAATCGCCGACCCGCTGTTCGTCGGCCAGCACATCCTGGCCCGCTCGGAGGTTTCCTCCAAGGTCGTTCCAAAATTGAGTCCGCAGGATCGCGTCGGCAACTTCGTGCTCGTGGACGGCCGTTGCAGCATGATCGAGTACATCAACCTCCCGAAGGAACTGGCCGAGGCACGCGACGTGGACGGCCGATTGCGAATTCGAGCGGCGAACCCGGCCATCCATATCTTTGATTTGGAATTCCTCCGGCGAATGGCCGAAGAAAAAACCGCGCTGCCGTACCACATCGCTCGCAAGTGCGTGAAGCACTGGGACGGCAAGCAGGTCGTCGAGCCGAAGTCCGAGAACGCGCTCAAGTTCGAAATGTTCATTTTCGACTTGCTGCCGAGGGCCGACCGTTGGCTGTTGGTGGAAACGACGCATCGCGAAGAATTCGCTCCTCTGAAGAACATGCAAGGGCCGGATTCGCCGGAAACGGTCAAGGCCGCCATGTGCAACCAGGCTCGCGACTGGCTGGCGCATGCCGGCATCCATGTGGAGCCGCGCGACGATTGGCCGCTAGAAATCTGCCCGCTGTTCGCACTCGATGCCGATGAATTCGCGGCCCGCGTCCCGGCAGGCGAAAAAGTAGCGGGCCCGCGCTATTGGAAATGACTACTTCTTGTCCTTCTTCTCCTCCTCAATCACCGGTTCGAGGATCACATTCACCTTGGTTCCGACATCCGGTATCCGCTCTGTCCAGGTTTCGAACGACAGGTCCGCGTTTTCCTTCGAGCTTTGAATCGGTAAATCGAGCATCGAGTCCGGGAAGTTGGCGACGCTGATCACGTCGCCGTTGTTCGCCATGTAGTACGGTTCCTTCTTCGGGTCTTCCGGATCGCGGAAGAACCGGCTGCCGGCAAAGACCCAGTCGCTTTCGAGTTGCTTGCGCGTGCGGAAATTGCGGACCCATTCGTTGGCCGCGACCGTGACCATTTCGCCCTTCTTGTTCTTGTACTCCAGCCAAATCTTGATCGTCGTACCGCTGGCCGGTTTGTACTCCGGCTGCCAGCGGACCGGGGAACCCGCCTTGGCCTTCGTCAGCACGAGCACCGTATGAACGTCGGCCGCGTTGATGTCGGCATGCAGGACGGCTTCGTGTTCCTTCGTCTGCTTGCGGCACAACAATAATTCCAACGGTCCTTCGCGCAGACAGACTGCCGCTTCGATGATGACGCGTTTCTTGCCGTCGTCGAATGTCTCCAGGTACAGCGTCTTGTTCTTGTTCATCGCCGTGCGCTTGCCGACGGCCGGCTTCGGTGCTTCGGCCGGTTTGTCCGGCTTCTCGGCCGGCGCCGGCGACGGGGCGGGCTTTTCTTCCTCGAAGCAACCAGCTGCCAACACGGCGGCCAGCATCGGCAGGATCAATCGCAGTTTCATGGCGAACACCCCGGCAACGGGAAACGAATACCGCCATCATACAGCAAGCAGTATGCCGGACGGAGAATCTGAATCCAAGGACTGCAAATTCGCAAATAACCTTTGAATAATCAGTCCGTCCATGGTCAATAACTAGCCAAGTCAGGTTCCAAACTAGCCGGCATACTCCATCGGTCCTTCGACATGCTCTCCAAATTGACGTAACATGTCTGCCGCCTGCTTAGCCTCTGCGAACCGGTCAAACTCGTATGTCAAACATACGCTTGCGCCACTGTTCGTTCCCTCGCGAAAACTGAGCCGTCCGCCAAGCCGAGAGACGCGTTCAGTAATCTTCGCTTCACGATTCGAATCCTCGGGCGGCCGGTAATAAACTTCGAACATGATCGACATGGTTGACTCCGACGTGAAATCCTTCGCGAGTTAGAACTCGATATGGCCCCAACTGCCGCCTTTTCCTTTCTTTCCGCCGGTCCAATCGACGTACTTGAAGTGGGGTTTTGAATGCCCGACAGCCGGTTCGGCCGGATGCAATTGATACCACTTCAAACAACCCACCGGCGGTGAGGGATACGGTTGCCCCGCACTTGCGGGCATCAGTTCGATTGCCCCAGGCAATGCGGTCTGCAGAAGTCGGCGGGCAGTCGCTTCATCCTGCACGATGGCGTCATACCGTCCTGGCCCCTGAATGCCCTGAATCACCTCCGCGTCGGTTGGCATTCGGCGAATCCTAAGTTCGAGTCGTCCGAACACTCGATTTCATTTTATCACGAATTGCGCCAGATGGGCGTGAAACGCACTCAGGGCGAAAGGCTCTTGCGAACCTTTCGCCCTGAAGTTCGGCTGATCAGAATCAGCCGCCGGTCAGCAGTTGGACCTTACTTGGAGCACGGGCTGGTGCAGCAGTTCTGATCGCAGCACAGGCGGCGTGCGAACAGGCGCTGGAGCAGGCCCGGCTTCTTGCAGCAACCCGAGTCACACGGATTGCAGCAGGCGGCAGCCGCTGCGGGGGCGCAGCAAGCCTGAGCCGGAGTCGGGCAGCAGGCCTTCGCGGCCGGAGCGCCGCACGCCGGAGCGTGGCAGCCCGGGTCGCAGGCGACCCAGCGCGGCTTGCGGACGCACACGTCGACCGCGACGCATTCCTGCACGCGGCGATACACCTTGCACGGAACCATCTCGGTCTTGCAGTATGGAACCTTCACGCAGACCGTGTAAGGAACCTGCTTGCACACCGTATATGGAACCCGGCAATTGACCGTGACGTTTTGCATCGTGCAAACCTGGGTCGGCACCATCTTGACGCAATCCTGCGCCACCAGCTTCGTCGTGGTCACCGGAACGGTCCGTTCGACCGTCGTCGGAACCATGCGAACTGTGGTGTACGGCACCTTGCGGGTGACCGTTTCCTGGACCGTGCGGACGACCGTGTACGGCACTTTTTCGACGACCGTTTCCGGAACCATGCGAACCGACGTGTAGCTCACGGTGCGTTCGGCGAAAGCGCCGTCGACGAACGTCGTGTTCGGCTTCGGCTCTTCGCTGCCGCGGAGAGCGGCCGCATTCGGAACGCTGATGAACTCGAGGCCGTCGTGCGACTTCTGGACGTTGGCTGCGGTTTCGACGCCGCCGTTGGCCGTGCGATGCTTGGCGATCGCGCCGTTATCCACCCAGGCGCCGCTGAGCGTGCGGCGAACCGTGTATGGAATCTGGCGGCGAACGACTTCCGTCTGCATGCGAGTGACCGTATACGGCACCTGCTGGCGGACGGTTTCGCGGACCATGCGGGTCACTTGAACCGGGACTTGCTTCTGCGTCGTCACCGGCACGCGCTTCGTGATCGTCACCGGAACCTGCTCGATCTTGCAGGTGCGGACCATCTTGGTCACCGGCACTTGTTCACAAACGGTGCGATACCGGCACACTTGACGCGTGCACATGCGGTCCGGCTCCTGGCACCAGGCCAGTTTCCGGCCGCACGGCTTCTGCACCATCTGGCAGGTGCATGGATCGAAGCAGCACTTGTACTGAGTCTGCCACGTCAGGCGCTTGCGCCCCTTCACGCAGTAGGTCTCGGTGACCATTTCCGGAACCTTGCGCACGCAGGTTTGCATGCAGGTGACCGGCTGGCAGGTCCACTTGGCGCAATTGCGCATGCAGGTTTCCTGCACGCATTTCCATTCCGTGCAGCAAACGTTGCGCATGACCGTCTCGCACACCGGCTTGCAGACCACATGGCAGCATTCGCGGTAGTGCGTTTCGCACACCGGACGGCAAACCGTCTGGCAGCATTCGCGAACGCAGGTCACGCACACCGGCCGGCAAACCTGGTGGCAGCACTTCTGGCAGTGCTGTTCGTACACCGGCTTGCAGCAGGTCTTGACGCAATCCTTGTAGCAGGTTTCGCGCACGCGCTTGCAAACCGTGTAGTTGCATTCGCGGTAGCACGTTTCGTAGACCGGCTTGCAGCAGGTCTCGACGACCTTGCGGCACTCGGTCTGGCAGACCTTTTGATAGGTCGTGTAATGACATTCTTTCATCACGGTCTGAACGACCGGACGTTGTACCTGCCGCTGTTCGCAGCGATACTGCGTTTCGTAGCACGTCTTGTAGCAGGTTCGCTGTTCCGTCCGGTAGCAGGTGCGCGTGACTGGTTTCATCACCGTCTCGCATACCGTCTTGTGGCAGACGTGGAACCGCTTCTCCATCACGTTGTCCCACACCAAGCGGTAAGAAGCCCGGCTCTGTTGCGCGCTGGACGCGAAGCAGCATTGAGCATCGCAACAGGGGTTCTTCGCGCTGGCAAAGTGGGTGCAACCGCAGTGAGCCGCTCGTGCCGCAGAACCGGCCATGAACAAGCCGGCCACTGCCAACAACAGCGATGCTCCCAGGCGCATCCTCATGACCATGCCTCCTCACCGGCCCATAGGCCGGCATTACGCCAACTGAACATGAATCGAAACAGAGCAATTGCGATCGCCCGGCATCCACCGAGGCTTCGCTCCATTGCTTAAGGGCTGACCAGGCAGAGAATCCTTCCGAAAGAAGTTATCGGCGTCGGTTTTCGCGGATTATCAGCCTGATACCGCCCCTGACGGGCCACATTCGGATTTATCCGACCAGTCGCAGCGAACTTGGCGCGAACAGCGCTCATGCCGAATGCGCCAATCGCGCCCGAAGCAACGAAACCGGCCGATTTGCAGGCTGACGATTGTGCCGCCCATGCCGGTTGTGCCGTATGTGCCGGTCGCGAGCCCAACGAACCCGCCGCCACTGCGCGAGCCGTAACTTCTTTTGATGGGACATTTTTGGACAGGTTTTGGACATCCGTATGGTATCCGCTGGCCGAGTAACGGACAAAAAAGTTAGCCCGACGCGTGAGCGAGGCATTTTCCTCGCTTGCGCGTCGGGCTAACAAATCGCGTGAGGCCGCCGGATCGCCGATAACTTCTTGTTGACCGTGCCATTTCGTGCCACTTCATCGATCTCTCGGACTCCGCTGGCCGGTGGAAGCCAGAAGGCGAATAACTTCCTTTTGAATGCGACATTTTGCGACATTTCGCGACACACCGCCCTGGTTCAGCCGGCGGAGCAACGGCAAAACTGGGTTAGCCCAACGCGCGAGTGTTAGCCCGACGCGCGAGCAAGGGTTTTTTTTCCTCGCGTGCGCGTCGCAGCAACAGTTTCGTGTTGCCCAACCGAACCGCCTCCGCCGGCCTCCATAGGTCGGATCGCAAATAACATCCATTCCAGATGGGACATTTTGGGACATTTTGGGACACCCTGCCCGAGATCAGCCACCCGCTGCGCGCACCGCGAACGCAACGCGCCTCTCCCGCGCGCAACGCAGCATCGCATTCGAAGCGTATTATCCTTTTGGAACGATGCAAGCGATTCGGCCGTTCGAGCATACTCCTCACGCTCCGCGTGAGGATGACCCCTGGCGTCCGCCATTCTTCAAGCGGGAGTTGCCCCCTGGTTACGAAGCTCCTGCTTCGTAACCTCTTGTCTTCGAAGCGCCGCTTCGGGATTCACCGCGGTGGCGGGGCGGCAGGAGCTTCCAAAGGAAAACATTACGAGCGGAGCTTCGTAACGTGGAAACTTCAGCCATGTCCAGGTTCACGGCCTCGTTGTCGGCTGCGGTCGTACGATTCGCACGAATTGATTTGCCAGATTGGGCATGGCCACGATCGCTTCGTGAATTCGCTTACTCAAGCCGGGCAGGTCATTGTCATCTCGGGTGGCAGAGATAATGCCGAAATGCGTACTACTTTTTGCATGCAATCGGCGAAAATGACGATGATTGTGCGTCAGAACGACTCGGCCGTCGGCAATCGCGTCGGCAAGCACTTGTGGATCGCCCAGGCCCGAGCGTCCCGCCTCTTGAACGGTCAGTACGTCGTGACCCCATTGACGCAGAATGAGAACGGCGCCGAATGGAAAGTCTTCATCCGCGTAAAGACGACCCATGACGTCAAGGTTCTTCGTTTAGTCGAATGGCTTCCTCGATTTCGGCGGTGTGCTGTCGGTAGTAGTCCCACGCCTCTTCCAAGTCGTCCGGCGCCAGTCCGACAATGTTAGCGAGGATCGTTGCATCGGGCGCGCCCAACTTGCGACTCAGCACCAGGCCCCAAACGGTGATTCGCGTGTCTCGAATGCATGCGTCGCCGCCGCAAACATTCGGCCGCTTCTGAATCCAACTCTTTCGCGATGTGCCGGTGGCCATGCAAAACGCCTCCGTTTGGGATTATAGCAGGTGCTCGGAACCGCGGGGACACGACGATCGGGTGCAAAAGGCGTCAGGACCGCCGGCCACGAGAAGCCGGATTGCAAATAACTTCTTTTTAAGCACGACATTCCTGACATATTCTGATGTCGGACCGGTGGAAGGTTTTGAGAAGATTCGCGGCGCATCGTGCGGACGATGATCGAGCTGCGGTCGAATCGGGTTCACTCTGAAAACGCTTGCACTTGCCCGAATTCACGCAGTAAAGTACACATTCAGTCGAACCGCGACGATTGAAAACGCTAGCGGTTGGCTGTGGGGGATGCAGCAGAGTTCCATGATGATCGAGGAAGAACAACGACAGGCCGCGAAACCTCAGCCGCCGCCGCCTGCTCCGCCGCCGCCACCGCCTGCGCCCGCGCCTCCGGCGCAGCCGCCGCAACCGCCGCAACCGAAACCTCCTGCTCCCCCGCCGCCGGCATGGGCCAAACGCGAGCCTGGCAACTGGCAGTACCTGGCGGACATGCCGGAATTCGACGCCGAGGTGTCCAAGCCGTGGCATTTTGCCAAGGACGGCACCACGGGCGAACCGGGGAAAGGCTCGCCGATCAAGGTCGGCGGATTTGCATCGCCCAAAGGACTCGGCATGCATCCGCCCGAGCGTGCATTTGCGTCCGTCAAATACCGTCTCGATCGCAAAGCCCGGCGATTCCAGTCGGTCGGCGCCGTCAACGATTCATCATTGCTCCTGTTCAGTCCGCTCTATTTCGAAGTCTGGGGCGACGGTCAGCGCCTCTGGCAATCCGAGCGGATCACGGATCGGAAACAATTGCGCGAGTGTTCGATCGATGTGTCGGAGGTGGAAGTGCTGGAGCTCCGCGCGGTTGCCGTGGGCCCCCACACCGGCCTACACGCGGTCTGGCTGGAGCCGCGCGTGTTGATGAAGTGAGCGCGGCAACCCTCACGCACGCTCTCGATTGTTTGTCCCGCAAAAAGAAACGGTTGCCGAGCGTTGGCTCGACAACCGGGAAGTCCAATCGCAGGTCGCAACTTGCGGTTGGCTATCTCGCCTTTCGCACTTTTTTCTCCTTCGGTCCCGCGGCGAGCAAGAGCGGCAGCAGTTCGCGGCGGCCGTTCTTGCGGCTCTTGGGTTCGGAGCGCGAGCGCAAGGTCGGCGGTTCGTCCGGGCTGGCGTCGCAGCATGAATGCGAATCGTCGGCTTCGGCCATGATCACCGGCAAGCGCTTGCGGCGAGCGAGCCGCTCGTTGTTCTTCGGCACGATGGCGGTCTGCGAACCTTCGAGCAACGCCGAGACGCCGGTGGTCTTTGTCGGACGAATGGTCGTCGGCTTGTCTTCGGCCTGGTAGCGGACGAGCATGCCTTCGAAGTTTCGCAACACGACCGCGTCGTCGGAGGCGGAGACGATGTAGTTCGGCATGAGCGGAATCTTGCCGCCGCCGTGCGGGCTGTCCACCACGTAGGTCGGAATGCCCAGGCCGCTGAGGTGGCCGCGAAGGCCTTCCATGATCTCCAGGCCTTTCCAGACCGAGGTGCGGAAGTGGCCGGTGCCGATGACCGGGTCGCAGTGGAAGAGATAGTACGGCCGGACTTTCATCCGCAACAGCGCCCGGCACAGTTCGCGCATCGTCTCCAGGTCGTCGTTGATGCCTTTGAGCAGGACGATGTGGTTATTCACCGGCATGCCGGCCCGCATCAGCGTCTGGCAAACGCGCGTCGCCTCCGGCGTGATCTCGCGCGGATAATTGAAGTGCGTCTGGATCCAGACCTTTTCCGCTGAGGCCAGCAGGTCGATCAGTTCCTGGTCGTACAGCTTTTGCGGCAAGGTCACCGGCACGCGGGTGCCGATGCGGACGATGTCGACGTGCGGGATGGCCTTGAGGTTGTCGAGGAAGAACTTCAGTTTCGGAAGCGGCAGGGTCAGCGGGTCGCCGCCGGACACGATGACATCGCGGATTTCGCGATGATTGCGGATGTAGTCGATCATCCGCTGGTCGTTGCGGTTGATCGCGTCCCAGCCGCCCCGGACCATGGTGGCGCGTTTGCGGGTGCAAAAGCGGCAATACATGGTGCAGACGTGGGTGGTGACGAGCAAGGCGCGGTCCGGGTAGCGGTGCGTCAGGCCCGGCACGGGCGAGTCCTTGTCTTCCTCCAGCGGGTCCTCGAGTTCGAAACCGGAAGGATTCTCGGCTTCGAGCGGTGAGGTCACGGATTGAAGACGAATGGGGTCGTTCGGATCATCCGGATCGATCAGCGAGAAGTAGTACGGGGGGATCGCCAGCTTGTACTCCCCTTCGAGCCGGCCGATGGCTTCGAGCTCTTCGTCGGAGAAGGGAAGCAGATCGCGAAGTTGACGGACCGACCGGATGGCGTGTTGCGACTGCCAGCGCCAGTCGTTCCAGTTTTGCTCCGAGACATCCTGCCAGAGCGGGTGGCGGCGTGAACTGCTAGGGGGCTCCTCTCCCTCGTTGCCGCCGAGCGGTGGGGCCGCTGCAGTGGGATGCTGCCCGCGCCGCTGTTCAGATTCGCTCATAAATTCTGATGCCTCCCGGAGGAAGAAACCCGCGCGTCACGAGCCGTGTGGGAAAGAGCCGTGCGTCCGTCATCGACCGACGCTCTCCAGTTCGCACGCGCGACCCGAATTAATGACACATCCTAACTACGGCGCTGAAAAACACAAGCGCTCTCGCGCACAATTTCGCGAATCGCGAAAAAATTTTTCGATGACGCACCGCGGCAGCTTTCAACTGCCGGCCAAGTGCGCGAGCGAATAACGAACCTGTTCAGACCGCAATTAGCGCAAGCAATCACCGATCATGCACCAAGCCGGTAGGGCTTCTCCGAGCGCTGGCGGACATTTCGGATCGCGAGCGGCATTTGGACGGGAGAGATCGTAAAGCCGGTCAGCGGCTTTTCGGAATTCGTCTTTCCCTATTGGTTTGGAGGATTTGTAATCGTCGGTTTCGGTGACTTCTTCGGCAAGTAGATAGCGGATCCAAGTTTCGACATTTCGCTTTGGGATAAGCAGCGCCACGGACTCCCCTGTTCTGAGGGGCTCAAGCTTTGCCTGCCGCACGCGCTCATTCAATTGCGCGCGCCGATCCTGCACCGAACAATCGTCGGCATCGGCGACGACTATGAGTAATGAGTTTGCTTTCGACTGCCGATTTCTGAATGCTCGTAGTTCCTTCGGAAGCTCGTCGAGAACCCAGCCAATGTTCCCACCTGCTCGCATTAGGCTTGCGACGCGCGCGCGAACGATTCTGCCGGGGTTCTTGATCCCGCATCGCTTCAGAAATGCAAACACCAAGCGCTGGTGTTCCTGGTCTTCACAGAGCAAAACGGCTTTAGAGACTCGATTACTCATGCACCCAACCACGCGCGACAATCTCAGCGGGGGACAGACCGGTTTCGCCAACGTCGGTGAATGGCCGGACGCGAGTATGACGTCGATCCGGACGATCGAGCACGAGGCCTCCTTGGAACCCCATTCGATTGAGCAGCTCGGGATGATGCGAAATGATGACAATCTGCGCGCCGGTTTCATCAACTCGGTCGATCAACTTATCGAGCCACGGCTCAATTTCGGCAAGTGCGATAAAGTTGTCTGGTTCATCCAGGAACAAACTCATTCCTGGTTTAGTGGCAAAATGAAGTAGTGTATACAAACCCACCAGAAGTCTTTGACCATCCGACAATTCCCGAAAGTTGTATAGATTTTGAAATTGCCCGTTTTGCGCCGATTCAGCAAAGCTCAGCATAAGAATTCGATTGCCCATTCCCGCCTCTTTAAGGTCCAAGCTCTGACAGCCTGGAATGACTTCGCGCAAGTCCGCGAGCAACTCCTGATCGTCACTTTCCTGTCGCAAATGCCGATACCAACTGGCGAAATTGCTCAGATTCTTGGTAGGTGATGGCGCTTCCCGTTCCGCCAGCGGACTCATTTGATGTGGATCGGGACTGATGAACCATAGACCTCCGAGCCAGCGCTTGAACCAGGTAAGTTTTGTGTTTTCTTGTCGCTCGGTAATCGTGGCAAGCGCGGAACGATGCCAGTCGAAAGGATATTTTACCGTGGCCTCGTACCGGTCGTTGAACAGTTGGACCTCGCCATTTGTAAACCGAAAAACTGGTTTGCCGGAATGACGAACCTCTTCCGTCATTACGCGTGGCCGAGCCGGCTGTCCCCATGAGTCGACGACTAGCCGAAAAACATATTCGCCTTCATTTGCTTCGACCTCCAACTCAAAAGTCTGGGTTGGAACATCCTGCCACCGTGTTCGGGAAAGCCCTACGAACCAAGGATCGACAGGCATTCCGTAAACGCAAAAATCTCGCAGTAGGTTTAGCACGTCAAACACGGTAGTTTTCCCGCTGCCGTTCGGCCCAACGATCAGTTGTTTAGCGTCGAACCGGCACTCGAAATTGACAAGACACCGATAGTTATCAATGTAAAGACGCTTGAGCATATGCCGTTCCTTCCAATTGACTTGGCATTATTCGCTCAAATCAAATCTGAAGATAATCGTATCCACCTACTTACGATCGAACAACTCCGGCTGATCGTCCGATGGACACGCTACGTCGAAATAAGTTCGGCATGCAACGGTGATCGGCTTGCGAAACTGCGCATTTTTCTTTCACCGCGCCGAATCGTCGTGTAGTCTTTTCCTCAATGACGCCGCGCCTTGGCGCCTTGAGCGAAGTAGCGAGTCCGAATTGTGGCTACACCTAAATCCACGATTGTGTTTTTGCCGGACAAAGGCGATGGCCTGGTTCGATTTACCTGTC